>Ga0114902_1001342_pt1 | contig 10833 bp, 9 predicted proteins | sample MalvireepMed_s12_FD_87291 | JGI IMG/M metagenome (GOLD analysis project Ga0114902, IMG submission 87291) | Marine viral communities from the Global Malaspina Expedition - Malaspina viral metaG DeepMed_s12 | ecosystem: Environmental > Aquatic > Marine > Oceanic | place: Mediterranean Sea... | reverse complement strand
GCGACTAGATGGTTAAGCCGCCGCCGGTACTCGTCGGCTAACGTACGCAACTGGCCATCCAGGTTGCCGCTCTGCTCTCCCACATTGATCAAACGAATCATCAGCGGTGAAAACACACCGCTGCGCTCCAGACCACTTGCCAGCGTATTACCGCGCATTACTCCTTGTCGGGCCTGGCGAATCGCATCGCGATACACCTCATTGCGGGTTGCCGCCTCCAAAATAGCTAGTCCATCCAATAGATTGATGCCCGCCGCTACTAGCAGCGCCAAGTATTCGCTGATAAATGCCATGGCGGACGTGCGCACCAGCGTGCGGCTAATAGGAAGGTGGTAAGCCAGCCAATAAAACCCGGCCCTAACCCGCTGGCTCCGGCTCAATAGCATCGGTAACACCACAACAGCTGCTAACACCCAGTAGCCATAAGCCGCCAGCAGCTCACGCATCCAGTGCACAGCGCTCAGTACACTCTGGGTCAACGGGGGAAGATGGGCTCCCATCTGGCGAAACATATTGGCCAGATCAGGCAGTACGTAGTACACCCAGAACAGTGCCGCTATCACGATGGTGACTACGACGAAAAATGGATAGATCAAAGCGCGTGAGACATCCCGGCGCAGGGCGGTAATACGCCCCAGATGTTCGGAGGCATCCATTAGCACGCGGTCGAGGTTGCCCGAGCGCTCACCAATATCGACAAGGTGCCGAACGGTGGCTGGTACCAAGTGTGGGTAAAATGAGAGCCTTGAAGAGAGCGTATTACCGGCCCTAACGCCACTCAGCAAGTCTGCTGTCAGCGCCTTGAGCGCCAGATGTTTAGCATCATCACGCAAATCTTTAAGCGCCATATCGACCGGCAGGCCACTGCGTAGCATCAGCCCCAGGCTATGCAGAAACTCCGCCAGCAACGCGATAGGGATACTACGGCGCATAAAGAGAGCCAAGCCGTCCAGCAGCGGCAGCATTAACGCCGGTAGCACATAGAGCTGCAGCACCACGGCTTGTTCACGGCGCTCTACTAACGGGTGAGCATTGCTGTAATCGGTCACCGGCAGTTTCGACAACCCAGCACGCACGCGGCCTTGGTTCGACACCACCCGATAGAACACGTAGCGAAAGGCAGCTTCGCTCATAAACCACCCTCACCCAGGCAGCTCAGCAGATAGGAGGTTTCCGCATCCGGCTGGCCGCTCGCTAGCAGGCCGCTCTGCTTCTGAAACTGAGCTAGTGCATTCGCCGTGCGCGGCCCCATCACACCATCCACCGCCTCAGGCGCTAACAGCAAGCGCTCGACCAGCGCCAGCTGCAAGGCAAATAACGGCTCTCCCTCTTCACCAAAAGGTTGGGGCGCCACGGGTAGTACTGATTGAAACAGTGCTAGCCGCCCATCACTCAGCGGGTAAAGCGGCTGGTCATTACACCCCTGCTCCCATTCGCTCGGCAGCAGCACCGGTACCCAGGGTTGCTCCTCACTCCGTGCTGGCAGCCACTCAACCACATCCGCCCAATGCTGCGGAGGAGCCTCCACCGGGGGCAGAGGCGTATAGGTGGCTGTAAAGGCCTGCCATGCAAAGTCGACGACCTGAACAGCTTCTTGCTGCTCTGTAGTTGAGGCAGCCTCTTGATGAACGTTTTGAGTTGCTTCTTGAGAAGCCTCTTGAGACACCACTGCTTGCACCACCGCCTCTTGAGGTGTTGCTTGTTGCTGAGGCTGAGGCTGAGGCTGAGGAACAGCTTTTTGAGGCTCCGCTTGCAGGTCTATGCCCGCCTGCTGCGGCGGTACTTCCACTATTGGCGTTGAGGGAGTCGAGAGCAGGTCAAGCGGGTAACCGGCCACCGCCGCCAGCCCCACAGCCCCCGCAACGCCACCCATTACCAGCACGCTTCCCATCACCAGCGAGCGGTAAGCGCGGCGCTTGGGGGCTGGCACTAAGCTCAGTTCCTTAGCGGCGGTGTCCACTAACCTAGCGCTAATGCGCGTGGTGCCTGTGGCAACCAAACCGTAGAGGCAGCGGTCAAGCAGGATATGCACCCGGCGAATATAGCCCATGCTATAGCGATGCAACCGCCGCAAAGCACTGCGATCAACGGTCAACACCTCTGGGCAGCCTGCCCACTGCAACCGATGATGCAGATAGACATCCAACTCGTTCAACGTCAGCGGGGTCAGCTCAAGGCGCAGTGCAATACGGCTTGCCAGCTGCCGCATGTCATGACGATCCAGGGTCAAGCGAATTTCCGGCTGGGCCACCATCACAATTTGTAGCAGCTTGGCCTGGCTGGCCTCCAAGTTGCTCAACTGACGTACCAGCTCAAGGCTGGGTACATCCAACCCTTGAGCATCATCCAGAATCAATACACAGTTACGACCCTTTTCATGCTGCTGCAGCAACCAAGTATTCAGTGCCTGCAGCTGTGCCTCTAGGCTATCGCCAGCGGCCGTCACACCAAAATCACGGTTGATTGCCCTTAACAGGTCGGCACCTTGAAGAAACGTATTGAACACCAGCGCGGTACACGCCCCCTGCTCGGCCAAACGCGTTAGTAGCGCCCGGGAGAGCGTCGTTTTACCAACGCCGACATCACCGGTTACAAGCATGAACCCCTTGCGCTGCTCAATGAAGTGCAACAACTCAGTGAACTGTTCTGCCAACCGAGCAGAAAAGAAGATGCCGTGCTCATCCGGCGTTACCGGAAACGGGTTACGCGTAAACCCTAAGTGCTGCAGGTAAGCCGACAATGGAAATCCGCTACTCATCAATGCGCTCCCATTTGCCGCTGTAGTGCGCGTAAAGCGTCGTCTGCTGGGTACTGCGCCAGCAGCGCACGCACCCGCTTAGCCGCCTCGGCATGTTGCCCAGCCTGCCAGTCTAAAACCGCCAGGTTATAGCCCGCTTCGCGATCTCTTGGCAGACGAGCAAGAATCGTGGAGTAGGCTTGGCGTGCCTGCGCCGGGCAATCTGCCCTCATACAGTAATAGCCCTGCATACGAGCAACGATCAGATGCGATTCGCCTAGCGCAGACCGAGCACGCTCAATAACCTCTTCCGCCTGGGGCAGTTGGCCCGCCGACAGCGCCGCATTGAAGGCCGCAAACAGTTCTGCCGGATTTACCTCAGCCGGAGGCGCAGTCTCTACCACCATTGAAAGCTCAGCCTCGGGTTTAGGCTCAAGCCTAGGCTCGGGCTCAGACTCAAGAGCGGGCACTGACGTGTCTATCTCGCCAACTGCCGCCACCTCTGGCTGGCTAACGGCTGCTACTTCTATCACTGAAGCCGTTGCGGCAAGCCGTGCCAGGGCATCCCCCGGTAGCCGTGAACCACTCGACGGTGCAGGCGCTTGAGCCTGTATTTCTGGCGGCGTTGGCGTTGGCGTTGGCGTTGGCGTTGGCGTTGGCGTTGGCGTTGGCGTTGGCGTTGGCGTTGGCGTTGGCGTTGGCGTTGGCGTTGGCAAAGCAATATCCACCACCACAACCTCCTGCGGAGCTGACGACACAGTAGGTGCGGAAGGCTCCACAGGCAGCGCGGCTGAAACATTGCGCGGCGAGATACGCTCTGCCGCATAAAAATGTTCCCATAGGAACAGTCCCGCAACGGCGACACACACTAACCCCGCCACCAAACCCCACCGCCATCGACGTTGGCCAGGGGTGACCACACTACCCAACTGAGTGGGAGCTTGCGTAGGATGAGTGCCATGCTGGCGCAATGCGTCGAAAACTAAGCTCATGGGAATCCGGCTTACAAAATCTGAACGCGCAGCACGAGAACTAGCTCGCGTGCCGTGGTCGATTCAGACTGCCCACCCAGCACGCTGCCAAACAGAGGGACATCCGTAATACCGGGCACCCCATCCCTTGAACGGTTACCACTTTCACCGATAAGACCACCGATAATGACCATGTCACCGTCGTTCAGCGACAACGATGTGGTCATACCCTTGAAGTCCACCCGGGGGAGCGAGATTTTCAGCGGATTCTGCGTGCTGCCTACCTCTACTAGCTCCATAGAAGAGGCCTGCACAGAGGTTTGCATCGGGTTAATGGTGAGATGGATAGCACCATCCTCGGACACAAACGGAATCACTCCCAGCATCACGCCGTCGAATACATTAGACGTCACTACATTGGACGTGGTCGCCAGCAAGCCGCCGCCACCGTTTTGCGTATTAGAGCTAGATTGGGCGATATAACGCATGTTACTACCCACACTCACCACGGCGGGCTGCGTGTTGCGCACCCGAATCGACGGGTTAGATAGGATATGCACCGTGCCAAAGGTTTTCATCAGGTCGAGCCCGATATTGTGGTTACTGCCCGACTGAGCAAGGCCCAGCGATGGCGTACCCGACGTACCTAGCGCAGTAGACGGAATCAACACGCTGCGGCCCGCATTCTCCGCCCCTGGCACCAATGAGTCGATCGCACCCAGCGCCATCGGGTTAGACGAGTAGGACAAGGCCACCTGGTTACGTAGGAAACTCCAATCAACGCCATAGCTGAACTGGTCGTTAAGCTCGACATCAAGAATCTGCGCCTCGATCAGCACCTGTCGGTTTAACACCGACTTATAGTGCTCAACCAAACGTCCGACCGCCGCCAGCTGAGATGGGCGCCCACGAACAAACAGCGTACCGGTGGAGCGGTTCAGCATATAGGTCGGCACCCCTTGCTGCCCCATACCGCCCTCTCCATTTCCCTCTCCATTACCCTGCCCGCCGATCAGCGATGCCAACATCCGGTCAATCTGCTCGTAAGGGTTCACATCATTGGTATTGCGTCCCGAGATTGAAAAGCTGCTGCGCAGCCCGCTGCTACCTGAGCCGCCACCCGAAGCCGACCCGCCATCGCCACCGGTATTACCGGCACCGAATACATCGCCCCCCGCGTTGAAGTCAGCCGTACTCATGGTGAGCAGGAAATCCATATCGAAAATCCGCTCTTCAAACTCCTCTACCACCAGCATGTTATCGCGGACATGCCCGGCCAGATCTAGCGCCTTAGTGATCTCCTCAAAGGCTTGGCTAGCAGGCACCGAACTAAGCGACAGCGACAGCGTGCGCGGCTGACGCGACAGCGAAGCAGGTAGCACCAAGTTCAGTCCTGCCTGATCAGCAATCGCCTTGAGCAGGTTACGGACATCAACATCGTCCGCCTGTAATGTAACGCTCACAGCATCAAGCGGGTTATAGCGGGGGACCACTGGCTCCAACACCACTTCCTGCTGTTGCTCCAAATTCTGCCTCAGCTCATCTTGCAGAAGGCGTAACTTCTCTGACTCTTGCACTAGCCGCTCTTGTAATAGTGCCTGCGAACGGTCATCCACCGTTTGAACCCTTTCGGCATCCATTTTGGAGGGGCCAACGGCACAGCCAGTTAATGACGCAGCCAGCAAGGCACCTATCCAGAGGCCTCGTCTAGGGTAAAGAGATAGTTGAGGGTCAAGGTTCATGTGGCTGCTCCTGATGCGCCTAATTCCGTACTCAATGTGTTGTTTTGCAAGTTATTGGCTTAAATAGCCAAGCAGTTCGGCAAAGCCCACCGCAATAACGGCATCGTCATACTGCTCCCCTTGTGCGGTCAGCGGGCCGGATACGCAAAGCCCGCTGCCCGAAGGCCAACGGAGGCTGCTATTTTCGCCATCAAAGGGTTGCCCATTCCTATCGGCATCTCTTGTGCCTGCGTAGGCCACGAAAAATGCTAGGTTGGCGATAGGGTTTCCGCTGCAATCAGCCGTTCCTGCCTGCTGTTCATCACCGGTCACGTAGATGCGATTATTATCAAAATTCCGCTGACCCAGGCTGTGCAGGGCGTAACGTAGGTCATCCAGGCTGAGATACCCGGCACTACCGGCCGGGTCATCGGTTCGCTCGGCTAATGCCGCTAGGTCGGTTTCAGCGGTATTATCGCGAAAGACACCGTAGACAAAGCGCTCGCGAACCGCTTTGCTCAAGCCTTGCGCCTCACTCATACCAAGGGTGAGAAAAGGCACACCACCAGCCATATGGGTTATCTCCCCCTGCCCGCAGCCGCCTCCGCTGCCACCTTCAAAACCATCACCGTTGGTATCGGCGCAGGGCAGCCGGTAGTGGCGCTCAGCATAACGATAGAGAGCTGCAGCGATCTGGTCGTGGTAACCCTGGGCAATGGCATCATCCTGGCTCAACGCATTAGGGCGATAGTGCATCGCCACCAGCGCCATACCGCCCAGCAGCGCCAAGACCAGCGCCAGCTCCAAGAGAGTGAACCCCCGCTGGCGGAGGGGGTACGCGTCAACCGTCATGGCTGCTCCTGCCCGCCACTTGAACGCATTGCATGAAGGTCAATCACCTCTTGTTGTAATGCACTCATCTCACGACTTAGCTCTTGAAGCCGCTGCGGGTTGGCATTCTCACCTTTCAGCGCTTCATCCAGCATCGCTTGGCTGACCTCAGCAAGCCTCTGGCTACTTACTAGCTGCTGACGCATCCCACCGATATCAATCTGCTCCTCTACCCCGTTCTCCCGCATTTGCTGGTTGAAGCCTTGAATCACATCCATCAATCCATCGATATCGTCTGGTTCAAGGTCCCGAATCTGCGCCAACGCGTCATCACGCGCGGCCCGGACCGCCTCACTGCGTTGTCGGATGCCCTCGCGCAGTGCCTGACGCTGCTGCGCTGCCTCAGATAGCACCTGTTCCGGTGAACGGGGCTCAGCTGATGAACTCATTCCCCCCTGCTCCCCTTCCACAGGTGCAGAGGCAGTTGCAGCGGCTTCGTTCAACGCCTCATAGCGCCGCCAAAGGGCATCAACATCCGTAGAGGCACCTCCACCTTCTACAGGCGAGGAAGAAGGCGGCATTACCACAGCGGGCACTTGTGCCGCTGGGCTTACCGGCGCAGGTTGCCGGCCCACCCACCAAAGCACTGCAGTCAACAGTCCAAGCAGCGCGATGCTCCATATCAACAGGCGGCGTAACGTCATTATTCAGCTCCAATCGTTAAGCGTGCTGTTTCACCACCGCGTGCCAACGTCACCTGGTTGGGCCTGATATCACGAACCACCACGCCGGATGCCACCGCATCGCCACGGCGCACATAGCGCCCATTGATTACCGCCGAGCGGGAGGTATCCGAGTACACCACCATGCTGAGCTGATAACGGCTCCACCAGGGTGCCTGCCTGACAGGAGGCTCTGGTGGCGGGGGTGGCGGCGCAACCACCTCCGGCGTTATCTCCACCGGCTCTGGCATAGCAGGCTCTGGTGCAAGTGGCTCGGGTACAAAAGCGTTGCCCGTCAGCAAGGGGGAGTCCTGCTGCCCTGCCTGCTGCAACCTCACATCCTCAAGCTGCCTGCTTAGCAGCTCGTTCAACTCCAGGAACTCGCGCACTTTTTCACCCAACCGCGCATCAAGGCTCTGAAGCTGCGAATCCTGGCTAGGCCGCCACGCCTGAGCAGCCCGCTCTTCGGCCATCGCAAACTGGTAGGCCATTGTGCAGGAGACCAAGGCAACGGCTAGCAGCCCAGCAGCGGTGTATTTCTTCTTCATGGTGCGCTCCAGGTTAACGCTAGACGGAACAGGCTATTACCGAGGCCGCTGGTAATCTCACGCCGCACCACTTCATAGCCAAGGCGCTTCAGCGCCATCACGAACTGCTCTTCTGCCGCGAAGGGCGCAGCCACACTGGCACTGCGGCCCGCAACGATGATCAGCACGCCGGTGTCATCCGACACAATGCCCGCCTCAACCAACTCAATACTGGCCGGAACCGCCTCGCGTAAATGCCGAATCAGGCTGGCTGGATCAGGCGTTTGGCGAACACGCTCAGCAAGGCGTACAAAGTCGGCGCGTTCACGCTGGGAAAGCACCAGCTCATCGGCACTGCGCAGCGCGCTCCCCATCTCGGTAATGGTGCTGCCAACGCTCTGGGTCTGCGCTTGGTACAGCTCAGCCTCAAGAGCGCCTGCCTCGTGCCGCCAGTACAAGGCCCCGAACGCGCTAGACAGGCATAGTGCGACCATGCCCACCGCCATCCAGGGCAACGCCTGTTGAAAGAGGTAGTGCAACCGGCTAACGCCATCGATATCGGCCCGTTTTAAGCGCAGGCCCTCAAACAGCTGGGTGGCTGGCAACACCGGCTCAGTGACCGGAATACCACGCACCGTTAGCGCATCAATTAGCGGCTGGCTTTCGTCCGTGCGGCGCTCAACCAGCAAGCAACCGCGTTGTCGGCCAGCATCAGCGTAACGGTCCAATAATGAGGTGATATACGCAGCGATACGGATATAGTCATCCGCTCCGCGCATATAAAGACGCTGGCGGGAGGCCTGCATGGCCTGGCCGTCCTGCAGCATCAGTACATCCACACTATCGTCATGGACAAATGCCAAAAGGCCACTCTCAAGGCCCTGCCGTTGCGCCAATGTCAGCAGTGCTTCAAGCAGCGGGAACAGCAGTACATGGTCGCTCTGCTGTTTGGCCCAGCGCCGGTAACGCATAGCTACCGCCACCGGCACAGCGGTGTAGCACACCTGGGCTAGGTCTCTCTGCCGCTCGCGGGTATGGATAATCACCCGCGCCAAACTGTCGATATCCCCGGCATCGCGCAGTCGTTTTTCCAACAGCGGCGCCAGGTTTTGATGATGGGCAGGCAACGCCTCTACGCCGAACGGCGCTGCCTGGTAATCGGTAATGACCACTGTTGGGCCGGGCAGCGCATCAAACTGCTCCGGCGCTAGCAGCGTATCGGTGTGTGTTTGCCACACCTGCCCCGACATATCCAACAGGCACTGCAGATGGGTCATTGCACTCTCCGCGAGTAATAATCACCGGAGAGGGATAGCTGGATCGAACCTGCCTGATCCTGAGCCGGTGAGTCGATATACAGCGAACCGCTGCTATCACTTACCAGTTTTATTGAAAAAGACTTGGGCAGCATGAAGCTATCGGAGCTGGACTCAAGGCTACTCATCAATGTGTCGGCTTCACGCCGCGAGAAGCGCTTGTTGTCAACTTCAATCGACCGTACATCCCACAAAGACGTACGCCAGCCAAGCCCATCGGCACGCTCTGCCAGCGTTCCCCACTGGTCGCGCACTGCTTGCCAGCGCACCAGCTGCGCCCGCGCGCCCGCTTCTTGGTCTACCTGGCGCTGGTTATCTGCCAACTGCCGCTGTGCCACGTCTGCCGCCGCTTTATAGCTAAATGCCGTTTTCACTAAATAGGGCAATGCAAGGCTACCCACCAGAAGCACCCCAATACATACATAACCCCGAGCGGCCTTACACCCCTCAGAAAGCAGTGACACCCTCATTGATCCATGACCCAGTGCGCGGTAACCAACACAACGCGCTCTTCTCCACTGGACGCCCCTTCACCGAAGGCACTAGGGTTTGAGTCTGCGTTGGTGTAACTGTTATTGGCCTCCCACTCATAGCCTGGAATATGGCGGCTACGCTCTAACACATTGGTATTTGCGTTCTGCTGGCGGAAACGGCCTTCGTAGGCATCAGGCTTACCATCCACCATATGGTCCAGCTTGCGGGCCAGATCAGGGGTTAGCCCACGGATCACCATCACGTTGCCCGCGCCACTGATTGTTCCTTCCGGGTTCCACTGAAAGCAGATTTGCAGCTCTACAGGATTGCCATTGGTGTCGGTATAGGCATAGCGGTCCTCAGACCCTTCAGCCCGTCCCGGCGGCATTCGGATACCGACGCGATCAAACAGTTGATGCAAATCCAGGTCAGACAACGGCCGGTCGCCGCCACCAACGGAGTTAGCAGGATAGCCAACACCGTGGCACAACCGACGGCCCGTGTTACGGTAGTTGGCCGGTATGCCCGCCACCCCACTGCCCATGTGGTCAAACTCCGCTTCATAGCCGTTTACCATCAGCGTCGGCGCCACTTGATTATCGCCAAGCACAACGCCAGTACGCTGATAGTAAAGGTCGTAGTTCTGCTTCCACGGCATTAAAAACTTATTCTGGATACGGTTGTATTCCGCCTCACGGAGAACATCACGGCCAATGCTCACCCCGCCCAACATAAGACCAATGACCGCCATCACCACAACAATTTCCATCAGGCTGAACCCACTCTGGCGAGCCCCTACGGAACGTCTCCCTGCCGACCTCATCGCCATCCCCCGACTCACTGGTTCATCTTATAGGTGGCAACAACCGTGATGACCTGGTCTTCATCCAAGTTCACACTGGTATCGTCAGCAGAGCCTTCATCTGCATCGTAGGCTTGGGAGTTGTTGGCAGCCCATTCAATGCCAGGTGCGCCATCCGAGTCATTAGCGATATCGTATTTGCGGAAAAGCCCCTCACGTGAATCAGCTTTGCCATCAATCATTTGATCCAGTGCCCTCGCTAAATCTGGAGTAAGCCCGGAAATCACCATCACGTTGCCAGAACTGGCAGCGGTGCCCGGTTTATTCCACTGAAAGCACACCTGAAGCTCTTGAGGGTTGCCGTTGGTATCCAGATAGGCATAGCGGTCTTCAAAACCCTCGGCTCGGCCCGGAGGCATACGCACGCCGTGACGATCCATCTCACGGTGCAGAATAAGATCTTCCTCACGCGTCATGTTCGGCGCTTGGCCACCTTCACAAATAGCATTGGGCTCAACCGCATCGGTCATGTCTTGACCAGAAATGAGGTCATCTACAACTGCATATTCATTTCCATTGACCATCAGCCGCGGCTGAACTTGGCTATCGCCAATCACCACTCCAGCGCGCAGGTAGTGGGAGTTATAGGCACTGGCCCATTGGTCAACAAACTTCTGTTTAATCTTGGTGTATTCAGCGTTTCGCTGAACATCCTTACCAATTGAGACCGCG
>Ga0114902_1001327_pt1 | contig 10932 bp, 13 predicted proteins | sample MalvireepMed_s12_FD_87291 | JGI IMG/M metagenome (GOLD analysis project Ga0114902, IMG submission 87291) | Marine viral communities from the Global Malaspina Expedition - Malaspina viral metaG DeepMed_s12 | ecosystem: Environmental > Aquatic > Marine > Oceanic | place: Mediterranean Sea... | reverse complement strand
GCTATGGCAAAAAAGAATAGATGAATATAATCGTATGAACCAGAAATACCAAAAAGAAGCAGCTGCACAAGCTGCTATTGATGCTAAAATACAAAAGGAAGAGCTTGCAAGAAGGAAAGCAGCTCAAAAGCTTGTACCTGGGAGTATGAGTCCTCTTTTTGATTATAGTAGAAAGATACCTAAATTAGAACGTTCTTCTCCGCGTCAGTTTCATAAAGCAGGAGAACAGGTTAGTACAAATCTTCAAGCTAGAACTCCTACAGAGAGACAAAAAGATTTAGTTTCTTCGGTTATGCCTCATCAACGTTCTATCACTAATGTAAGAAAAGGTGAAGGAGGTCTAGGAGACTATGCAGATATTTTTTTTAGTCTTCCTGGACTAGCAGCTCTCAAACCTCTTTGGAAAGCAGGTAAGAAAATTACTGTACCTTCTAAAGTTAGACCTGCTAAAGTTACACCTGCTAAAGTTACACCTGCTGAAGCTAAAACAGAGAGAGCTAAAGTTGAAAAGCAGCGTAAACAAGAAAAAAGTGATATAGATTCAACAGGAGGAGAGACAGACATGGGAATCATTTCAAAACTAGTAGGAACAACCGTACAGAAGTTAAAACCAAAAGTTACACCTCCTAAAGTTACATCAGAAAAAATTATAAGTGACTTTAAAGAAATAAAGAATCCAACACCCGCACAAAAAAGAAAAGCAAAGAAGCAGCTAGAGCAACAGCTAAAGCAAGAGAAATTAGCTTCAGAGCGAGCTAGAGTTAAAGCAGCTGCAAAAAAAGCTAGAGATGCAGAGAGAGCTAAAGTTAAAAAGCAGCGTAAACAAGAAAAAAGTGATATAGGTCCAACAGCAGGAGAGAAGGTTCAGAAAAAACCTGGGACACAGTCAACAAAATCTCGGGCAAAAAGATGGGTAGACATTGGTAAAACTGCAGCAGGTAGGGGAACCCCAGGTCGTCGTAGTAAGATAGACCAAACAGTAAGTAAAGTTGAAGAAAAAGTATTGCCTGGAAACTTGGGAGTCGCCGGGCAGCGTAGAGGCATGACTCAACAGGATATAAATATAGCTAAAAAAATCCAAAAGGGTGCTAAAATAGCTGGTGTGGGCGCAGCAGTAGGTGGTACAGCTGAGATTGGGAGGCATCTTCTTACTGATCAAGATTCTCAGAGTGCTAAAGAACTTCTTAAAAAGAAACCAGTTCCTCCTAAAAAGAAACCAGTTCCTCCTAAAAAGAAACCAGTTGTAGATGATCCTATTGATTTTGAAGAGTGGGCAACAGTTCCAGGTTCAGCTAAAGTAAAAGATCCTAAGAAAGCTTCTAAGAAAGCTTCTCAGAAAGCTCCAGCTAAAAAAGATTATATGAAAGAGTATGAGTTTTCTAAAGAAGGAAAGGTCCCTTTTACAATGAAATATGACACCAGAGATCATTGGGAACAAGAAGCAGCTACTGATGATATAGCTCAAGGAGCTAAACATGGAGGTAGCTTAAAGAAGAAAGGCACCACTGCTGCCCGTAAGAGAAAAGGTTTCTCAGGCAGAGGAGCAGGTGCTGCTCTCAGAGGATTTTAAACTATGGCTAATAAAAAACCTCCTTTTAAAGAAGAATACAAAGCCTACGTAGATATGGTTAAAGAATTTTATCCTGAATTAAAGGGAAACAAAAAACAAATAAATGCAAAAGGCAGCTATAACAGGATTTTATAAACTCTAAAGGAGAACTATACCATGGCAATGAACTACATGAATGCAAAGAAAAGGGGGCTGGTGGCCAAACTTAACATAGGCGGTCGTCCTCCTCTTGGTCCTGGTACTAAAGACACCACAGGAATGAGCCACATAGGTCTCTATCCTCAAGAAGAGAAATATTCCAGAGATCACCCTGGAAGGAGCCAGAGCTTGGCTCAACCTTTCCCACGTAGAAGGAGAGTAATCTGATGGCAAAGAAAACAAAAAAAAGTAAACCTAAATTTTATCCGCTTCCTGATCAAAATCCTCCCTCAGATTCTGATAGGTTGGCAGAAATCAATGGTAAACCCACTGGACAAGGCTACGGAGTAGCCAGAATAGGACCTTCTGTTGTCTAAAAAATGTACTAATCCTAACTGTTCTTGTCAAGATTGTGATTGTGATAGTTGTTCTTGTACAGAACCATGTGACACTGAAACTTGTGAATGTAGAACCACTTCTGATGAAAAGTGAGTATAACATAGATGGATGTAACATTTATGCAAGCTATATCAGACTATGGTTTGGCAATAATAGGAACTGTGGGAGCAGGGATAGCAGCGTGGAAGCTTCTCCATTTTCTACTCAAAGATGTTATAGCTTCTCTTAAACATCAGGATAAGATTATCATTGATTTGATAGATAAAAGTACAAGACTGGAGATACTGCTCCAGAGAATGGATTCAAAATTAGACACAGTTATCAGAAAGAAATCTGTACCAATACTTAAAGGAAGCAAAGCAGGAGAAGAATAAGAATGTTTGAAAAATATAATCTGACAGTTAAACCTTTTGGTACAAAAAAAGTAAAAGTTCAGCAAGAACTTCCCTCTGGAAGACGTATTCCTTATATGAAACCTTTAAAGTTTAAACAGGGAGGAAGAATAACATACCCCCTTACAGGGCAACTTAAACCAGCTTGGATGAGAAACAGGTAGGTAAATACCAATGGCAATTGCAGCAACATCTAATTTTGACTCTACCTTTTATATAGATGAAGTAATAGAAGAGGCTTATGCCATGATAGGTGGAGAAGCAGAGGTGGGTAATGATCCTATCACTGCCAGAAGGTCTCTTAATCTTCTTCTTACAGATTGGCAGAACCGTGGTGTTCTTCTCTGGGGAACAGATCTGGCCACCACCACCCTGGTGGCAGGAACAGAGGAATATACTCTCCCTGCAGAGACTATAGATATTCTTTCAGCTTATGTACGTCTTTCTTCCAATACCACAGATTTTCAACTTACCAGAATTGGGTACGAAGAGTACGAAGCTATCACTAATAAAGCTACCACTGGTAGACCTACACAGTTTGCAACTCTCAGGGGAAGAGAAAATGTAAGTGCTTATTTTTATCCTACTCCTGATACATCAGATACCTATACCTTTAGAAACTATAGAATGAAAAGATTAGCAGATGCCAGTCAGAGTGCTCTCCAAAATGCTGATATACCTTTCAGATTTCTTCCTGCTTTAACCTGTGGTTTAGCCTATTACCTAAGTTATAAAAGGGCAGGTGTCCCTGCAGAAAGAATTACTATGTTAAATACCAGCTATGAAGCTCTCCTTAAAACAGCGCTGGATGCAGACAGGAACCGTGTAAGCTTAATAATTGCTCCCAGGTTAGTGGTGGTCTAGATGACTTCTCAAAAAGGATTTTTTATCTCTGACAGATCAGGATTTAGATTTAGACTAAATCAAAGAACCAAGGAGCCTGGAACTAATCTTATAGTGGCTAAGTCAGAAAGTGATGGTATATTTAATCTTGTAACTGATCCTCAGAATAAGGTAAAATTTTACAGAGATAAAGAATTTATCAGGGATGCCAGACCTCCTGATAATCTTGATAGAAATAAAGCCTGGAATATTGTTACAACTGAATGGGGAGAAGAAACTACTCAATGGAACTTTATTTAACATAAGGAGATCAGAGCAATGGCGAAGACACAGGGTTATAATGCCCGTCTAGATGAAAAATTATCAGCAGAAGGTAAAGGTAGAAAAATTTCTAAGTTAGACCTTAAAGGTACTAAAAAACAAAAGCAAAAAAAGCGTAGAAAAATATCCAAGGCCACAAGAAAACCTAAAGGTAGTTACGGCTTTAAGAAGAAGAGTTAGAAGCTAAAGGAATAATTTATTATGGCTGATTTAACCAATGCCAAGATAGCAAATACCTTTAAAGACCTTCTACAGGTAAATGCAGCAACTTCCAATTCTGGGTTGGACAGCACTGTTAGAACTATCCAGGACGGAGGAGGAACTGCTTCTCCTATTGCCATGAGCCAAGCTCAACTCAATGTAACAGGTCAATTTGCCTTGGCAGGATCAGTTCTAACTGCCACCGCAGATCAACTTAATAATCTTGTTGCTGAAGGTGGTATCACTTCTCTTAGTTCAGAAAATGATACTGTACTTCTTTTACAAGGCGGTACATCAGTTTCTACTGCCACTGTCAGTGCTCAAGTAAAAGTAAATCCTAATCTTAGTATATCTTCTGTCATTGCATCTACTGGCAGTTTCATCACTAAGGTATCAGGAGCAGCAGCAGAATTTTCTGGAGATGTATCAGCGGCTAATCTTTTTGCCACTACTAATATATTTATAGGTGGAAGTGCAATTCCAAGTACTAGTGATATTGCTGCAGTTAGTGCCTTAACATCAGTTAATAAAGCAGCCATAACATCTGTTAATACAGTTCTTGCAGCCACTTCTGCAGCTCTGGCCACCAGTATAGCAAATGTTTCTTCTACCATGGCCACCAGTATTGATACTGCTAATACCAGAATAACATCTGTTAGTGATTTTGCAGTGGCTCTTTCTTCTACTCTGGCTACTTCCATAGGAACAGCCAATACCAGGATAACATCTGTCAGTGATTTTGCTGTTGCTCTCTCCAGTACACTTGCCACCAGTATTGCCAATGTTTCTTCTACCATGGCCACCAGTATTAATACTACCAATACCAGAGTTGCTGCTACTTCTTTAGCTTTAGCCGCCAGCATAGGTAATCACTTACCCTTGGCAGGAGGAACTCTGACAGGAGTAGTCAGTGGTACAAACTTTTTTGTCAGTGCAGTTGCCGTGGGAACCAATGCTCTCCTGGGAAAAGATATTCGTATAGAAAAGGCAGCAGTGGCAGACATACAGCAACTTACAGACGGTACAAATATTTCTGTAGACTTTAATGCAGGACAAAACTTTACAGTTACACTGGGAGGTAATAGAACTTTAGATAATCCCACCAACTGTGTTGCAGGACAAGTAGGATCTATTTTTGTAGTGCAGGATGACACAGGTTCAAGAACTCTGGCCTATGGAACTTCTTGGGATTTTCCAGCAGGAGAAGCCCCAGTACTCACCACAGATGCAGACGGGATTGACAGATTAGATTATATAGTCCATACATCTACAGATGTTCAAACTCTTCTTACCAAGGCATATTCATAATGAGTGTATTTAATAATAATCTTCTTTTAGGTGCAGGTGGTCAAGCAGCAGGAGGAGATTTTTCTACTGATCTTATTCCTAATTCTGTTTGGTTGGATGGTTCCGATGATTACTTTAGTTTTGTAACAGATAGTGGTTCTGCTGTGGCTCATTCAACAACCAAAGTTATTATGGCAACTTGGTTTCAACTAACATCCCTGGCTAGTGAAGAAGCTTTGATGATGTTAGGAAGCGGTTCAAGTGCTACAACAACAACTGGGATCTATGTACAGTCTAGCAGTAGAATAGCTATTCAGTCTAATGCTGGTGCTGCTTTTGCAAAAACAAATGATTTGCTACGTGATAGTGCATGGTATCATATATTGGCAAGTTTTGATCTAGCACAATCTGGAACTGATAAAGCTGAGTTATATATAAATGGTATAGAAGTTACTTCTTACAATGGGACTGATGGTAGAGGTAGCATGGGAACTAGCTTTAGTTCTACAACAAATTATGAAATAGGAAGAATTTACCAAGGTGGTAATTTTACAGGCTACCTGGCTCAGAGTCTTTTCCTTGATGGTAAATCCATACAAGCAGGTGACTATGCTATTACAGATTTCCTGGATACTTTTACATTTGGAACAAATGGTTCTCAATATGTTCCTAAGAGTGACTCGGATATGGAAACTCTGGTAGGAGATACTAAGTCTTCTACTCATACCAACAGTGCCATCTTAACCTATGCAAATGCCAGTACACCTGGATTAGACTCAAGTTCTAACCCTAATACCTTTACCAATAATGGTACGATTGCTACTGCCCAGCAAAGGACTAATACTCCTAGCAATACTGGTTTGCTCTGGGCTGTAAACGGTACACCAGGTGGAGCTAATGGTGAAAATGTAGGTACAATATCCAATGGTGCTCTTGTGGCAACTGTTGATGGCAGCGGGTCTAGTAAACAAACAGTAGTTAGTACATTATTTATAACTACTGGTAAATTTTACACAGAAATTCAGCAAACGAATACTGGTTTGTATCCAATCATCGGGGTAGCGGCTGATCCCAGAGGTGCAGGTGCTCATTGGGCTGGGGCTTCAAGTGACTATAAAGGAACCTCTTATAATTATAGTGGTACTATTTACAAAGACGGTACTAGTACTAGTTTTGGAGATGCCTGGGATGAAGACGATAGACTTGCTATAGCAGTTGATGTTGATGCTGGAAAAGTATGGTTTGCAGTTCTAGATGGGTCAACTGTAAATTGGCAGGGATCAGGAAGTCCAGATCCTGCCACAGGAGATGATCCAGCTTATACATTTACTGCTGGAACTCCAGTGGCAGTTCAAGTTGGAACAGGAGGAGGAGGGGGAGCTACAGAATATACACTTTACCCTGAAAGCACTGACTGGAATGGAGCAGCACCTACTGATTACTTAGCCTGGAACACAGCTAATATAACTGCTCCTGATTATCAAGGAATAGATTTTTTTAAGCCAGTTCTTTACACAGGTAATGGCACAGCCATAGGGTCAGGAGGACTGGCAATCACAGGTACAGGATTTGAACCAGGTTTTGTCTGGGTTAAAGATAGGTCAGCAGATTCTACGGACAATATGCTTTTTGACAGAGTCAGAGGGACTACTAAGTTCCTATCTTCAAGTGCCGATGGAGATGGGTCAGGTGCTGCTGAAGGTACTGATACTGAATCTTTAACTGCTTTTGGATCTGATGGTTTTACACTAGGTAGTAATGCTGATGTTAATGTTAATACTAATACGTATGTTTCTTGGAATTGGAAAACAGTAACTGGTTCTGGGAGTACTACTTCTCCTGCTGGAGATACGGCTAGTACTTCTATTGTCTCTGAAGCAGGTCACTTCTCGGCAGTTTCTTTTACAGGAACTGGTTCTATAACAACAGTGGGTCATGGACTTGGTGGCATTCCACAGGCGATGTTCTTTAAATTGACACCAGAGCAAGGATCATGGGTAGTCTACCATGAAGGTATATCCAGTACTCCTACAGCTTCAGCGGGAAAATATTTGATTTGGAATGCTAACGGTGCTGCTGGTACTAGTAGTGCCTTTTTTGATGATACTGCACCAACCGCAAATGTTTTTACGGTGGGAGCTAGTGCTAATACCAATGATAGTGGAAAAGCAATATTCGTATATTGTTTCAAGTCTATTCCTGGAGTTTGTAAAGTAGGTTCCTATAGAGGAAATGGGGAAACTGGAACTACTGCTGCTAATGGTCCTTTTGTTTATACTGGTTTTAAACCATCTTATATTATGATAAAAAATTCAGATGCTACTGGAAATTGGGATATTATGGATACTGTAAGATCAACTTTTAATCCAGCACAGCTTATATTAGAAGCTAACACATCTGATGACGAAAGCTCTGGAGAAGCAATAGATATATTATCCGATGGGTTTCGTATACGTAGTGGAGACTGGAACGGGGATGGAAATATAACTGTGTACGTGGCAATGGCAGAATTAGGTGGTAATGGCACCCTTCCACCCATTTACGGAAGATAAAGGAGAAGACAAAATGTGGGCAAAAATAACGGATAATCAATTGGTAGAAATTATATCTAGACCTAAATCAATGACTATCAATAAAATACAATATCCCAAGAGTATCTTTACATCTGCCTGGACACATGCAGAAAGAAAAGCCATAGGTATTGTTCCTTTTACTCATGACGGGGAGAATATAGAAAGTATATTTTATACCAGTTCTGAAAGTAAACCTGTGGTAAAAGAAGATAGTGTAGTTGTTACTCATACTAAATCTGCCAAAAATATAGATACTATTAAAGCCTCTATGTTGCAAAGTATTAATGAAACACTTTCTAATGCTTTATCTTCAACAGATTGGATTATTATTAGAAAGATTGACACAGGTAAGGAACCTCCCTCTGATTTAGTAAAGTGGAGAACAGACTGCAGAGCAAAAGCAGCAGAACTAGAAACTTTAATATCTGCAAAAAATACAGTGGGTGAACTAGAGTCTTTAACAATTATAACTGAAGAAGAAATGAACAATGGAAAAAAGGTTTCAGTATTTTATGATTGGCCTCGAAATCCAAAGGAAACTATAAGTTAATAAAATGAAATACATAGTATATATATTTTTAGTATTAGGCATGTGTTGTATGACTAATACAGCAGCAGTGGCTGAAACAGAGATAGTATGGAAAAAGGGTGATACTCTTATGGCAATGGCAGTATGTAAAAGTGAAGAAGCCATTATGAAAATTGCCCAGGCAGATACAAAAAGTAAGGAGGAAACAATAAGTGAAATGCAAAGACTAGCTATGTTCCAGCAATGTATACGTGTAATACCTCCTGCTCTTTTTAAAATACATTCTATTCTGGGAAGTTATCTAGACTATGCCAAGAATACTACAACTATTATAGCTCTATGTGTACCTCCTTCAGAACAAAATATTATAGCTTATGCCATTGCACAGGGTAGACCAGCAACTCAGAAAGAAATGTCTTTCTAAGATGGGTGCTCAACTAACAGATGTAGAACTTGGGAAAATGATTCAAGCGGTGGATCAGCTTAGTACAGAAGTTGATAGATTATCTGTTAGACTAGATCAGTTGGAAAGCCAAATGGACAAAGGAAAGGGAGTTCTTCTGGGAGTTTTTATCATAGCATCTGGCATAGGAGCAACTTTCTCTGCTATTATTCAGAAAGTTTTTACTTCATAAGGAAATAAAAGATGGCATCAACATTTACCACTCGTATCAGATTAGAGAAGCAAGCAGATGGATCAAATCCTAATTCTTGGGGAACTGTACTTAATCAGAATGTTATTGATCTGGTAGATGAGGCCATAGCTGCTTATACAACAGTATCTCTTTCCGCTGTGGATGTAACTCTTACCAGTAATGAAGGTACTTCAGATCAAGCCAGAAGTGCATTCCTAGAACTACAAGGGACTTTGACAGCTAATGTTAATTTGGTACTACCAGCACAATCTAAAGGTTACTTTATCAAAAATAAAACAGTTCTTACAGCAGCAGAAACTACTACTATTAAAACACTTGCAGGTACAGGTACAGAGGTGGGAACCAGTGCTGCTGGATGGTATGTTTGTGATGGTGTGTCTGTGCATGAATCTAATGCAGTGGGTCTAGGACTAGGAACCGCTGCTACTTTAGATTTTGGAACAGGAGATACTAATCTTATACCTGTCTCTACTGCAGATATAAGATATGTTCGAGCTTCTGTTGATACTACAATCACAGGAGGAAAAACCTTTACCAGTGCAGTGACATTTAGCGGTCCTGCCATAGCTCCTGTGACATCTCTTACAGATGCAGCTTCTATTGCCATTGACATGGGACTGGGTAATAATTTTGCCATAACACTTGGAGGAAACAGAACTCTTTCTGCTCCTACCAATGTAACTCCTGGACAGACAGGACATATTTATGTAGTTCAGGATGGCACAGGTTCTAGAACATTAGCTTTTAATAATGCTTATATCTTTATAAGTGGTACTGCTCCTACCATCAGTACTGCTGCTAATGCAATTGATCTTATGGTATATAATGCACAGACTACCACTGCTCTTGCTACTATAGTTGTCAAAGCACTGGCCACGGCTACTTAGAGGAATTTAATTTGTCTACTCTTTCTCAAACCAAAAAACTTAACTTTAGACAAGGTATACACAGGGAATCTACTCAGTATGCAGAGGAAGGTTCTTGGTATGATGGTAATAGAGTCAGGTTCAGGGATAAAAAACCAGAGAACATCAGAGGATGGGATGCAAAAACTTCTGGTACTCTGGAGGGAACAGGTAGAGATACTATCACCTGGCAAGATAATATAACTCAGAAACATCTTGCCACAGGAACAGAATCTTTCCTCTATGAATATGACAATGGAACTACCTTTAATATAACTCCTGTCAGAGCCTCTGTTAGCCTTACCAATGCTTTTGGAACTACACTGGACAGTGTCAGAGTATGTGTATCTGATACTGCTCACGGGCTATCAGACGGAGATTTTGCTGTGTTTAGTTCTTCCTCTGTTCCCACAGATTTTACATTTGATGGAACTTTTGCAGTGAGTATTATTAATACTAATAAATATGCTTTTGATGCTGCCTCTTCTGCAGGTTCTAATGAGAGTGCAGCAGGACATGCCACTGCTCATTATCTTATAGCCACAGGAACATCTGTAGGAATAACAGGAACAGGGTACGGAGCAGCAGGGTATGATGCAGAGGCTCTTACCAGTGTGGTCCTTACCAGTGTGATCAATGTAGTGGCAGCTTGCATAGCAGTCAGTGTAAATAGTAATAGCCACGGTTTAGAGATTAATGATTTTGTCTACTTCTCCACTGCCAATACAATTGGAGGAAATGTGCTTCTGACTGATTCTACCTTTGGAGGACCTGTATTCCAAGTTGTCTCTGTGGAAGATGCTAATAACTTTAGAATTAATTCTCTAGTATCTGCCACTCAGACAAGTGCAGGAGCAGGTTTGGCAGTGGCCCAGTTCCTTGTCTCTGTCAGTACCAGTGCAGAATATAGAACCTACAATTCTCCTGCTGCTTCTTCTGGTATTACTTTTGAACCTGCCAATTGGCAACTGGATACTTTTGGTGAAATTCTCCTGGCAAATAAAAGAGGAATGGGCCTCTATCAATGGTTCCCAACTTCTGGAGGAAATGTCAGAGCAGTGGCAGTTACCAATGCTCCTGTCAGTATCAATAGTTTTGTTGTGTCTCCTAATGACAGG
>Ga0114902_1001319_pt1 | contig 10961 bp, 17 predicted proteins | sample MalvireepMed_s12_FD_87291 | JGI IMG/M metagenome (GOLD analysis project Ga0114902, IMG submission 87291) | Marine viral communities from the Global Malaspina Expedition - Malaspina viral metaG DeepMed_s12 | ecosystem: Environmental > Aquatic > Marine > Oceanic | place: Mediterranean Sea... | reverse complement strand
TTAGCCGATGGGTTCCGGGTGGAGATATTTTCGATCAAAGAGAAGAAGGTATTCCTCTTGTTCCTCCTCCACTTCAATTTAGTGGACTATATATAGATTTATATAATACTCTGGTTGCACATAAAGATACATATACAGGACAAGAAGTAGAAGGTTTAGGAGAAGATAGAGATAAACGAGCACTTGCGGAAGCCCTCTTTACAAAACTAACTCCAAATGTAGGTATTATTCCGGGTTCTTATGCTTGGGATAAATGGCAAAAAGCAATCAAAACTACACGGGGTTATGAAGGAAGAGAGGTAATTCCGGGTTCAGAATATGCGGTTCCTTATTCTTTTTTGGAAGCTATTGCCTATGGACTTGGAATTAAATTAAGACCACAAGATCCAACTGTTAATGATAGAGTTAAAAGATTTGAATATAATCAAATAAAAGATACTTTAGAACAAACAATAGATAACGCTTATTCTGATTTTGATGCTGCTAATATAGGTCTTGAAGAAAGAAATAAAATTGTAGAACGAGCAGAAAGTAAAATAGTACAGATAAGTGCAGAATTTGATTCTTATTTAAGATTAGTAAGAGAAGCAAAAGGTATTGAAATTGAAAGAGAACAAAAAGTTACTGGAGGTCTGGTTGAAGGTTCTGTAGATGTTCCTTATACAAAAGAAGATCCAGCTACAAGAATTAATTCAATGACAGGAGAACCTTATACAAAAGGAACCCTGCTTGAAACCCTTAAACTAAGAAGAGGTGGTTTAATAAAGAAACCAAATTTATTAGGAACCCTTCAAAAGAGACAACAATATAGTGTAGGTAAAGCTGTTACGATGTTACCTAGACTACTTACTCAAATAGGAACTAGATTAAAAATAAATCTTAATGAAACTATTCCAAGCCATTTAAGTTTTACTAAAGCTGGAGAACACATTCCTGAAAACGATATTCCACGATATTGGTATCATAATCTACGTGGAAATAAGTTAGAAAAAGGAGGAATTAAAGCCTACAATCCAACGGGTACTGAAATAGAAGGTAAAGCACAACTTTTTGATGGAGTATATTTATCAAGGACTCCTTTTGCTGGAGGAGTGGAAGATAATGTAGTTATAGATATGTCTAAAGTACAAGGTGATCGTTCACCTAAAGACTTTATTTCTAAGGCTTTAGATAGTTTTAAACAACAACCTAATACTCTAATTCCAAATACAGGTCAGGGGGAAGCACATGGCTTTTATAAAGGAGCTATACCTAAATCTGCTATTATTAAAGGTAAAGATCTTATAGACGTTGATACGTTTGCCAGAGATGAATCAGGATTCGTTTCACCAACCATACAAGCTTTGATAGAGTCGGCTCCATCCCACTACAAGGGTAAACAGATTCTTACGTGGGCGAGAGGCAAGAGAGCCGCCACTAAAAAGGGTGTGAAGCCTAATGAATTAGAGTTCCTTGGTTTAGAGGAGTTTATCTCTGCTAATCCTGACGCTACCCTTAGAGAAACTATCGAGGGCATTAGTGGTAATAAGGTCAGGATCAGCAAGCACATTATAGAGGATTTTGCTGAAGATTATGACCCAAAGTATCATATGATGTTTGATCGAGATACTACCGCAAAAATCGATCCGCTGGACGGCTCTAATTTGTGGGAGCCACAAGCAACAGACATAAGATATTCACTAAAACAAGGCGATGTGGCAATAAAAAAAGACTTAGTGAATTTCTACAACTTAAAGGCCCGACTGGCTGCTAGATCAAGTGAAGGGCCGGGGGTCGCTTGGGCACACGCTTCGGGTTCACGCCACACGGTTGACTATGTGGATAAGATACCAAAATCCATAATTGACGATGTTGTAGAAGATTTTGCAGAATCCCAATATATGAATAACCCCTATACAATAATTAAACCGAGATGGGGGGCTTTGTCGCCAATGGAGTCGCAGCAATTCACTGACGACACTTTCGCTATGGGAAACGATGATGTTGGTTACCAGATATTTGTTAATGGCAAACGAGTTACAGATCCTGACGACATTGCTTACAGTGCTACAGAAGCCGAGCTAAAACTAAGAGACGCCATAAGAGCTGAAGATATACAAGGTGTGGATTCCATTAGTGATTCTCGAATGGTTGCAGAGCATAAACTGGCTATTGATAATAGCCTTCCGGGTGGTTCTAATTTTAGAGCCGTGGTTTTTAACTGGGACAATGCCCCAAAGACTCATAATGTTAAGGTGATGGGCGAAGGTCACTTTGAGGACGACACTCAATTCGCCCATGCCCTCATCAGAGACAGAAAACTCTCTGATGGAACTAAGAAAGGCGAGGGTGCTATCAGTCTGCACGGAGACGAACTCCAGTCAGACCTACACACGGCTGGTTCAAGAGATGGTTATGAATTATTACCCAGACAAAGAGCAGAAGTTTTTAGAAAGCTAGAGGATTTTTTAAAAGATTACGAAGACTTTAAATTAGAATACTTTGTTGGAGATCCGCTTATGGCTGAATCTTATTCGGAGGGGGTGAAAATTTTACATAAAGATTTTGAAAGACCTATTAGTTTATATGATATTTATCATACAGGTGGAGCCGACTCTATCAAAGAAAGTTTTTTTGTTGGATCAAAACAGCATGGTATAGGTCAAGATCCTTCTTCTGGGATCAAGACTGGAAACGACCAATATAAGAAGTTTATGGATATAATAGAGCCAATTGTTTTGGAAGGCCCGTGGCCTAACTACCCATACAAAAAAGATTACCACAAGAGGGTAATTAAGGAACTTCTTTTACTGGCAATAGAAGAGGGTAAAACAGCCTTATCCTTTTCCAGTTCACAGGCGATTAAGAGCAGATACGCAGATCGTTATGCCACGTTTTTTGAAATGCTCTACGATGGAAAGATACCATCATTTATGAAAAAGCTGGCTGATAAGTATGGCGGTAAGTTTGAGAGAGGTGGTTTAGATTTAAATGATACTTTTGGAGATCCAAAAAAGTTTACTAGATATTCTCCAGAGACGTTTCCAGCACTCGAAAGGGCAAATGCAGAAGCCAACATCCTCAGAATCACTCCAGAGATGAAAGAGAAGATACTTAAAGAAGGACTCCAATCTTTTGCCGTTGGTGGTATTGTTGCTTCACAACATGATGCAGGGCGAGGCTTATTAGCTAGAGAAAACTATGCCTTATAAATACTTCACAACAGACGAGCTTAAATGTAAACATACAGGCGATTGTGATATGGATGATGATTTTATGGAGTCTATTGAAACCATACGGGAAGAGTGTAGTTTTCCATTCCATATCAGTAGTGCTTATAGATCTCCTTATCATCCTGTAGAGGCTGTTAAGACTGTTCCGGGCGCACACACGACTGGAAAAGCTATGGATATTCTGGTATATGGTGAGAAGGCGTATAGACTTATAAAGTTTGCATTGATAGAAGGTATCCCAAGAATAGGAGTTTCCCAAAAAGGAAAAATAAAAGAAAGGTTTATCCATTTAGATACAGATCTTACTAAGCCTCATCCTATACTTTGGAGTTATTAATGTTACTTTACACTGAAGAAGATTTAGATCGGGCTTATAAACTAGATTGTAAAGAACGATCCAAACAGGATAAACCTTGGGTAACTCGTTCAGACTTTAGAAATGTCTATGAAGAATTGATTGGGGTATACCTAGATCAAGTAAATAACGAGACACTTGCTAGTATGCCTCTACAAGATATTCCTATGTGGGTTATAGAGGAAGTAGAACATACATTACAGAATAAACTAATAATAGAGACAGATGACGATGTTTGACAAACTAATAAATCCAGTTGCAAAGATTCTGGATAAGTTTGTAGTTGATAAAGATTTAAAAGTAAAGCTGCAACATGAATTAGAGACTGCGATACATAGTGCAAACCTTGCTCAGTTAGAAGTTAATAAAGCAGAGGCAGCGCATAAGAGTGTCTTTGTTTCTGGATGGAGGCCGTGTGTTGGATGGGTTTGTGCAGTAGCTTTAAGCTACCACTTTATAATCGCTCCGTTATTACAGTTCAGTTTTGCACTGGCTGGCATAGAGCAGGAGCTACCTGAGTTTGACTTCAGCCAGCTTTCCACAATTCTTATGGGAATGCTTGGTCTGGGAGGGCTTAGGACGTTTGAAAAAATGAAAGGAGTATCCAGCTAATGATACAAGAGCTTTACAACTGGTTTAATACAGTCATAGACCATGCCCTTTCATTGTGGGTGGTATTTATTGTGGTGACTGCTGTGTGGGTATCAACTGCATGGGCAGTCAGGAAGTGGATGCTGTGGTATAAAAAGAACGGGAGGGCTAATGGCAAAGGAAACTGTTGTAAGGATAAAAAATAATGTCTGATAAATGGATACAAAGTGCTACCAGTAAAGGAAAGGGAGCTTTCTCAGCAAAGGCTAAAAAGGCAGGAATGTCTACATCTGCTTATGCTAAGAAGGTTTTAAAGAAAGGAAACAAGTCTTCATTTAAAACAAAGAAACAAGCTAACCTAGCCCAGACGCTCTCTAAGCTGCGACCAAGCGGTAAGAGGGGTAGGACTAGGACTTAGCTTTAAACGCTTCTTAGAGGGGCTTACAAGCACTCTAAGGGGTATATTTTAGGGTCATTCTAAGTGACCTTTACAACTTGCTTTTAAAAAGGAGTATATTATGATAACTAATAAATTTTTACTGGACTTAAAACACCCTATATTTTCAACATCTTTTCTAGGATTTGATAGGCTATTCGATGATTTCGCAGGAGCGATGTCAAGAGATAAGACACTATCTTATCCTCCTTATAATGTTTTAAAAGATGAAGATATATATACTATTGAAATGGCTCTTGCGGGATTGACTGAAGAGGATATTGAAGTGGTCTTGGAAGATAGGGTATTAACAATCTCTTATGATAAAACAGATGAAGAAGCTGATGGAACATTGCATCGTGGAATCGCCCACAGATCGTTCCGCAGAAGTTTTAATCTGGCTGATGATATAGAAGTCAGGGAAGCTAGGTTAAAGAACGGGTTGTTATCTGTAGTGTTAGACAGGATTATTCCAGAGGAGAAAAAACCTAAAAGGATTGAACTTTTAGCCTAATATATGAAATGAAATTGCTTAGATCTATTTTATTCTTAATAGTTTTAATACAGCCTTCCTGTGCCCATGATGGACTACCTATTCCTGAATGGGCGCAGTATCATAGTGAAGACTATCCATGTCCACAAGGAACATTGAAAGTAGGTGATCCTAGATTTCCTAATCACTGGATATGTCAAGAACGATGGATACAAGAAGGAATACAGCCTAGAGTACGATGAAAAAATATTTTATAGCTTTAATATCTTTAATGCAACTTTCTTGCTCAAGTTTTGTAATAAAAGAAGAGTGGAAAGGTATTCATTCACAGCCTTGGAATTGCCCGAAAGGATATGTTAATGTCCGTATAATGAAAGAGAAATGGGTATGTCAGCCAGATATCTGGTGGGGTATTGAAGATCGAAATCCATATCTTTAATCTATTTATAAAATAAATGATTTTCTATTGTTACAGTTCTTTTTAAATGGTTAGACCAGTAAGGATTACTATAGTCAGCATGATACCATAAGGCTCCTTCTGTAATATCAAGAGGTCTTATTAATAATAACTTAGACGCAACCTCTAAAGACTCAATCCATGTTTTAGAATCTGTAGGTTCATCAGATTTACCATCACAAAACCAACTGAATTGGCATTGTCTTAATGTTGGGACCATATCCCCTTTCCAGTTCTTATGCCAGTTTGCTTGGTAAACTACTTCACAAATTGAATTAGGAAACTGTTGGTCTATTACCCTATTTAAAGTAACATGGGCTACAGCCAAGCGTCCAGCTAAAGGTTGATTCCCTGCTTCAAAATAAATATTCTTAGCTAAACATATTCGCTCCTTATTTATATTATTAGGTTCAGCTGAGTAACTATCAATACTAATTAATAATAAATAAAATAATAAAAATTTAAAGATCTTCATATTTTTTATTTCCTTGCATCTAAAGCTACTTCAATTTGATTATGTATATCATTTAATCTCACAGTAGCTTCATGTATAATTGTCCTAATTAAATTATAATCTCTACGACTTAATGTACTTTTCAGATATTTCAAATCTGTAGAAGTTCGTTCAGTTATAAGATTACCCTTCTTATCAAATAAAACTCTATAACCCACAAGAGTTGCTTCAGTTTTTTTCTTATTCATATTATTCAATCTCTCTAAATACCAACTTACCAGAGTCTCCTCGCAATCCAGCTTTCATATAAGCCGTAGCCCTGCCTTCAAAGAAGTTCTGATGTTCTATTCCCATAACTTCATCCAACCAACCCAATGGATTTTCTTTTTGTTTGTAGTTAGTCTTTAATCCTAGCTGTAGTAATCTTCTATCAGCTATATATCTATTATAGGCATACATATCCTTCTTGGATAATCCCTGTATGTCTCCCATTGCAAATACCAAATCTAAAAACTTATCTTCAAGGCGAACCATTTCCCTGCAAATCTGGTATATTTCTTTTTTGAAATCATCTGTCCAGATATCTATGTTCTCTTGGATAAACTCTTTAAACAGTTGTGTCATGGCTTCCACATGAAGAGACTCATCACGTATAGAATACGTTACGATCTGTCCCATGCCTTTCATCCTTCCAAATCTGGGGAAGTTTAAAAGTATTGCAAAGCTACTGAATAACTGTAGTCCCTCTGTAAAGGCTGAGTAGACCGCTAAAGTTAGAGCAATACTTCTCTTATCTTTTAGAGTAGGCCTAAAGTATTTAATATAATCATGTTTATCTGACATCTCTTCATACTCAGAGAAAGCCTTGTACTCTACTTCTGGCATACCAACTGTATCTAATAGTAAACTATAGGCGTGTTGATGGATAGATTCCATGTTTGCAAAAGAACTCATCATCATCCTAGCCTCTGGCTTTCTAAAGACTCTCATATACTTATCAATATATCCAGCACCTACATCTACATCTGATTGGGTAAATAACCTGAAGATCTGAACCAGTAAGTTTCGTTCAGTATCTGATAAGTCCTGCCAGTCTTTGATGTCCGTATGTAATGGAACTGATTCGGGCATCCAGTGCATTTGATTCTGTAGTACATAGTAATCAAACATCCAAGGATGATCGAATGGTTTGTAGTAGTCTCTTGTATTTAATAAACTCATTCTTCTATTACCTCATAAACCCAATAGTCTACAATCATATCTGTTGGTATGACCATTGGTGTGTTAATTGTTTTCTTATCTTTCTCATATATATCTGTGCATAGTACAACAGCTTTATCATTCTCTGAAACTAAGAAGCCAATGGTAGTTCTTATAACTGGCTCCAGCTTTCTGGCATCGACCAAAGTAAAATCATCTGTATCAACCCAAGCATCCCCCCATTTTATCTCTACTATTTTCATTGGATCATCCTTCACAAGACAGACATTCCATGTCGTCTAGTTTAATACGAGGTATCTTTAAAGTCACATTCTCTGTACCTCTGGCTGCTTCAGTTCTAAAGTAATATAAAGACTTTAATTTATTAGCTCCATACCAGTGAACATCATTAACATATTGCATATACTCATCGTGAACTTCCTGTGGTTCAGTAGCCTTTGGAAGTACAAAGAATAAGTTTACACTCTGACTCTGACATATAAACTCCTGACGCTTCAAGGCGTGTTCAATAATCCATATCTGATTTATTTCTGTGGCTGTTTTAAATATTTCTTTTTCCTCCTTAGTCAAACTATCAAGGTGTTGTACAGATCCATTATGGGCTAAGATATCTGCCCACAATTCTTTTATTTCCAATCCTGAAAATCCTTTTTCTTTGAAAAGACGTTCCAGAAATCTGTTTTTAACTTGGTAATTGCCTGTGAGGGTCTTGTGCGTATATATATTCGCCCTAAATGGCTCAATAGAAGGAGAAGTCCCATCACATATGATACTAGAGCTAGCGTTAGGAGCCACAGCCAGTAAGTGAGAATTCCTATAACCTGTATTGTTGATATCAGGAGCTTCCCCACGCTCCTCTGCCAATCTTCTGGAAGCTTTTTGTGATTGATCTTTAATGTATTTAAAACATTTGTGGTTAAATCCCGCAGCGTATATACTTTCAAAGGACATATTGTTACGTTGCAAATAGGCATGAAATCCCATTGCTCCCAAACCAATTGACCTTTCTCTATAAGCTGAGTACGAAGCCTTGGTAAATCCTTCTTGACCTTCTTTAATATAGTTTTTAAACCTTTTGTAATTCGCATTATATTCTCCGAGTTGTATAGTATCTATAGCATTCTCAATAAAATGCTGTAAGATATTATCCAGCATCGTTATCAAATCATCAATGAACTCTGGTTCCTTTGACCACTCATCAAAGTATTCAAGGTTGACACTTGATAAACAACAAACAGCAGTTCGTTCATCATTAGTGGGTAAAGTAATTTCAGAGCAAAGATTACTTTGTTTTATTTCCAGGCCCAAATCCTTTTGGCTTTTAGGCAGAGCTTCATTACAAGTATCTAAATTAACTATATAAGGCTCTCCTGTCTCTGCCCTTGTATATACTATCTGCCACCACAAATCTCTGGCCCGTATAATCTTAACAGCCTCATTGGTTTTAGGATCAACTAATCTCCATTCTGAATCTTCTTGAACTGCTTGTAAGAATTCATTGTTTAATGTTATACCATTGTGTAGATTTAAACACTTCCTGTTTATATCTCCTCCTGTTTCTTTTCTCATGTTAATAAATTCTTCAATCTCTGGATGACTAACATCCATGTAAGCTGCATAGCTTCCCCGTCTGGTTGTACCTTGGTTGAAGGCTAGCATCTGAGAATCTACTACGTGCATGAAAGGGACAGAACCAGTAGAACGACTGCCGTGAGCAGTAGGTATCCCATTACTCCTAACATCTCCCCAATATCCACCGATGCCTCCACCTGAACTTGCCAGCCAAATATTCTCATCATAATGAGAAGAAAGACCGACACGGCTATCAGGCACGTAATTAAGGTAGCAGCTAATAGGTAGCCCACGACTTGTGCCCCCGTTACTAAGTATAGGAGTGCTAAACATGAACCAACAATCGGAACTGTAGTTATAAAGTCTTTGAGCAAGCGCATAATCTGTAACTCCTTTAAAAGTTGCTGCAAACACAGAAGCCCTTGCAAATGCTTCTTGTGCGTGTGTTTCATTTTCCCAAAAATATCTATCCTTTAGACTATTTAAACTAAAATCGTTCAGTTTGGAATCTTTATCATAATCAATTTTAATTCCTAGATATTCTTTTGGACCTATTTTATCTTCAATCATTATGTTTCTCGTTTAGATCTAAAGCAATGATAGCGTAGTGTATAATTTTTAATAGTTCAGATTTCTTTTTACCATCCTTCTTTCCATAACGCATGGCATATTTCATAATATTTCCAATACAAAAACCTTCACCATGTCCCGCATCAATTATCATATCAGTTGCCTGATACTGTCCGTTTCCATAGTGTGCTTTGTAAGTCATATCAATATACTTTTGAATATTTCTTACCCACTCATCTTCATTAAAGGTATAAGAATAAGGCCTACCTTTCTCAATCATTAAGTCACTATCTAACATAACCATGTTCACTCCTTTTATTTATATTGATCCCAAGCCATAAAATAATTGGTTAAAAAACTTTTGATATTTTTTGATTTATAATAAAAGTCTTTATATGTCCCATCACTATAAGCGCAACGCCATTTTCCTTTACCTATTATATATTGGTAAATATATTGTCTTTTATAGCCTTTACCATCAAGTCTAGGTATAAGTTTGCTAGTTAAAGTAACTACATCCTTATCTATTTTATAATCTATCTTAACCTTATCTAAAAGTTTCTTAACACTTTTAACAGTTTCATTTTTAACTTGGTATTCTTTTTGTTTATTTACTTTAGCAAATACAAACCTCTCCATAAAGTCTTTTATATTTCTAGATCTATAATGCCTACTTGGTAATCCTCTCTCTACCCAAGGCGACCACCTACCAGTGGTATAATAATAAGCATATCTCTGTCCAGAATAGAATACCCAAAGCATTGTTGCCCCTTCTTTCAAAGTATATTCTACACCCTCTAAAGAATCTAAATATTTTAAAACCTCAGAAAGAGTTTCATTTACATCGTGCTTAAATTTTGGTTCTCCTTTTGAATTCATACCACTAAAAGTCCATTTATATCCTTTCTCACTAATAGTTTCCATCATGTCTATCTCCAAGATTTAGGTAAGTTCTCTTCACTATACCATTTAAAATTATTTGTTTCTGCCCACTCAGCGTGAGTTCTTTTAGTACCATCTTTACGCTTCTTTGCCTGTGGCATTGGAGCATATGGTTTCTGAAATAAGAATACCAACTCCATAGTTGGCGGCAGAGCCTCCCGTATCCATATGTATTTACTAAATTCAGCATAGTCCCAGAATCTACCTTTAGCTTCTAATAGAATGGTTTTATTTTCAATAGTATTTATAAAGTCTACCTCATAGGTCTTCTTTATTATATAATTAATAGGATCTCCACGCATTTTCCAGTTCTTTAAAAGCGTTTGGTGTAAAGAATATTCCCAAAGGCTATCATATCCTTTAGGAACATTCTTTTCTCTAGGTCTGATCTTTCTAGGTTTTCTTTTCATATTAATGTAATTGTTTTGGTGTCTTTCGATTTCTTAATTCTTCTTTTGTAAAAAGAATCAATTGTTCTAAAACAGAATCATCAAAAAAATCTATATCTAGTTCCTTTTGATTAAGGACAAAGCCCATAAATGAAAGCATTTCCTGTAAGTCTATAGGTAATTCTTTATCAACCATAAAATTTTTCCTTATTGTATAGCATATCAATATCTTTCATTGATATATCATTAATCTTTTTATTTTTTAATTT
>Ga0114902_1001316_pt1 | contig 10969 bp, 17 predicted proteins | sample MalvireepMed_s12_FD_87291 | JGI IMG/M metagenome (GOLD analysis project Ga0114902, IMG submission 87291) | Marine viral communities from the Global Malaspina Expedition - Malaspina viral metaG DeepMed_s12 | ecosystem: Environmental > Aquatic > Marine > Oceanic | place: Mediterranean Sea... | reverse complement strand
GTATCTATAGTTGAAGCAGCACCAGCAGTTCTACTCTCTACTTTTGATCCTGTTCTATAAACATCACTACCAGCGCAAGTAAACTTAAGTGTGTTTACTCCACCAGCTGTTTCATCTGATTGATAATGAACTACTACAGTTCCAACTGTTGCTGCCGGTAATGTTACCGCTTGAGCAGCAGCTCCTGTAAAGTTGTTAACCGTGATAACATTAGCTGTGTAAGTTAATGCTGCCGCAGTTGCTACTACTGTTGCAGTTAAACTAGTTAAATCTGGTTTCATTCCTAAAAACCTAGATGTTATAGTTCCTGTGCTAGCAGCTTTATTGATCTGTTGAAATCCTTTTTCGGACCTAACTGGACCATTAAACGATGTGTTTGCCATAATATTCCTCCTAGAATATCTTAAATGTAGTCCCTAGGGGAAGTCGACTATACGCGTCTACATTTAATAATTGTTATTAATTGTATAGTGATTATTTTATATATTAGATTTTAATAGAGCGCAAGAGGGTGTGTAAGAAATATACGATTTCAGCGATGTGGCGTTTATTTAAGTAGCCACAGAAACTTGGGCAGCAGCATTTTCAATTGCGTTTTGTCTATCAGCAATTTTATTTTCCTCGAGTTTGATCTCAGTGATGACTTCTCTAATTTTATCATCAATTCTGACCATATCCAGAGTATATCTACCTTCTTGCTCATACTCCAGTTGCCACCTCAACTCCAAGGACCTTTTTTGTTTGTACAGGTCGTGTACCATCGATAACCTCCTCATAGGTTATTCTATTTACCTTGGGATCATTCATTTCTCCAAGATACTCCCATTTTATACTCTTATCTCCCAGTTTGTCAACTATTGAATCTTCAATAGATTCAACAGTATCTTCCGCTAATACTTCAAATTGAGCGTAGTATTTATATGCATTGATTTTAACTAGGAATTTCTTCATTTTCTCACCGTATTTTGAAAATGTGGCGGAACTGTGTTCCGCCACATAATCAGTTTAGATTACGCACCTTCAACGCCGTAGATACCTCTATAGTCAGATACGCCAAAAACGTATCTTTCTCTAGCTTTGTATCTAACGTTACCAGTATCGAAATCACCTTCCATTGAAGTTGTCAATGGAGTTCTTTCAAAGTGTTTCATACCGTTTGGAACGTCCGTGATAATATAAAACGAATCAGAATCATTTAAGAAATGGTTCACTCTGTATCCTTGAGGAATCATTCCCATAGAGTTGATTGCGTTAATATCATTATCTGCTGTCTGTGTTCTACCTTGAGATTTTAATAATCTCTCAGCTTGATACTGATTAGCAGATGGAACTATCATCTTCACGCCTCTAGCAGCTATCTTTAAACCTCTTTCATCAGTCATTGCAGCAATGTCAATCAATGCTTGCTCTAATGAAGTTTCGTTTAAGTCAGCTTGCGTAGTTAAAGTGTTCGAACAAGCCCCAGCTATTGTAGTGTGGTTTGTTGAGAACAATGAAACCGCGTCACCAGATTTAAATGTGTTTACCGAAGGTAAACCATTATTTAAAGGTACCGCAGCTTTAACTTGTTTAGCGTTAGACATAGATCTTGCTAGTGCTTTTGTATATCTAGAAGCTAGTCTATCGTAGAGGTTATCTTCGATAGCTTCTTCTGTGATTGCGAAAGCAAGCGCGATCGTTTCCATAGTGTAACGTGCAGTGTAAGTCTCTTGCGCTTGATCGTAAGAAACGCCTTGACCTTCTGCTTTTACATCAGCGTTAGCGAATCCTGATAACATAACTTCCTCTTCGAAAGCTCTGTCACTTGATTCTGTAACGTATATTTCGGCAGACTCATTGTCATACCGTTTGTACTCCAGCCCAAATAGTGCATTTAGGCCTGGTTCTAGTTCTTTAACTAGTTGTGCTCTTGATATTGCCATGTCTATATGCTCCTATTATTGCCAAGTGATACCAGCAGTACCAGTGTTCTGTAAGTATTGGTTAAGGTTGTGAGCAACTACAACTGAAGTATATGCTGCAGTCATGTCGCTATTTTCAGGGTCCTCAGCCAGTCTTATTAATCTCCACTGATTGTTGGTAGCATGGATATTGCCGTCATCTAATGTATTAGTACATTGTCCAGAAGTTTCTGATCCTGTTGGAACAGCTGCTGTAAAAGATAATGTTTTACCATAATCTGCTTGAGCTGCTGCTGCCGACATAGAACCTACGAAAAGTTGGAACGGATTGTCTATTACAAAGCAAGTAATATCCTCACTGTTAGCTGGAGTAATAGGTTGGTTGTACCAGTTCGACCACGTCGGCTTCAAAGTTGTTGAAGCGTTGTAGAAGATACCGTTGAACACACCTATTGATAAAAATGTACGCGTACTAGACGCTTCCACGATATATCCTGCTTTTGATTTAACAGAACATCCTTGAAATAAGTCTTGGTCATACGCGGCATCTATGTAGTATTTGCCTTGTCCTTGAGTCGCTGGTGTAGAACCAATCGTACCCGCAGAAATCAAACCAAATCCCGCTGTGTTACTATTTGCCATAGTTATTACTCCTTTTGTCTATATTTCTATAGACGGTTGATTTAAATCGATAGTAGGGAATTGGTTGTTATCCCGAGAATAGTTAAAAAATTAACTTTTCTTTGTACCACCGAAGGTTACACGAGACTGTCGATCGACATCGATCGGCATACTCTTATGTTGTTCCCTAAGTAAGTCGGTTTCAACTGCTTCGTCTTGACCTTCAGTAAGTTTCTTCTGATATTCAACACGAGCTTTCGCGAGTTCTTCGGGTATCCTAGCCAACAATAGGCCTCCTACTCCAATCACCCCAGCGTATTTACCTTCGGCAACTACTGGATAATCCGATCCTTCATATTCATCAGCTCTCACTAATTCATATCCTTCTCTAAGTCTTCCATAAATGTTTTTAGCATCTTGAAAACCTATTGATTCGGCTCGTATCCATCTGTGCCTAAAGCCATCAGGCGCTTTGGGTGCATCCAGAGAGGATGGTGGCTTGTACTCTTTTGGACGTTCAGTTTTTGTCCGAGTTCCAGCCGCACGAGAAGTTGTTTTTTTGTCTTTTGTCATATGCTTATGCCTCCTTCGTGAGTTTTAATTGTTTTGCATATTCTTCGAGTGGCACACCTAATTTTTTAGCTATTGCTACTTGAGATGATGTGAGTCTCATTGTTTTGCGACCAGTTTTTGCACTTCTATTCGCAGAAGCCACCGACTGTACGGGTCTAGTCGTTTGTATATCTCCACTATTATCAAATTTATTTGGAAAGTCAACTCTTATACGTTTATCTATTTCCTCATAATATTCATTTGATTTAGGATCATAACCTTCTTTTTCCACTAGATCTTTGTGAATCTCAAACGCTGTAAACGTCATAGCTCGGTTAGTTCCGAACCATTTGTTTTTAGCAGCCCAATCTTCAGCCATAGGATCAGCTTCAGGTAATGATTGTGGAGTTCTTTCTGGTAGTTTTCCACCGTCAGATAGCTGTGCAGGTTTCTCTTCCTGTACAACTTGTCTTTGTTGTATTTTCGCATTTTCGAACGCTAGTTCGGCAATACGTTTATTTGCTTCGACTTGAGCAGCTGCATCACCTGTTTCAATAGCTTGCGCTAAACTTTTTTGCGCAGATTCCATTCCAGTTTTTACATGCTCTTCAACTTTTTTATTATAATCAGAATCAATTTTAGTAAATCGATCTTGATCAGCTTTACGTTGTTTTTCTAAAGAAGAAGCGTATTCTACAGCTGCAGCTTCTCTTCGTTCTGCTTCTCTCATCTTACGAGTAAGTTTAGCAATACGTGATTGAACGCCTTTACTGTAGTCTTCTAATTTAGAGTCGTCAGCTTTTTGTTCTTGTTTTATTTCTTTTACTGTTTCTTCTTTTACTACTTCCGTGATTATTGGTTCTTCTTTCGTTTCTATTATCTCTTCAACCTTTGGTTCATCAACAGCTACATCTACTTCAGGTCCTGAAGTATCTATATCTACTGTTTTATCCAATGGTTTTTTCTTTTCTTCTTCTGGCATAGTTCTCCTTTTCTATGTTAGTATTTATGCAAGATATCCTCTGGATTCTTGACGGTTGCCAAAATCTCATCTTCATTTAACAACCTTACTTCTCCACCATCAATTTCTATACGTGATCCCGCGTAACGCGCGAAGACCACCCAATCACCAACCTTGCACCATGGACCATTAGGATAACGTTCTTTGTCTTTATAACATTCTGATCCCATGGCTAATACGTTTCCGCATTGCGATGCAACTTGTTGTTTGTCTACTGTTTCATTTGCAAATAAAACTCCACCTTTAGATTTTTCATTCATTCTAAATGGAAGAACTAACATTCTCCAACCCGTAGGTTGAGGAAGTTTTGCTTTTTCGTTTGTAACTTCTTTTTGTGGTTTGGATTTTTTTAATCCAACTAATTCTTTTTTAGGTGTTAGGATTTTTGGGCTTTGCGCCGTTGATATTGATGACTGTGCCTTTTGACTCATTTTGCTCCTTATCGTCTAGCAGGTTAGAGAGTTCCTGTTTAGTTGCCTCTAGGGCGTTTATTTGTCCTATAATATACTTATAAGTTTCCATGTTGTCAACCCCTCCAGATGTAACTGAAATTGCCAACTGCTGTATTCTGTTATTAAGAGCTTTTCTTAATTTAAATATTACGTTTTCTAAATCTACCATTTAACACTTCCATCTTCTACGTGCCTGACGGATACGAGAATTTGGATCGTTACGTGTTTTAGCTGATGATCTTCTAAGTTGACCTGCGCTTCTTGCACAGTACGACTTACGTCGATTTGCAGCTTTTGATCCAGGTTTTACTTTACCCGTCACGGCTGTTTTTAATTTACTTCCAGGATTTGCTCTTCTATAAGCAGCAACTCCTTTTTGAGTCATTCCTGCTCCAGATTTTGTTGGTCTATAATTACCACCTTTAGTGGTAGTTTTTCTTATAGGATTTTCTCTACTCATTAGCTTTTACTCGTTTTTTGACTTCTTCTAAAAGCTGCAGCCGTAGGTGCTCCTTTACTTCCTGGTTTTTTTGGCTTTCCGCCTCTTTTTCTTTTTTGGTGGATATTATACCAAAGACCTTTCTTTGCCATTCTTCCACTTTTTGTTTTATGCATGCCTTTTGTCATGTTTTCTCCTTTTCTATATTACACCCACTGCTCTTAAGCAGTCAGGGCAATTCTTTCTAAATCTTATGTGAGATCCACAGTGTTGAACTGTTGATTCTGTTGCAGGAGCTTCTTCCAAAACTACTGGTTCATCATCGCATTGACATGCTTTGATGTTAAATAATTTACAAATAAATTGTTTAATCTTTTTAAACATTACTTAATTTGACAGCCTACTTTTTTGCCTTTAAGGACTGCACCACCAGATTTATAACCTTTGTTTAATTCTCCAATAACTCTATGCTTCTCAGCTCTTCTATTTGGATTCATTTTCTCTGCATCGATACGACCCATTTCTTCTAGTAAGTTAGCTCTTCCACCTATGTTGTGTTTAGTTCTTTTTCTATCTCTTCTGGTTCTAGCTCTTAAATCTTCATATTCTGATAGTGTCGGACGTTTTTTGTCGATTCCTTTTTTAAGTTTACTAATTTGTTTATCTAAGTGAAATTTTAGCTTTTCTCTACTTGTTTGATCAGCTCCACCACCTGTGTTGTATTTTGCTCTTTTCAGTCCTTTTTGTAATTTTTTTGTTAGATCTTGAGTTTTCTTTTTACCTTCTGGAGAATAAACTTCTTTTTTAATACTTTGTCGATTTTTTTTAATCCAATCTACTGCTTTTTTACCGACGATTTTTGCAACACCCATTATGATTTCCTTTTCTTAGCTATTTTTTTGAATGTCTTTGCTAACGCTTTTGCTCTTCCAGTGCAACCTTTTTTTGTAATCGGTGTACACTTTCCTTTAGTTTTACGTTTCTTAATTGATTTATTTACGTCTTGTATCCAACCACCTTTTTTCATTCCAACTCTTTGAGCCATTGTATATCCATCAGCATTATGACCTGCAGGTGGTTTATAACCAGATGCTGGACTTGTCATATGTTGCAAAGTCAAAGCTGTTTGTCCAGAGTTTGGTGATCTAAAAGTTCTCACTTATCATATCCTTCTTTAGGTGGATTAGCAGGATCAGATGGAGCATCATACTTTCCAATTGAATAAGCTCTTTTAGTATCTTTCATATGTTTAATTTTTTTCGTAGCTTCTTTACCTTTTTGAACAGCATCTTTATGTATGTTAAGTTCTTTAATATTTTTCATGTACATATGGCCATGACCTGCTTCTTTACTTGCTTTCAAACTTTTTGAAGTTTTTTTAACTTTAAAGTCAGGATCTCTTTGACCGTATTTAATACGTTCTTCACGCGTAGATTTACCGCTTGCAATTTTTTTCTGTTTATATTTTCTAACAGCTTTACCAAAACCTTTTTTGGCTATTCCAAATATACTCATAACTTATCCTTATGCTTTTTTTCTACGACCTTTGTCCATAGTCTTAACAGCAGAATATTTTCTTCTTCCCATAGCTTTTTCCATGCCTTCAGATTCTTTTCTTCTAGCTTTGTAGCTTTGAGATTTTTTTCCGTGTCTTGCACCTAGAGACTCATCTAATCTATCATCGTATCCTTGCTTCTTAGCTTTGCCACCTTTTTTCATTGCAGCTTTGCCACCGAATCTAGATTTGTAAGGTCTTGTTCCAAAATCGTTTCTCATATTTTCTCCTTATTATTTTTTTCCATTTCTGAAAATTTGTGTACCCTTTATACCAAATATTGACGCAACTACAAGTATCCAAAGATTAGTAAACCATGATGGTAATGTCTGAAAATAGTCAAAGAAAAGCTTTACTTTTTCCATAGCTGCCGGATCGTCTGACATGACTGCCCACATTAACACAATTATGGGGGCCGAAATAATTACAAGAACGAATTCGTCCTTGTAGTCTGATTGACGGGCTTCTAACAGTTTTCCCTGATATTCTTCCTCGCCGCGAGCTTGACGCTCTGCGTGTAAAAGTTGTGCATCAGACATAGCAACTTTTGCTTTTTGTCTGTTAGCATAAATTTTACCACCAGCTTGTAATGCTATTTTAGCTAAGCTGAACCAGGCCATAAATTAATACCAAGTTGCTTTTGCTGGCTTCTTTTCTTTTCTAAAAGCCTTTGTTCCTCTAACATCAACACTATCTCCAGTTGCAATTCTAGCACTTGATCCTCTAATACTAGATTTAGCTCTTGGATCTTTTATTAAATTCTGAGGTGGAATTTCTATTTCAACTCCGCCTTTAAGATAGCCGTCCTTGTTAGTAAACATTGACTGATTGTATCCTTTGCCTTCTTTTGTCATATTTTCTCCTAAGGTTTATATATACTAAGATCTAGGTCCTTTCAAGACCTTCACATCTTTAGCCTTCATTTTATCTGAAGTCAGTTTAACGTCAGCAGATATCAATGATTTTTCAATTGCTGTATCTGCTCTTAGATTAGCCAAATCTTCGTTCTGTTCAAGTTTATCATCAGTGATTTCTCTATTTTGAACCATCTTAGCTTTATCTAAATTAATTCTTGCATCTACTTCTTGTTGTTTTCTTTCTGAATCCATTGCTTTTAAATCTACTTCTCTTTGTTTTAATTTAAGTAATGGGTCGTGATCGAATTGAGATGTAATTTGTTTTTCTTCCTTCATAAACTCTTCAGTCATATCTGCAATCAATACAGCTTTTCTAGCTTCTATAGTTTGAGATATTTGTTGAAGTTGTTGTTGTACTTGTGGATTTTGAACAGCTGCTTGTTGCATCTGTGGTAACATTTGAAACTCTTTTGTAAATTCCAATTGTACTTGTTCTTGTGCCATCAATGATATGTGCTCCATAATATTTTTTTCTAATGCTGCAGTAATGCTAGGATTGTTTCTAACAAAATTACTAGCCATAAAATTTAAGTGAGCTGTTATGTGAGCTCTATGATCTTGACCTGGAAACGCTTGGAATGGTTTCATACCCATTGCATCAATGTGTTCGATTGCAGGATCTTTAGGTTGATTTGGTGGAGGTGGTGGTAATATTTTATCAATATCTTTTACACCTAATGCTTCATACATTTTTCTATAACACATATATAAATTGTGCATCTGTGGATTAGACATAGCTAATTGTAATTCAGATTGTGCTAATGAAATTCTTTGTGACATAGAAAATATATTTGGATCAGCGATAGGTAGAATATCTACTCTATCATCAAAATCTTTAACTTTAATATTTCTTTGTCCACCTACTACATCGTATGGATATTCTGGCGGTAAATAAGTTTTAAATACTCCTGCCAATAATTTAAATTCTTGCTTTAATGAAACATACAGTCTTTTATGGATTGCTGACATTACTCTTGAACCACGTTCCAAAAGAGCTACAGTCGTACCAACAGCTGCTGATTGGTTCCCGTCACCGACTTGCATGTCAGCAATCGACGCGAATCTTTGTCCTGCTTGAACGACTATTCCCATCAATTGCAATAATGTAGCTGAAGGTTCCTTATATGGTAAGAATACAAATGCATCCTTTAAGTTTCCTCCTGGTGTATCTACATCTTTAAATTCACCCGGTTGTATGTTTGCAGCGTCATCTTTTACTCTAACGCCTCTTTGTTTAAATCCTGCCGGAAGATTTGATAATGTTCCCGCGTCTAATAACTGACGGAGAGCCGCAGTTGCAGTACGGCTCAATCCGCCAATCATATGAATGAGTCCAAGGCCATAAAATCCTAGTCCTGGCAGAAATTTGAAGTGGACGAAATATTGGATCTTATTTTTCAATGGATCATTGGGCGCGAAGTTTCGTCTAATAGACAAAACCTTCCGACTACCTTGCTCGACTGTAACGATGTAAGGTAATTTTATTCCTGTTGGTTCGCCATCAGCGCCAACATCTTCGAAACCTTCTAAATCAAGGTCTACGTGGAATTCTAATAATGTGTATAATGGTTCAACTCTTTGTGACTTAGTTAAACCTTCTAGCTCTCTTTCTTTTTTCTTAACCTCATTTGTAGTAACATCTTGAGGTCTATTTAATTCTATGTCAGAATAAAAACCATTTACTTGTTGTTTACGTAAATCATTTTCTGAAACTTTAATTACATGACAAACAGAAGTTGCATCTTGTAAAGATGTGGCTGTGTATGGCACAATTAAATCATCAGCAGGAACAAATTTAGAAACAGCTCTACCTAATAAATCATCATAATAAACTTTTTTAAATGTAGATCCTGCAAGTGGTAAGTAAAATAACATTTGATCAAACTCAGGTTCGTATTCTTTCATTTGATCCATTAATTGATAATTCATAAAATCTTTAACACGTTGTGACTGTTGTTCTTTCATAGGGTTTGTTGCACCCATAACTTGTGTTCTAACAGGACCATCTGCTGGTAATAATTCTTTATAAGCTAAAGCTTGAAACTGTGTAACAGCTTCTGCAAGAACTGGGTGCGTTGCACCTGAAGCTCCTTGAAAAGGCTCAGTTCTATTTTCGTATTTAAATCCTAAAAGATCTAAACCAACAGTATAAGCTCTTTCCCAATCTGAACGAGATGCTTTATATTCTCTATAATCAGCTTCTAATCTATTAGCTATTGGATCAGTAATATCTTCTGGTAATAATTCGTTTAAGTTTGCAAAGTGATCGCCCTCTTCTGGTAAAGGCATTGCTTTTGGATCAAAATCAATTGTAGCGCCATCTTCATCTTCAGTAACTTCAACTGGACCTTTTTCTGTTATATCTTCCGTAATATCAACCTCAGTCGTATCCGACTTTGGTTTATTCAAAATAATATTAGGGAGCGTTTTATCTATATCTGCCATTTATACTCCTATATTCTTCTAACACGATTATACATTGAAGGCAACCCCTGTGGAGTTGGCCCTGATTCAGGTGGAATTGCGTTGGGTCTTCTGATTGAAGCTATTCCGCCTTCTCTTAAATGTAATTCAGGATATCTATATCTTATTTCTTCCCGAGATTCTTCGGTAATTGGATCCTCTTTAGTTATATTTCTTTTTTTATTATGCTCATATAATTCTTCATCACTCATTTTATCCATTTTTGACTGTTCTAGAGCAGCATCACTTTTTAAATCATCTAATTTAGGAAGAGGACTAAAAGGATTAATTAAATCATATGCCGTTTTAACAGTTCTAGGAATTGATTGTAGATTCCATAAATTATTGGTTAATACATTTCCAAGCCACCCTTGATCAGTATTAACTTGCTTACTCTGCATAGGAAATGCTTTTTCTTTTCTTTTTCTTAATTTTTCTGTTGCTACTTTTTGTAAATCTCCGAACGCGCTTATCACATCGTCATCCTCTGTGTTTAAACTTTCAAAAGCTATTTCATCTAAACTAGGAGTTGGAAATACTTTTCCAGCTTTATCCATACCAATTTCAGTTTTTGCTTTTCTCCACAACCTTTGTGTTTCTTCATTATAATCTCCATATAACTTATCTCTCTTATCTAAAAATTCATTTTTAGCTTCTTCCGTTTGGAAATGACCACTTCCCAATAATTGTTTATCACGTTCTAATTCTGATTGTATTTTACTATTTCGTTTACTGATCTCTCTTATCGTATCAAAAGCTTTACTATCTATTCCCATTTCTTTAGCAACTTTTTTTAATTCTTTGTTATAAGCTGCATCACTTTTATTTGTTATTCCAAAAGTAATTTCATCTATAGCCATAGCTTTAGCTTCTTCCTCACTATAACCTTGACTCTCATAATTATTCTTCGAAGCTTTATAAAATATATATTCCAACACCACAGCTTCTGGTCCTAGAAGAGATACCAACCAACCCCCGCCAGCTAAAGGAACTCTACCTCCTTTAGAAGCAAAAAGTCTATTATCTTCTGTAGGAGCTTCTACTAATC
>Ga0114902_1001308_pt1 | contig 11032 bp, 6 predicted proteins | sample MalvireepMed_s12_FD_87291 | JGI IMG/M metagenome (GOLD analysis project Ga0114902, IMG submission 87291) | Marine viral communities from the Global Malaspina Expedition - Malaspina viral metaG DeepMed_s12 | ecosystem: Environmental > Aquatic > Marine > Oceanic | place: Mediterranean Sea... | reverse complement strand
TAATATCCTGTCTTTAAACTTGTCAAAAATTTTTACATCTTTTTTTAATACTTGCGCAGAAGACAAAGAAGCATCATAAATATTTTTTGCTTCTTTAAACTGTTTTGTAAAAGGAAGTGACATTTGCATTTGTTTAGAAGCATCTAAACCCATTTGTCTAAGATTAGTTATTTCTTTAACTAAAGCCTCGTCCATACCGGTAGTATCAAAAACAGAGTATGCTTTATTTAACTCGCCAGTTCTATCTATACCAGATTGTTTACGCTGTACTAAACCTTTTGCTATAGAAGTAAGGCCAGTTAAATAACCAGATATATCTTTTTTAGCTGGTGTATACGCCGCTCTAGCCGCGTTTATTATTGTTTGATTCGCCATATTATATTTGTTTGAAGTCTACGTCTATTTTACTATAATCTACCATATCATGCTCTCCATTAAAAATAACTGCTTCTTGTGGTATCTCATCAGACATAACACCTTGGAACAAGCCTTGTCCATGTTTACTATTTATATATTCAAAGCTGTATATATTTAAACCGCTTGGTGATTCACCAATTAAGTTTATATTCTTTTTAAGTTTTCTATCAGACGCTAAACCTATTGCAGCGCCAACAACTTGTCCAACTGCCCCAGCAACTGCTCCTTTATAAGCTAATCTATCAGCTATAGCTTGTCTAGCGCCTTTAACTTGTTCTCCAGTGACACCAATCAATGTTGTCATTTTATCTATTTCAAATTGATTAGCACCTTGCATGTTGGCCAATGTAACAGCTCTTTCTTGTGATTTTAATCTAGCAGCCTCTTGTCTTTCCATGGCTCTGTTAGCTCTTAACTGTTCTGATATAGAAACTTGTGTTTCTCTAGCTTGTTGCTTAGCTTGGTTGCTTAATGCCTGTGCTAAACCGGCTATACCGCTACCACCAGCTACACCTCTCATACCAGCCATAATATTAGCTTGTTGTTGTTGAAACTGCTCTCTAGCGTAGTCTTGAGCTTGTGTATCAACTTCTAACTCTTCCATTACATTTTCTTGCTTTAAAGCATCTTCGTCTAAAGGTTTAAATTCTGACTTTTCATAAGCATCTAATCTTTCTTCAAATTTTCTTTGTGCTTCAGCAAGTTGTGCTTGTAAACCACGACTTTTACTTCTTCCACCTCCACCAAGTAAAAACCCAGCAGCACCCGCTATTAACAACGGGTTAATGTGTAAAGGACTATCTTTTTTATTTTCTGCCATATTATTTAATTTTATGTATCTATAGTTACAGTTTTTGTTATTTATTTACTACTTTCAGTTATTTCAGAGCCTAAGCTAAACAACTCTTTTTTACCTGCACCTGTATTTGTAAGCATAACTTCTGCGTAATAACCTTTTAAACTACAATTATTTACTCTATTATCTTTTCTAAACATTATAAAATCACCGGCTGAAGGCACTTTGTTCGCACCTGTAATAGCTTGTTTTGTTTCTGTATAATTTTCTTCTCCAGGATTTACGCCGTTTGCGTCTTGAATAAGCTCTTCTGTGTCAGCAATAAAATTAGCGTTTCTAACTTCTGACACTCTACCTACTAAATCGGTGGCACTAACAGCGTCTGCTCCAGCACTTATTGCGTAAACATAATCGTTTACTTGTAATGATTTATTAACTTTATTAGAAAATCTTATATTATATTCTGCCATAATTTAATTTTTATGTTAACGTTCCTAAAACAAACCCTTTGTCTACATCTAAAAAAATTACTTGGTCAGCACTTCCAAGTTTTGTTACGGTTATAGACCCTGTAACTTTTATAGCAACACAACTTCCAAAAACAACAAGCGTAGCATTGTCAGATATAGTTTGATTACCAGTTACTGTAATTGGCGTTCCACTAGAATGCACAGCTGTTATAAGATTAGCGTTGCTAGCCGCAGTTATTTCTCCACCTATTAATCTACTACCTACAGAAACACCACTACGACTATCGTTAGTTATACTAGTACTACCACTTACAGCCACGTTTATTTTTACAGTTCCGTTAGCGTCAAGAGTTCTTTTGCCGTTAACATCTACAGGCACAAAACTCCAGTCAAAAAAACTTACAGAAACACCACTTGACTTTCCTATTAGGTCACTTCCATAAGCTCTAAACTCAACAGCTTTATTATCACCCCAACTAGGCGTTGTGGAAAGCGTTACTGTTTTTGTTGATGTATTAATAGCTGTAATAGTAGGGTATGTTAAAACACCTAAAGTACCACTTTGCTCTTCGTCACTACTATCAGCTATATCTGCTAAACTCATACCAACTACTAATCCAGCGACGCTATCAACTGTCATAGAGTTAGAATTTGTAGCGCTGCCGTCTGTTTGTGTAGTTACTTTTATATAAAAATCTGAGTCTACAGGTTGTAAAGAAGAATCTATTGTTGGAAGTTTACTACCCGCGTCAGGAGCGTTACATTTATATCCTAAAAGAGGTGAAGCTGGATCAGTTACTGTTACGCTATAATCAGTAGATTGATTTGTAGTTGTACTAGAAGATCCAGTTACCTCTACGTAAGTGGTGCTTGCGCTAGCATCATAAATACCACCTTCAAATCTACCTGAAGCTTGATCTGTAGCTAAACTTACTCTTACGTGAACGTCTTTTTCTTGTGTAATATTAAGTGGGTAATAAATCTTATTATAAAGCGATAAACTATCATCTAATAAAGTGTTTTTACTAGGCTCAGCAAAAAGCATAAATGTATATGTATCTCCAGAGGCCGCTGCTGGTATTGCAATAACGCCAGTATATGTTCCTGAAATAACTTGGTTAGCTAGTCTACTTTTTGTTGTTTGTGTTGCAGAAAAAACACCTGTTTTAAAATTATAAAGATTTCCAGAACTGTTTTTAACTCTTAAACTAAAAACAGCCTCTGAGCCACCGGCCACGGTGTAAGTTATTGTTTCTCCAGATGAAGAAACAATATTTTTATTTAATGTAAAATTATTTATATAGTTCATTTTATAAAGTATTTACGATAGTACAAGTTCCTATACCTTGAAAATTAATTGCGTTTGTATCAATAACGTCTTCTTCACCTTTTATATAGTTAAACCACTTACCTTCTTTTTCTATAAAGCTACTTACGGTTCCACTTTGTTTTTCTGTCTGTATTGTAGCTTGCCAACCGCTATCACCGTCATAGTTCAACGTGTTAAAGTTTTTTATTGACATTGGCGATTCATTTATTATAGCTGTCATAGAGCAAATAGCTGATTGTCCATAAAACACGGATCTATTACCTAAGTGATGTTGGTATAAATGACTATTATAAAAAGTATAATAATTACCACCCATGCTTAAACCACTTTCAGGTATAAAAGATTTAAAACTAACCCAACCTCTAACGTCTTCTTTAAAACTAGCAGTTACAGAGTTAGAACTACTATTAAACTCGTTTATTGTTTTTAAACCACCATCAATAGTTAAATTGTATTCTTTTTTATAAGTATCGTAACTACCAACTATTTTGAAAGCATCTTCTTTTAACTTGTCTTTAAAATATGTAGACATACCAGCGTCTGATATAGGAGTTAAACCATCCATTGATAATCTAAGTACAGCGCCTCTTTGTTTGTCTGTGAAATAAGCTCTATAACTTTCAGAAGCAAAACTTTCTGGATTGTTAGATATACCATACTCACCAACAAAAGGCCTCGCTTGTCCTAAAACTTTGTTTGAAGCTGTTAGCTGCGGGTTACCATCAGCATTAAATATTATATCTTTATCAGCAGGTATTTGTACTATTTTATCTTGACACAAAGCGATCAAATCATCATTTCTAGCAAAAAGTTTTTGTATGCTACCGTAAGTAGGAAGCAAATCTTTAGTAACTGTATCTGCCATTATAAACTGATTTATTTCATTTAAACTAGTGGTAGAGTTGTATATACTCGAATATATTAAACCACTAGCTCTAAGATCTTCTTTGTACTGCTCTTTTAATGTTGAAGAAGCTTTTACACCGTTACTTATAAAAGGTTTGTTAAAATCATCTCTAATTCTATTGGACTCTACACCATTACCAAAAGAATAACAATTAAAATAAGATAAACCAACATTTCTTATAGTTGTTCCTAAAGATAATTTAGTTATTTTATTACCACTAATAAGTTGCACATTAAAAATACTTGTTTCAATATAACTTAAATCATCTTTATAAAACTTTATAATTTTACCGTTGTAAACAGCAGTTTGATCTGCTAAAGTATTTGAAGCTGCTACTGTTCCACCAGAACCATCATCTATATCATCGTTTAAAATATCTAATCCTGGTTCCAACTCAACTATATTTCCATCCCAACTTTTAACTACACAATCACCAAAGTCAGGAGTAGATTGGTGTGAATTTACCTTGCTACATCTAACAGTGGTACCAATAGGTGCTATCATGTGGCCCTTTCTGTTATCAGGACTGATACTTGCTGCGGCAGTGTGTAGGTCTAGCTTTAAAGGTATAGCGTTAGAAGCCTCATAATAAATATCTAAATCTGTATTTTCTTTTGGCTCTGTTTCCCAAATAGCTGGATTATCACTAGCTATAGTAGCTGTTTCATCTACATAACTTTGAACAAAACGCATGTTTACTCCTATATTAGCATCAGTAAGTTGAGTTGTTGGATTGTAAGAAGAGCCTGTAGCAGTTGGATTTTTATCTAGCTTTAATATATAACAAACTCTTCTATTATCTGGAGCGCCAAATTCTGTTAATTTATTATCAAAATCACTCACGAAACCAGCCCAGTCAGTTGAGCTACTACTGGTTCTAATTTTCTCTATCATGTCGTGATAAGCAAAATGAACAGTGTCTTCTCTTTCGTTAAAAGTATCGTCGTTAGCGCCATCCCACTTAGCCATTCTATTCCAAGCTGTATGGTTGTATATCCAAACTTCTTCACATTCTTGAATGGTATATACTTCGTTATCTGTGCCAAAGGTAAATTTACTACCAGGTGTTTTTAAGTTTTGTATAAAATCAGCTAGTTGAGGTTTGTTATAAAGAGGGTCCCAAGTTTTATCTATTACACCGTTAAAATCAAAGCTACTATCTTGCGGTACGTTACAAACTTCCATACCTCTATCCGTGTAAATATAACCACCTAAACTCCCGTTAGTTCCAGGATCATTTTCACTACCATCTCCTGCAATACCCATATATATAAAAGGCTGTTGATTATTATTTTGTATATTATATAAATTTATTTTATGACCGCTATCGCCATAACGATCCCAATCAGGATCAACAAAGTTGTTAAGCTCACTGTTGCTAAGGTTACCCCCATCTCTTATGCTAGAACCAGAGGGAAACAAATGTGGACCTACACCAGAAACAGATAAATGCATATAAAAACCACTTGAGTCATACGTAAAATTATCACCATCTCTATTTCCACTACCACCACCACCAATTTGTTTTCTTATTTCAAAAGCAGCAGGTCCAGGCGTAAAAACACCAGGCATAGCGTCTACAGTACCTCCAAAACCATTTGGCCAGTTGCTATTACTTGTTCCAAAATCAACACTACTACCAGTACCGGTCCCGCTATATCCACCTCTAAATAAATTGCAACTTTGTGAAACATCATATTTATTAGCGTTTGAAGCAGCCGCGCCATCATTACCCGTGCCAGATACTGAGTAACTTATATTACTCATGTCAGAGTTTGCACGTGGTTGCATTGCGGCTACGTAACAAGCGTCTATAAAAAATCCTGTAGAGTCCGCCGCCGATGTGCCATCAAATAATAAATTACCATCAGTAGTGTTGTTCCATTTAGCAGGCGTGTTACTTATAGATCCGGCCCCATTAGGATGTGTTGAGTTACCACTTGTTTGACCAGCTAAACCTTGATTACCACTAGAGTTTGTATATTGTAAAACACCTCCAACACTCGCTGCTGAATCATCAGCTAAATTAAATATATCAGTACTAGTGGCAACAGAATATTGTTGAAGAGTACCTATTTGCCCCTCTAAATATTGACTAGTAACAACACTTGATAATATTTTTACAAAAAATCTTCCTTGAAACTCCTCCCATTGATCTTGCTCTTCTAAATATAAATTTGTTTTTAATGTAGTTTCTAAAGTTTTGTTAGTTATACTACTTTCTACCCAACCATCGTTTTCAACTATTGGCTCGTTTAAAACAACTTTGTAAAGTTCAGGTCCACTACCTTCTGTTTTTAAACTTATTATTCTATATCTTTTAGAAACATACTTAACATTAGCACTAGGCGTCGCTTCAAAGTTTATATATATTTTTTTGTCGTTATCAAAAAGATTTTGTATTTCTGTGCCCGATTCTAATTGTATTTGATCTTTACTAATAGTTAAAGATTTAATACTTTTAGAAGGTTGGTTTGCTTGTTCTGTATATAAATCAGTTAAAGTACCATTACCATCAAATTGTCCTAAACTTATATATTTTTTACGTATAAATTCTGGCGCCTCGTTTTTTATATCTATTACTTTAAATTTATTTTCAATATCAATCTGATAATCACTGTCTATGGCTTTTTTAAGTATAATATAATCATCTTCTTGTATTTTATTTCTATCAGAAGATGGAAAAGAAATCCATAAATTACCATCTTCTTCCGCCCTATAAACCCTGTCCATTATAAGATTGTAATACTCTGAAGAAGTTTCTTTTATAAATACTTTAAAGTAATAAGGTTCGTAATTTACTGTAGTGCTATCATCATTTGATTTTATTTTTAAGCCACTAGTGTAAGCTCTAAAATAAAGTCTATTTGAAGCACTAGCGTTACCGTAAAAAGTGCCATCAGTATTAGCGTTATAAGGTATTGTTTTAGAGGCGTTTTTATAAGTGAAAACAGGTGTTTCTCTTCCGTATTCGTCTCCGTAAACAATACCAGCTTGATATGTTCTTTGTGATTTTATTGATTCTTTACCTACGTCAAAACCAACTGTTTGGCCAGCAAAAGTTCTTTCTTCGTACTTTAAATACATATTAGGTATGAAGCTAGAACCTAAATCTAAGTTCTGAGTGTAGTTAGCGTACATTAATCTACCAGCTGTAAAGTCTTGTGCTTTAGCTTTTTTAGGTACGTTATCAAAAGGTCTTAGAAGTTGATTTGAAGGTAGTGCAGCGTATATATTTTCTGATTTTATTTTGTAAAAACCAGTGTTGCTAGGAGTTACTCCTGAGGTAATTGGTAAATCTATAGTTAAATTATTTCCATCAACAGTTGTCCAAGGCTTGTTAGTTGAGCTATATATAACAGTATCTATAGCGTAAACTACAGTTGAGTTATCTGGTTTATAAAGCAAGTCTATTTCTATAACGCCATCTGGTATATCGTGCGTAACAAATTCTTTTAATTTAACTTCTTTAATTCTTGTTTCCATACCAGAGTTATAAGGTTCTCTAGTTGGGTGCATGCTAAATTGTCCTGGCGCAAAAATAATATCAGTGAAAGGACCAAAAGCAGAGTATTCACCGTCTTTATATTTGTACCTGTAAGAAAATCTAGGAAAAGTTTTATTAAATAACAAGTCTTCTAAATCTTCTACAACAAAATCATAAGACAAAGTAGTTGTTGGAATACCTGGTTGTATTGCTAGTATTGTACACGTAAAAGTTTGTATATATTCAAAAACGCCGTTTCCAGCATTATCACTAAGAGTTACGTTAACTGAATCAACAAGTAATCTTACCTGAGTGTTGTTAGGCAAAACACCTTGAGCAGCTGGATCGCTTAATAATAAAACGTCTTCTTCTTCTATATTCAAACGTATTCCATCATAAAAATCATAAGTATTGTTATCAGCGCCAGATCCACCACTTAAGTCTTGTGGCGTGCCAGTAACATCAGTATAACTAGTACCACCACTTCCATCGTCATAACCATTTCCACTACCAATAATAAATATATTATCTAAAATAACACTTATGTATATCGTATCGCCAACACTATACGTAGACAGATTAATATTTTGACTTACTCCACTTGTTAAAGCAGAGCCAGCGGTTACTAACTCTACAATTGGAGCTTGTGTCGGTTTTTTCTTTATTAAGGTAATATGTTCTTCTTTTATATCACCAGATGTTACACCTCCAGTAAATTGAGTTTGTGTTGTAAAACTAGCGCTTCCACTTCTACAATCATCTATATTAATGCACTTAGGCTCGTTAACACCATCTGTCCACATTAAAAGATTATCAACTATATTTATACCTGTTATAAATTGGTCTTGTTCAAATTTTAATACGTTTTTATTTATATCTACTAAAATTAAGTTTAGCTCTGGTGTTGCTGGATTTGTATCATACTCAAATATGGCGTCTCTAGCATCGTTCGCTCCAAACCAGTAAAGTTTATCGTTTTTTTCATCAGCTATAGAACCTACGCACTCCCAACTACCACCAATAGATCCTCCACCTTGAGAAGCGTTAATGCTGTTTATTATAGTATTACCTAAAACATTTTGAACAGTTCCAACGTCTGAATCATCAGAAGTAGAAACCTGTATATTCATAGCGTGCTTATATTGTCCTTTTGGAATTATTCTTTCGTCAAGGCTTTTATTCATCTTACCTTGAGTAAAAGTACTTTTAATATCTGGCATGTATTAATGTTTTATCCACTTAGATTTGTCTCTAAGTATTTGAGTTAATTCTTCTAGTTTTATATTTGATAATCTTAACTTAGCCTTTCTTGTTGCTGCAAATTTTTCTTTTTGATACCTTCTTACTACATATTCTGGAACATTAGCCCTTGTAGAAAGCACAGCGTGCATTATATACTTATACATAGCGTCTTCTGCAAATTTATGTACTTGCATTTCGTCTGCCGTACCTAAACTATCACTTATATAATCTAATATCACAGTTTTTCCAGAAATATTAGAACTAAAATGTACTAAACCTTTAAATTCATCTATATAAAAAGATCCGTTTGTTTGAGCATGTGATGGTTGTAGTCCATATCTTTCTCTATGAAAAGGTAAATCTAAAGACTCTCTATAATCTTGTTGTATTAACTCAGATGAATCTTGAGACTTGTAATTACTCCAAGTTGTAGAATCTCCATCTCTAACTAAACTTGGTGAAACGCCTTCAAAAGTAACAGATATATCATCTACAGTATTTGTACTTATAGCGGCATCATCAGACAAAAAAGGCGTGTAACTAGTTATTAGTATATATACTTTATTGTAACCTGACACGTCGATATTGTTTAATGATTTTATAATATCTGTTTCTCCAGCAGTAGCATTCCATTCTAAAACTTCATTGTTAATGTTTGCATTTGTAGTGCTACTAGATGTTCCTGGTAAAAAATTAGGACCAGATTGAGTGTTTCCAGTTACTATTTGATCGTTTAAACTAGGTACGTTTTTTTGTAAATTAGTATCTGCCCAACCAGGCGTAATACTAATACCAACTCTTAATATACCTCCTTCAGATTTTCCTGATTCAGCCGCTGCTGATGTACCTGTGGCTGTTATACTAAGTTCATTAATATTAGAAACGTTTATTTCTTGCCAACAAGCGTAAGCTCTACCCGTTAAAACACCACTAGGATTAGCGTTGTTTATCATTGTAAATGGATTAGTGGATATTTGTAATTTACCACCTATTGTATTTACAATATCAGATTGTGAACTTGACGTAGAAACATTACCTGATAATGTAGAATTATCAACTGCTGAATTAAAAGCCCAAGGCATAACTAATGCAGATTCAAAATCTAAATTTTCACCAATATCTCCTGTTAAAGCTTGGAAGTCATAATTACCATCAGTATCTTGTTTTATTTTAAAAGGATTTGAAGTGTGTCTTGTAGGGTACAAAGGATGTTTTATACCAGAGCTATCGCTCCACGATAACCTTGTATAGTTTACATAGTCACGTGGTAAAATCATTGTAAGTGAAGGTGGTAATTCTATTTCTTGTGATTTTATAGATTTTAAAGTATCAAAAGATAATTCTGCTAAAGCTCTTTGTGCGTGAAAAGCCACGTCAACTCTTCTAGCCTTACTTATAATTTTTTCTTCACCTACGTAAGCTATCATAAATTGATTAATAATATCTCTAATAGAAACTAATTGGTAATTACCATAATCACTTCCTTCATAATAATTTTGATCTGTTCCAGTTAATAGCGCCATTTATTTATCGTTTTTCTTGTTGTATGTTTTTATTATCTTCAGTTGATCCTATTTGATATAAATTATTATCTTTCATAGCTACACCAGCTAATTGTAATATTTTAAAAACTAATTTAGTTTCTTCTGAAGGGTGTAACTCAAAATCTGTAGTTACGCTACTGTCGTATTGAGCCTCGTCGTTTATAACATTGTAGCCCCACTCTGGAGAAGCTGGTTTTCTTATATAGTTAACTGTTATTCTTTCTTGAAGACTTGAAGGATATAAAAATAATCTATTAGACCTTTTTATTTCGTACATAGGATTGTAAGAAGTAGGTCTGCATAATTTTGAACTTAACATATTTCGTATTTGATTAGAATTAACTTGTTCACAAGTATAAATACTATATATTACACTGTCAATTTTATATAAATCACTTATAGCAGCACCAACGTTATAAAATTCATTAGTGTTGTTTATATTTACGTTTCTTTCTTCTTTAAAATAATCTATTTTTTCTTCTAAATAATCAAGCATATCAGAACCACTAGTACTATTACCTGGTAGTCTGCCAAATTGATTTATATCATAAAAGTATTGTTCAAATATATCTAACTGTGCTTGCTCTGCAAATAGATTAAACTCAAGTGGAGTTATATAACCTCTTTGTTCTTTATTAGCTAACACTAAAACTTGTTGATATACTGTGTTTATTTCTACCATTACTTTTGTTTTTTATAAGGAAATACTTTGTTAAGTACTTGTTTTCTTTTTTTACAACCACAATCATCACCTGCAATTTTATGCACAAACTTTTTTATTCCTGTGGCTGTTGTTATTTTTTCTATTGTGTCGCCTAAACCTTTTGATTCCATAATTG
>Ga0114902_1001304_pt1 | contig 11059 bp, 10 predicted proteins | sample MalvireepMed_s12_FD_87291 | JGI IMG/M metagenome (GOLD analysis project Ga0114902, IMG submission 87291) | Marine viral communities from the Global Malaspina Expedition - Malaspina viral metaG DeepMed_s12 | ecosystem: Environmental > Aquatic > Marine > Oceanic | place: Mediterranean Sea... | reverse complement strand
GTAACGGACTTCGTACTCTTTGCGAAGTTTAATATCTTCTTTGAGTTTATCTATAGATCGTTGTTGAAGCGCTATTTGTTCAGCAGTGGGATATTTATTGGCCATCTAGGGTTCCCCGTTGAATAACTAAAATAAATAGTTTTCACTTGAAAAATAAAAAGACGGAGCTACATTAACTCCGTCTCTTCGTCATATTTCCTGGTAATGTTTGTTGAGTTCTGCTGTTTAGCTCTTGGCTTTTGCTGCTGCCTGCGCTAGCATCCTCTATTGCTTCTTTTTCTGCCTCTAGCTGCTTTACTAATCTTTCCACAAACCAAGTTCTTATACCTACCGGCAAACTATAAGCCTCGCTAAAAGACCATCCACCGCTATATTTCAAAAAGAAGAACTGTTCGTAAACGCTCTCCATATATTTACTGCTTAGGCCAAAAAAAGTCCGCCGTAAGCGGCACCTCCATTTCGGTCTCAAAGCCGCACTCACTACATTCAAAAAATTGTGTTAAATCAACATTTGGGCTTGCAAGCTTGTAAGCCAACCTTAGATGACGAGAATCAACCGAAGGAATGTTTTCAACTAAATATCTTTTTGCCTCTACTGAATCATCGTTATTTACAGCCACTATCATGCTTGCCAACTGTTTGGTAACGTTTCTGTCGTCTATTTTGCGTTTGCGATCGGATTCCATGGACAGATACAAGTTTCTTTCATCATTACCTGTCAATAAGCGAAAAGTGACTGTTACTTGTGTCTTTGGCAATACAAGATTAAACGTACCATCGCCATTATCAGCGACATCAAGCTGTCCTATGTCCTCTCCACCATAAATCTTGGTTTCATTTAAGTCAAAATTGTGATCTTGAGTTGAGTTGCAAGTTGGGCATGTGATTTTGGTCTCATAATCGTTTCCATAACCAGAAACTCTGGCGGCAATTACAAGCGCATTTTTATCACCAATAAATAAATTATTGGGATTGACCTTTTTATCTACAATTAGATTTTGAATCACACGATCTAAAGCAATGCCTTTTTTAAGAAGAGTTCTGGAAGTTAGAATGTCCTCTTCTTTGGCCGTCATGTGGCGGATTTCAATACTATCCAAACCATGTAATGGGTGGTTTTCGGGATAATACCTTCCTTGTGATGGTAACTCTACAAATTCTGTTGGAATTACAAAAGAAAAACCATCATTGGTTTTTTCATGCATAGTTGGTGCGGGGTCGGCGGCTGAATTTTGTGCCTGTCCACCTACGCGGTTTCTATTTCGTGACAATATTCACCTCTATTGTTTTATTGTTAGACTTTGAAGAACTCTGTGCCATTGTCTACTGTCGTGGTTTGAGATTGGCCTCTTGTCGAAACTGAAGCCCAGTCGTATCTCATCTCAACAGTCAATTCTGACAAATCGTCACCATCATAAGCCAGATCGCCATATTTGACCGAGGTAATAAAGGCATTGTGAAGAGTCCATTCTTCTAAGCTCTCACCTTCAGAGTTGAGTTGCATAATCGTAACCTGACCAAGAGCGCCAATAGATTGTGCCTTGGAAATGGTAGACATATTTTCTTGATCAGGCGTGGCTGGTAGTTTATAACCAGAGCCTTCCAAAATAGCGGAGAGAGTTGCAGTCATATCTGGATCAACTGGGTCAACAAGGGTCGCGGTAACCGTTTCCCAAGTAACAGAACCTGGATAATAAAAGGTATGGTTCAAATATTTGTGTTCTGCGGCAGAAAGCGTAAAAGAAGGCTTATTAACCGACTTAGTATACCACGCTAAACCCCCATCAGGGTCAATACCTTGAAAATAAAGCGCAAATCTAAATTTTCTTTTGGGATCTTGTATTTGAGTTGAGTCTGTTTGAAACCAGAATGACATGTTGTGTTAACTCCTTAGTCTATTTTAAATAGTGAGCGTAAGAAAAATCTTTACCCCTTAATCGTCAAATGATGCACCAGTTGAGGTAATCACAAAGTCGATTGCAATGAACTCAATAGCTCTAGCTGGCTTAACCATAATCTTGGCGTACAGGATGTTCTGGTCGATAAGATCTGGTGTGGTTGTTGTTTCATCAAGGATAAGCCTATAATCCGTGATACCAAACTGCGTTTTAACGGTTGACAAGAGTGGCTCAATGAGAGACTTAAATCTCAACCATGTTGCTTGAACATTTTGTTCAAACAGCACTCTTGTAGAAAGAATAGAGATTTGCTTCTTCAAGTAGATCACTAGTCTTCTAACATTAATCCGATCAAGCGCTGATTGGCGTTCTTGGAGTGTCTTCTGACCGAACACAACAATCCCGGATGATGGGAATGAAGCAATAGGATTAATCCTAGCTTCATAGAGAGTGTCGCGATCTTTAGAGGTCAGTCTTTCGCTGACGTTTGACACTGGAATACCAGCGGCGCCTTCTGTTAAACCACCTCTGTTAAAGCCTGCGGGAGCAAACCAAAGCTGTGCTGCTCTTTCAGAGCTAGCCAGGACGCCCATCATGGCAACAGAGGGTGGAATCCATAGAAGTTGACCAGAGGCTTCGTCGCGGGATTGGACCCAAGGATAGTAAGTAGCACCATAAGAGGAGTCGATTTGTCTATCCTTCAAAGCGGTGGCTGCTTGCGTTGGAGTGGTTCCAATTCTGTCGGCTCTATTTGCCTTATATGCCTCATGTGAGGGGATATAGACGTTGGCCAAATCAATGAGAGCCATCGCATCACCGCGCTCTTCGCAAACTCTAACCATGTGAGTTGTAAGAGCGTCGGTTGTCAGACCGGGAGCCGCCAACAAGTTCATGTTGATATACTCTGGATCAGCAACAGTATCAATAGCTCTGCGATATGTATGGAACACATATGAGTTCCTTTCAGTAGCGGCAGAGGTCATAGAACCGTTATAAAGTGGATCTGGCTTCATGATATCAAGACCGTCGAAGCCGCCCCAGAATGGCGCGGTGAACCGGTCATATCCTGCATCTAGCAATTCCTTATAAGAAGCAGAGGTTTTGGAAATCGAGTTAGCTCTAGAGCCGGATTCATAATAGTAACCCAGTGAGCTGCTTACAACGTCATCCAGTGAGTACACGTATCCGTAACCTTCAACAGCGGTAGAAACGCCTGTTGTGGGATCATCAGGGAAGCCTGAATACATCAAACTGTGTACATCTGCAACACTAGGATCATGTATTGTAGAACCAGATTGTCTTGTGGTCTGCATACCGAAATATGCGTCTGTTGTATCGCTCAAGCCGCCGTGTGATGCACTTTGGCGCAATCTAACAGATGGGAAGTAAAGGGCCCCTGTTATGTTGACTGATGAAGCAACTAGGGTGGCCAGGGTCACGGCGTCCGCAGGTGCCTTATTAAAGCCCCAGACGTTGAGTGACTGACTTGGTTGAGATCCGGCGAAACCGGTTGTGACGAAGAAGCCGCTGGTACCCGCCGCGGCGCCATCGATGCTAGTTGCCGCTTTAAAGCGTGGAGGACCGAAGTAGCCAAATGGCAACAACACTGGATCAGTGGCGCCATTATCTGCGTCGGCGTTCATTTCAACGCGAACAAACTTTGATTGATTGGGATAATCACCATAAACCCTCAATCGCTTTTGAGTTTCGTTCCATTCTTGATACTGGTCTCCGATGATGCGCGCAATATAACTGGGAGATGTTGGATCTAAAGTAAGATTATCAAACCTCTCCACAACTTGAACAGCGTTATCGGTATCTGAAAGACTTCTTAAGACAACAGAGAATGTACCATAACCAGTTACTGTTGAAGTCGATGCTCTAATTCTTTCAATCGAAACTTTTACGTTCTTATGTAACCATTCTCCATGGCCGCGGCCGAGGAGACGGAAAAGCTTTTGCATATTTTGAGGCTTGAAAGCCGCGACAGATCCCTGATCTTGTCCAATAAACCAACCTGCTGTGGCTTCTCTAGAAGCGTTGCCTTTCATTTGGCCTGGCTGAGTCGTAACCGAGCTACTTAGACAAAGAGGCAAAACAACACCAACCAAACTGGTTTTGGCTGTTAAATCTCCGAGGCTTTGGCCGGCGCCATCGCGGAGTTCCTGCTCATATGTTTCACCAAGGAAATAATCTCTTTCAGAAGCAGCGGCATAGAAATCAGAAGCATTAACGTTACCAAGTTGTGGGTTGGTGTTGAAACGCTTACGAATAAACGTCTCTTTTGTATCATCCAAGCCGAATTCGATAATTTCTTGTCCCTTGCTTGTACCCTGAATAACCATCTTGAATATACCATTGGTATCGGATCTGATGACCATACCGGTGGAAGATGTACCATAAGACGCTTGGTTGATGGCATGCACTGTTCCACTAAGTTGGATATGTCCATTATCTATATAGAAAATAGCCGCCAAGGCCATACTAGTGGCTGCGGTTGATCCTGAATTACCGACGAAAAGACCAAAAGATCCACCATTGTTGGCCAGAGCGGCATTGACAGTCTTTGTGGTTGCCCAGCCGGCCTTTGCGGCGGTGGTGCCGGTGTTGTTGGATATTTGTTGTCCTAAAAGACGAACATAAGTAAGAGGGGCGACGTTTGCGCGCAAGAAAGCCTTCGCAGCATAAGTTCCGTACATCGGGGCCTGATAGTTACCATCACGGTAAATATCACCGCCGCCATTACCAGGAACTGTATCACCAAACATGTTTACGAATTCTGAATAAGATTCAACCGTAACTGGTTGCATTGCAAGGCCGCGAGTCGCGCGCCCGATTACAACGGGGCCGATTACATCGGCGGATTTTGGAATGAACGAGTTATCAATTTCATTGATAAACACTCCAGGAGATACAAACTTGAAACTTTTTACTGACATATTGTGGTTCCTCTTTTGAAAAGCAAGTATATTCGATGCCTAATCATACTTTAAATAGTATTTTTAAACCCAAAAGGATACGCAACTTTCAATATTCTGTTCCTGAACTATTCTTTACCCCACAAATTAAAATTCCCCGCAGGAACTGTGCTTTCCTGAGGAAAGTGATACTCAACCGTATTCTCATCCACTCTCACCACGGGTCGATCATCGTTTACACCTTCACCCACCAAGTAGCCCAGTATATTAATAGTTATTTCTGTGGTGAATAGGCGCGGATCTTCGGCTAATGAGGCGACGTTGTTGTTGTGTGCAAAGCTTTGCTGTACAAAGCCCTCATAAAGATGATTGTTTCTTCTCATCACAAAAGCATTAATTTGGCCCGTTCTTGTTATGAACGGCGCCATAAGATCATTCATCTGTTGTTGGTATTCGGTCTTAATAATAATCTTGTAATCTACGCTGACATAAATAGGAATCGGAATTGAGAGGGTTTGAACCACTATTTTCTTGTTTATTCTCGGATAATGGCGCTGTTCGGTTCCTGAAGTGGTATTGGTAGCTCTCATGTTCGATGCGACCGCAAAGTTTCTGGTTTTGTCTGGGACAATTCGTTTCGCAACAATAAGTCTCCCAGCCCTGCCGTTTTTGTCTGTGGAATAAGTATGCGCCTGGAATGAACCCTTGCGCGCTGGATCCTTGCTGATGTTGGTTCTTTCAACGCTAATAATAGGCAATATGATAGCCTGATCGGCGTCTCTTAAATCTTGATTGTTTTTAAGTTGGAAGGATCTTTCAGGAGCTTGCCAAATAACAGGTACTTTTTTAAATCCCTGATTGCTGCGTGCAGAAAGACCGAGATCTCTCTTAAGCCAATCAACCATTGCATAATCGATATCTTCGATTGTTGAAGATAGCATACCTATTTCTTCAAGAGAATAGTTTCCAGAACCAGTTGGAAGCATAGCAAAGTCAAAATTATCAGGTAGCATCAAACAACCCCTTTCTAGCTCTCCTACATCTGGCAACTATCTCAAATGTTTGGCCGGCTTGCCCAAACAAGAGCTTTGGCTCTGAAAGCTTGACGATCTCATAGTAATTATCATTATAGAGAACAAAGTCACCTTCGCGAGTATATAAGTCTTGGTCTTCTTCTAATCTTCTCTTGTGAAAATGCACATTAATCTCCCACATTTTATCAATACCTACATTATCCATATAAGTGGTGGAAAATTCTGTATACTCAACTAGGGCATAAACACGAATCGGTGGTAAAAAGGTTTTTTCAATGGCCTCTCCATACAAATCATGAAATTTGGTTGTTCGCATATCAATAGGATAATACAAAATTTGTTGACCTATAACCTTTTCGATCAACTCATCATTAATTTGTTTTACAAGATCTCTTTCTTTTTTACCTAGAAATAAAGGAGGAGGCGGGGTTGACGGTCTTTTCCATTCATTTGACATGTATTATTACCCCACAAAAATTGGCAGCGGTGTGACCTTCATAACGTTGGTGGCGGCGTCTGCGATTTCTTGATCTTGTTTGGCCAGTGCAACGTATTCGGTTTCTTTCAACATTTCCATTAGTTTTTCTTTAAGTGCGTCTTGTTCTGCTTTTGCTTGCGATAAAAGATCGCTATGATTCAATGTCACACTTTCACCAGGGATTGGTAAAGTTGTAAACTTACCTCGAATTTGACCCAACATTTCTTTACAAAGCGCCAACGCATACTTTCTAATCCACTGTTGTCCAATTGCGTTGATATTTGCAAACGGTATATTGTCGAATGGGAGTGTATTCAGATTGTTGACACCTTCGATGCCTTGATCAGTCGTACCGTCCATTTCATAAGGCTGAAGATCTACATAGAATCTAACCCATATTCGTTCATTTAAGCTATCTCCAAAGCCCCAGTTACTGGGATTGGGATAAAGTCTTAACTTATTATTGATCAATTCAAAAGAATAATGAGAGGTTCGAGTATAAATTGAATCTTCATACGCCATGGCTTGCATTTTATTTTGCCAAGTGGGAATAATTTCAAATGTCGAATCATCTGCAAATTGACCATAGGTGGTGTAGTTTCCTACAACATTCAGACCTCCATAATAACCATAAAACCGCCACATAGCGCGTGGGGATCTATAATACACTTTTGTAATGATTATTCTTTTGCTTCCAACTTTGCCTGAATACGGAACAGCGGTACCGCCGTCATCAACACCAGAAGCAGAAGAAGAAGATATAATATTTTGTAAATCATAATCTTGTTGATCAGTAACCGGCTTGAACGATGCTGAATATTGTGGAACGGTGCCGCCCATTCCACCGGCGGCGGCAGCGGCATCTCCTACGCGCTTTGAATATCCTAAAGAATGACGTGGATATTTAAGGTTTGAGCCGCTGGGTCCTGATTTAATCTCGCCTCTACTGTTAAATGAAGCTGTAGCAGAACCTAAAACATTTGATAAAACACTTTTACCCTGGTAAAGGTTTACAATATAAGAATATTCTAGAACAGCTTCTTCATAAGCAGCGTAAACATTGCCTGGTGTAAGTTCAACGTCAACCACATCACCACCAAGCTTCTTATATACATAAGCAACTTGTTCAGAGGCGCCGGTAATAAACGGCGCGGAGCCAGTATAAATACCAGATGGCAGCGCTGCAGCAACTTTAGCAGTGCTTCCTGTGGCTGTTAATACTATGGCACGACTTTGAGCTGCTGGGTTTAAATTGGTTGGCATGCATGCGTACTCCTACAACGTAAATAGTAAGTTGCGGAACAAAACCCCAGGCAAACTGAAGCCAATTTTATGCTGTAGTGTCGACTATTTTGTTTTATCTTGTTCTGCGCGCAGTCTTTCTGGTTGTCTTTTTCGGTGTCTTTTTCGGTGTCTTTTTCGGTGTCGAAGTCGCAACCTTCTTTGCTTTTGTGCTCGCCTTGGTTTTGACTTCTTTAGATACCAAAGTCACTTCGGGTATTGTTTCTTCAACTACTTCTTCAACAGTTTCGGTTTCGGTTTTGGTATCGGTGACCGTATCGGACAATTCCATTAAAAGTTTAGCGCGGGGGTGCGTCTTATGTTTAGAATTAAACTTAGAAGCAGCGCTTTTTAGTCTTCTTTTCTTTCCCATGGGGAACTCCTATCTTATATAATAAATAGTACTAATTTAACAAAACCGAAAATCTCAAAAAATTGGCGGCAATATTTTTTGACAAATTGGTTTTTTTAGTTTCTCTTTCCAAAAAACCCCCAACCGATTGGAAGGGGGTTTTGAAAGATAGCAGAATAGCCTTATTCTTCGTAGTCGCCGTCAAAGATTTCTTTAACGGCCGCGGCTAACTCGGCGAGATGTCCTAACATATCCTTGTTTTGTTCTAAAAGGTGTCCAACCACTTGCTCCAAATAATCTATCCTATCTGTCAACAACCAAGAAGCGCGATCTTCTGGATCGGTGCTTTCTGCATCATTATTTATAGGTTCGGCTGGAAATATATTTATAGGTTCGGACATTTGTTCTCCTAGTGTTCCGGTTTACTTTAATATAACAGGTTAAGCTTAACTTGTCAACAAAAAAAACCCCCAATCCGAAAAAAGGGGGCTTGAATTTGTTGATTAATAAGCGTTAGCTATTAGATCTGTGCATCACCAAATGGTGTTGCGCCGGCACCAGAACAGATAAGATTACCGGAAACTGCCCAGCATTTAGCTGCCGATGAATCTAAAATAGCAACAACTTCAATTATCGATCCTGCCGCTGCACCGCCTGTTGTAGTAGCGTTCAGAGTAATGAAATCATTATTTCCGTCAGTTGCTGTTGAGAATGTATCAGTTTGGTCTGCGGTTGTATTCGTCAGCGTCACACCGCCCAAAAACCCGTGATCATTTGTAGCCGCTTGAATGACATGATCTGCGGTGTTTATAATTGTTTGAATAAAGGTAAAATGCATCCCCAACTTTGGGGCTGGTAGTGTGAAATTAGATGCTGCTGCTACGTTAAATATACAATAAGCGCCTGAATCCGCTGCTGTTAATGTGGTAGTTCCACCACCACTCAGTACTACTTGCTTTCTAAAGCCCTTGAGGGTTGTGCCTGCCCCAAAAGCAATCTCTCTCTTCAAATTCTCTACTAATGCCTCGATTCTTGCGAGACCTATTCTTTTCGTTCCCATAGTTAAAAACCCTCCTTTTATAATCATGTCCCTGTATCGGCCTATTTCAACAATACTAGGGGGTAGCTCTAAGTCTACCCGATAACTTTGGTTTGAACTTTTAAGTTCACCTATAAATAGTCTCATAAAAATGAAAGCCCCCCTTCCGAAGAAGAGAGGCTTAACATTTATATCGAAGTTGTTCTAACTAAAGATTAGCTAGTGGCACCAGCCTCACCTTCAATACCTCGTACAACCACAAGTCCGTACATATCGGGACGAACCATCTTCTTGGCGTACCGAGTCATCACGCCCTTGCGGGGCACGAAGTCTTCGGGTCCGAAGATTGTGGGTGTAGTCTGTAGTGGTACGTATGGAGCGTACACATATCCAGACTCAAGGAAGGAGCCTCCACGGCGACCAACCAAGACAACGTTACGAAGGAAGTAGGGATCTACAATCACATCGAACTTCTTGGAAAGACTACCGGTCTTGAGAGCACCAATAGAGCCCTTCTCGTCATCACCAGTGACGGAAGCACGGAATCCAGCGGTAAACTCAAGAATGTTGGCAATTTCAGGTCCGCAGACGACGAAATTAGCGCCACCACGTAGAGTCTTACGGTGGATTTGAGCAGATACGTCATTAATGGTTTCGACAAGAGTCTCATACCATTCACTGACTGTACCTGTGAAGTCGGGTGCAGCTGAGCTGGCTCCAACTTCAGTACCGGTCGTGCGGTTCAGGAACATTCCTGGGGAGCGTGACCAGTAGTAAGTACCAGCGGTTGCACCGTTAACGAGGTCCGCAAGGATCTCACGGTCAATCTCAAGAGCGATCTGCTCGGAGAGAATGCTGGTAAGCTCGACTTCGGCGTCAAGGTTGTGATAGGCGTTTAGATCCTGTCCCAACTCTGGCGTCCACTTAGCCTTGAGCTTCTTGGTTTGTGCTGTGACAGCCACGGAATCGACCTTGATGTCGATTTCTGGAATCATGTCGTTTCCTTCAAGAGCCCAGGTTGCGGCACCCACAACTGAACCAACTGCGTTACTGGCGTTGAAGTTATCCTTCAAGGGGTAAATCACAGTCAGATTGGCTGAACCCTTAGTCAAGTTACTCATATCAACTGTAGTCAAGAAGTACAGTTGGAGACTTGCGCCATCTTTTGAACCCGTAAAGTGGGTCAAACGACGAAGTTGTTTCGCGTTGGCAGATGTAATCGCTCCAGCGGTATCCATAATGCCATTCAGCCCGTTGGTGCCCGCGATGGAGCATGACATAGCGCCCAAGTTTTCAAAGTCAGCATTTGCATTTAGACCTGATCTTGGAACATCAGCACGGATAACCCAATATCCAGTTGTAGAACCACTCAAACTTAGAACGTCTGGGTCGTACAGAAGCGCCTTCTTCTGGGCTGCAGAAGCGCCAGAAAGAGAGTGCTGTGAAAGGCTAATGTTGCTTGAACTAACAGCAGCAGAGCCAGTTGGACTACCGTAGGCATAGCCTCGGGCGCCCACAGTACGCGGACCAGAAAGATCTTCCTTAAGAGTGGAGCCAACTAGATCGACACCGCCAGTAATCTGGCTACCTACTCGGTTGGTGCCGTAAATTGACTTATCACGGAAGTTTCCTAGACGATCCGGCTCTGTAGTAGAGCCGATATCTTGTGAGAACACAAAATCTAGGAAGAAGATGAGACCACTAGGTAGACTCATTGGCTGAACGGAAACGAGATCGTTTGCGATCAGTCCTGCAAAAACTCGACGGACGATGGGGAATGCGACGGCGGCAAAACCTTCAACATCACCAGCGGCCATACTTGAGCTTTCACGAAGCAGCTCTTTGGCTTGATTCTCCAAGAGACGAGCCATTGATTGCTTTTTACGGTCATCCTCAAGTCCTTCTAGAAGACCTGTGCGCTCCCACTTTGATAACAAAGCGTGACCTTCGGCGCGCATATCACGATTGATAACTCCTTCGGTCAATCGTTCGATGATACCAGCCATATTTTAATACCTCCTTATAGTATTAGTATTAATTTTACTTAATACCTGCTAGT
>Ga0114902_1001294_pt1 | contig 11110 bp, 8 predicted proteins | sample MalvireepMed_s12_FD_87291 | JGI IMG/M metagenome (GOLD analysis project Ga0114902, IMG submission 87291) | Marine viral communities from the Global Malaspina Expedition - Malaspina viral metaG DeepMed_s12 | ecosystem: Environmental > Aquatic > Marine > Oceanic | place: Mediterranean Sea... | reverse complement strand
GATTCAAAAACAGAATATTATCTAAGATTACGGCTATGACGGTCATTCAATATATAAACATATTTGAATTCAACAGAAATATCAATAACCTAAAAATCAATATTGCCTAAATGCACAACGGGTGTATAGAGGTTAAATTTATACGTCTGTAACGTATACGTTTAGGTAGCGAACGTATATTTTTACGTATCGATACGTAAACGGATATAGTATTAAGAGTATTATAAGTATTAAGAAATTATATCCGTGTATTTGTAGCTGAAATAGTATTAAGTATCAAGAAGAAACTCTTCTATATGTCACTAATTCACAAATTAGCAGAAAGGAATTATAGATTTGTGAATTAGTGGCTTAAATTAATAGAAATGAAAATCTTGTTATTCTTCAATATTCTGATTGTTACTTTTTTTGGTACGTGGGAAAAACTGTTTTAATTCGGTTAGCTTTTCAGAGTATCCACTGTCTTGGGCATTCTTTTTATACTGTGTATAGTTATAATCTATTAAAGAATCTTGGAAATTATCATAATCGTGAAGCTTTTTGGTACTCTCCAACTGATATACCACACTAGAAAGCGATTGTATTTGACTTTCTAAAAATGCACGCATATCATAATCTGCTCTAAACTCAACCCAATCCACATCTGGCGACCGCAAGCTAGGACTCTCATCAGAATAAGATTTAACCTTATTAACAAAAAGCTTATTTACCTCATTAATAGATCCGTATTTTAAACGTTCTTCCTCATTTAAAGCTGCTACTTTCCCTTCTATTAACGCCATCAAACTGTTAACTCCATTACGGATTTCTACTCTGTCTTCCTCAGAAAACTTACTTTGAATTACATTTTTCATATCTAAATATTATTAAATTAATACTAACTGTAATGTAGTAAATAATGCTAATTAACTAGATTTTTTACGAAATTGTTTTTGAATTGATAAAAGGAGGAGGAAGGGGGTGCAGTTTTACCCATACACTTTAAATTAAACCCGAAATATGCATTAGGATTCGTAGTGAAGGTTTACTTAGGAATTCAAAAAAACATCCTTTGATAATTCAGTATATTTAGATGATTATATAAATAAATTTAGCTATGAAAGAAATATATGGAAAAAAAGTAGTCCAAAATATTCAGAAATGATTATGGAAATATATGAGCAGTTTGATGATAGCTTACCTGAAAAATGGACAACAGTACAGGTGTTTGAAATATGTATAGAAGCATGGAATTTAGCCTTAAAGAAAGGAGTTATTGGAGATAAAATGTTTAAAGATATGCTTAGCAGGCATAAACAAGGGAAAGTTGTAAACAAAATGATAAATTATAAAAATAAACATTTTAAAGAATTCTCAATTGTTGATTTCAGTACAACTAATAACATACTGCAAATTAAAAGTCAACCTCCAGAAGAATATTTTAAAAATATGATTATAAATAGCTTGGTAACTATTAAAAAAGGAAAGAAATAACAATAGAACTTTATAATAAAGATTTTGGATTGCACTATAATGCTGATTTTTCTTTTAAAAGTTTTCTTGCAAAGCTTCTTATACTACAGTTAATGGAACACTTTTTATGAGACGACGTAGGAGGGAAGCATAATGTGTGTGGAATGGGAATTAACTGTTATATAGCTTATTTACATTGCTTTTGTATGTTTGTCCAATAGGAATTCTATGCTCGTTTATTAAAATACGATTACCTTCTATAAATTTAATTTTATCTGTAGCTACAAGAAACGATTTATGAACTCTTAAAAAATTATCTTTCTTTAAAATAGATTCGTAGTACGATATTTTTTCGTGACTAATAATCATTTCGTTCTTTAAAAAAAGTTTGGTGTAGTTACCATAAGCTTCAATATATAGCAAATCATTCAAATCTATTTGATGGTGTTTTTTATCACCTTTTACAAAGAATCTCATAGAAGTTTTAGAAGCAACTTCTTTTGTAATAGTTTTTAAAGCCTGGGATTCAGAAACTTTATTTACAGCTTTTACTAATCGATCTAAACTAAAAGGCTTTAAAATATAATCTACAACGTTTAATTCAAAACCTTCAATTGCATGTTCTTTATAAGCCGTTGTAACTATGGTTTTTGGAGGATTTGATAATGTTTTTAAAAAATCTAAACCTTTTAATTTAGGCATATTAATATCCAAAAACATAAAATCGACAGTATTTTCATTTAGATACTGCATGGCATCCATAGCGCTGTAACAATTTTTTTCTAATTGTAAATGCGGTAACATACTACAAAACTCTTCAATTATTTCATGAGCCAACGGTTCGTCATCAATAATTATATACTTAAGCATGTTTAGCAATCTTTAAGGTTGTTATATATAGATTGTTTGACACATCAACTTTTAACTCATGTTTGTTTTTATATAATAAAGATAATCTTCTTTTTAAATTTTGTAAGCCTATTCCCTTTGATAAACTAATTTCATTGGGATCAAAATTATTTTCAATTGAAAAAATAATAAAATCTGTTTCTTCATTTAAGTTAATATGTACAAAAGCGTTTTCAGCTAAAGTTTCAATTCCATGTTTAAAGGCATTTTCTAAAAGAATAATGTACAACAAAGGTGCAATAGTTAAACTGGTATCCACATCATGATTAAACGTAATCTCTACAGATTTTTTATAACGTATTTTATGTAATTCAATGTAATTGTTTAAATATTCTATTTCGTCTTTAATCTTTACCATGTCCTTTTCACCTTCATAAATAGTATAACGCATCATATCAGATAATTTTAAAATGACTTCTGGTGCTTTTTCAGATTGTTTTACGGTTAAGGCATACAAGTTATTTAGGGTATTGAAGAAAAAATGAGGATTTATCTGCGTTCTTAAAAGTGAAAGTTCAGTTTTAGATTTTTCAGCTTTTAAATTTCTAAACCATTTCCACTGTTCGTACACCCAAACGAAAAATAATACCGGAATGGGTAAAAAGAACACGTAAAATGGAAACTCTTTTTTAATTTCTAAATAGGCTTCTAAACCACCAGAAAATAACCTTAAATAAAGAAAATATATAAATAGTGGTATATAAATAAGCGCAATGAGTTTCCAATATTTATTTATAAATGTAGGAATCAGTAAATACACAACACCAATCCAAAACCCCATTAATAGTATAAAAGTCACTGGATTATCTGGCATATCCATCAAAGTATCTACACCTAATGCTACGATAAAAACAACAATCAGCACTATAACCTTAAGTATGGTAGCACCTTTACGCTTTAAATAGTTATAATTATGAATAGGCAATGCTATGACCCACCACCAAAACAGTGTAATTAATATTACTTCAAGTGGCTCATCTTCAGGAATATTTATAACACCAAAATAATCCAACATATAAAATATAGGTATAATAATTAGTGCTATTAAAAAGGCTCTGTTTTTTTTGATGTACTCAACCATACAGCAAAAGTAAGTATGTAATCATGTATTAACAAGAAAGTTGGTAGACACTACTAAAATTAACACCAACACTATAATTTTTAGCATGAAATAGGATTCATACAGCTTTTCATGTTTTTTGACTTCATATAATCAGCTTACATCATATAAATTATAAAGGAGGCTTTCTTCAATTTATGTTTGTCTCAAATTAAAACTAAAATAGCACATCAATTACAAATCGACAGATATGAATACATTACAAATCAATAATTTAAGCAAGATCTATCCTAATGGCGTTAAGGCATTAAACGACATTAATTTGGAAATCACCGATGGCATGTTTGGATTATTAGGCGCAAATGGAGCTGGCAAGTCTTCCTTAATGCGAACCATTGCATCACTACAAGAACCAACTTCAGGAAGTATTTCTTTTAACGATTCTGATATCATAAAAAAGCCTGAACATGTTAGACAGCATTTGGGTTATTTACCTCAAGAGTTTGGTGTATATCCTAAAATTTCAGCAGAAAAATTACTCAATCATTTGGCGATTTTAAAAGGTATAGTAGACAAAAAACAGCGTAAGAACCAGGTAACAGCCTTGTTACAGCAAGTGAATCTCTATCAACACAGAAAAAAATCGGTATATACCTTTTCTGGAGGCATGCGTCAACGCTTTGGGATTGCACAAGCCTTATTAGGAAATCCGCAAGTAATTATTGTGGATGAGCCAACAGCTGGTTTAGATCCTGAAGAAAGCAATCGATTTTTGAATTTATTGAGCGAAATAGGGGAGAACGTTATTGTTATTTTATCGACACATATTGTTGAAGATGTTAGAAACTTGTGTCCTAAAATGGCCATATTATCTAATGGTGAAATTATTTCTGAAGGAAACCCAAAAGATTTAGTGACGAGTATTGAAGGCAAAATATGGACAAAGATAGTACCTAAAAAAGACATTGAAGTATACAAAAACACCTTTGATGTTATCTCAACAAAATTAGTTGCAGGTGACACCCAAATTAGAGTATTGTCTGATAAAAAACCAGAAGAAGGTTTTCAATTAATTACTCCCAATTTAGAAGATTTTTATTTCACTACACTTTTTAATAATCCAACAAAAAAACAATAAGTTATGTTTACGCAATTATTAAAATTTGAAGTTTTTTATCAAGTAAAACAGCGCGCATTCCCCATATTTGCCATCTTATTTTTATTCTTGGGAATTTTTGTTGGTAGGCAAGGGTTTGCACCAACTGGAGTTGATTATAATTCAGTTTATCAAGTATATTTTCATACAAGTTTATTTACATTAGGGAGTGTATTTATTATCATGTTCTTTGCCATTAGTGCCATGCTTCGCGATAAGCAGCACAATATGGAATTGCTTATTTACAGTTCTTCTATACAAAAGGCATATTACTTTTGGAGCCGGTTTTTAGGTACATTTATATTTAGCATTTTAGCTTTTACGCCATTTATTTTAGGCTATATCTTAGGAAACTATTTTTCTGATTTGGATGTAGAACGTTTAGGTGATTTTCAATTACTGACCTATGTTCAACCATGGCTATACATTGTTGTACCAAATCTATTTATATGTTCAGCGATCATATTTTCTGTAAGTGCCATAACAAAAAATAGTATAGCAACTTATGTAAGTGCCGTATTTGTTTACATGTTATATTTTGTTTGTTCTCTATTTTTAAATTCGCCTTTATTAGCACAATCTATTCCCGCGTCACCAGAAGCTATGGCTTTTGCAGCAATTGCAGACCCTTTTGGTGTGGCTGCTTTTTTTGAGCAAACACAATATTGGACACCTTTTCAAAAAAACTCACAATTACTATCGTTTTCCGGATTGTTTTTATGGAATAGATTGATTTGGATAGTAGTTGGTTTGGGAATATTACTTGGAACCTACAGCTTATTTTCCTTTCGAAAAATCACTAAAAAAGTAAAAAAAGCTAAAAGATCTATAAACAAAAATACTCAATTAGTAGCTTATAAACCTTTACAGACAACACATAATTTTAAAGCACAGTATTTAGCCTTTTTCTCATTATTAAAAATAGAGTTAACTAGTGTTTTTAAAAGTTTACCATTTATAGCCGTATTAATTATGTGGTTAGCTATTGTGTTTTCAGAATTGTATAGTACCGTTATTAGTGGTGGAGAATATGGTGTAAGCCAATACCCATTTACAAATCAACTTATAAGTTTAATAGTAAATCCGTTAACGCTTTTCAGTCTCATTTTAATCATTTTTTATAGTGCCGAAATTGTTTGGAAAGAACATAGCCTAAACTTTAATCTAATTGTAGATGCGGTACCAACAAAAAATAGCGTGTTCTTTCTCTCTAAGTTCTTTGCCATTTTATTGTTACCAGTTATTCTAATTACCACTGGAATTATTACGTGTATGCTATTTCAGTTAAGTTTAAACTACACAAATTTTGAGTTTAATCTATACGCTTCTTTATTTTATCATTACGGATTACAACTTGCTGTATTCAGTATGATTGCCTTGTTTGTTAACAGTTTGGCAAAAAGTAAATATTTAGGCATGGGAATCTTCGGCTTGATTGTATTGGGAAGCCTAAAATCCAGCACTATTGGATTAGAACATCCATTAACAAGCCTTGGATTTATGCCACGAGTTTTCTATACAAACATGAATGGTTTTTATGGTGGTTTAAGACTATTCAATCATTTAGCTATGTATTGGTTATCCTTTGGATTGTTGCTGGTATTCGTCTCTTTTAAAATATGGAATAGAGGCGTAGTGGCTAACTTTTCAACGAAACTCAAGCAATTTATAAACGGTTATACAACTATTCAAAAGGTATCCTTTTCATTTTTAATTTTAGTGTTTATTGGTTTCGGAAGTCTGATTTTTTACAATATGAATATTGTTTCAGATTATGAAACCACAGCTGATAATTTAGATTTTAAAGAGCACTATGAAAAAAAGTTCAAACGGTATGAAGACTTAGTGCGACCATTTCCAACGTCAAGAAAAACGGAAGTTGCAATTTTTCCAGAGGAAAGGCATTATACCGTAACAGCGGATTATATATTGAAAAATGGAAATGTCAAACCCTTATCAAAGGTATTTGTAACAGAGCGCCTTCCGTTAGAGTCTATAACTATTGAAAACGCAAATTTAGTAACATACGACAGTATTTATGGCATTTATATATTTCACTTTAAAAAACCGTTACAACCCAATGATTCTGTACGCTATAATTTTGAATTGAAGCATAAGTTGAAGGGGTACGAAGTAGATAAAACGATTGTGAAAAACGGAACATATATTACGCATAGAGATTTTGAGCCTATGTTGGGTTACAGTTCTAGTCTAGAAATAACGAACAACATTGAACGTGAAAAACGTAATTTACCGAAACGTGAAAAAGAAAATAGTACAGACCAACATATTGCACTTGAAGATTTTAATAGTGAAAAAATAAACTTTGAAACCATTGTTTCTACAAGTATTAACCAGATGGCTTTGAGTTCTGGTAGCTTGGTAAAACAATGGTCAGAAAATAATAGGAACTATTTTCATTATAAAACCAAGAATAAAGTCATACCAATGATTGCCTATTTTTCAGCCTACTATAAAACCAAAAAAGTGGATTATAAAGGCATTTCTATAGAGCAATATTATGATGCAGCACATGCATTTAATATTGAAGACATTGAAAATAGTACCAAACAAACCATAGATTATTGTGAGGAAAACTTTGGAGACTATGCTTTTGACCATGTTAGAATAGCAGAAATTCCGTCACATTGGTCCTTTGGTGGATTTGCACACCCAGGAGTGATAAGTATGGTTGAAGACCGATTGTTTCTAGCAGATGTTAGAAATGATGAGACTTTCAATTTGGTTGCCAAAAGGACCATTCATGAAGTAGCACATCAATATTGGGGACATACCTTGTCTGCAAAACCAGTTGCAGGTGGATCTATTTTTGTAGAGGGCTTTGCAAAATATACCGAAGCCGTTGTCATGGAAAAAATGTATGGAAAAGCTGCTGTTTATGAGTTAAGCGAAAATGCAAGAAGGCGTTATTTTTCTGGTCGCTCGTTTGCAAGCGACCCGGAACCACCAGTTTATAAAGTTCTTGGTCAAGGCTATATTTCTTATGGAAAAGCTTTAAATGTTATGTTAGCATTGCGAGATCTTATTGGTGAGAATCAGCTTAACCAAGTTATAAAAGCCCTAACCGATAGACACCGAAGTAGTTCCAAATTAGAAGCAAATACCATTGAATTTTTAGAAATGATTTATCAAGAAACGCCAAAAGAATCCCATCATTTACTTGAAGATTGGTTTAAAAAAGTAATCACCTACGACTTAAGCATTGAGGAGAGTTCGTATATAGCATTAGAAAATGGAACTTATGAGATTATAGCGACTATAAAATCAAAGCGTTTTGAGACTTTAAGCAATGGAGAAATAATTGAAGTAGGAATTAATGAACCTGTTAAATTAGGAATATTCATAACACATCCTTCTTTAGTTAAAGATGATAGCTCTGTATTATACTATCAGTCGAAACAAATTAATAAAGAGATCACTGAAGTTAAGTTTATAGTAAATGAAATTCCTAATTATATTGCTATTGATCCTTATGGAACCCGATCTGATGAAAATTTAGTTGATAATATATTTAGATTTTAATAAAAGAAAGGTTAGCTTTTATTTTGGCGTTGGCAAGCGTTGGATAATTATTCGCTAATTATTATTGTTTTTTAAATGTGCTCATGAATGCTATGCATTTGTGTTATAAGTAAATTGTTAGAGCAATTTGATTTTATAAAACAATCGAGCGCTTGGTAGTGGCTATTTTACATTACGGCTAATTATAGATACATAATGTTTTAAAAAACTCTGCGAAGCAAACCGCTTAATAGTTTAATGACCCAAGTTCCTATTTATTCTTATGAAAACAAATGCTTCTGGGATATTTTACATAATACTACATTATAGCTATCAAATGGAAACAATGTCCTAAACAACATAGTGAACATTTGCACTATAATGTTCTGCGTTATGTAACTTGAGCTTTGGTTAAAAGCGAAAGTTCTTCTAAAGTTTATTGAAAAAATTTATACTCAAAAGTTTCTTCTGCAATGTTAATGGAATACTTTTTATGCGACGACGTAGGAGGGAAGCGTAATATGTATGAAATGTTAATATTAACGTAAATATCGTTTTTATTGAGCTAAATAAGGTTATTATTGTTATATTTATATATATTTACAACGAAAAAATCGTAATAAAATGTTATTAAGATATAATATATCTAATTTTCTTTCTTTTAATAATTCTACAGAATTTAATCTTTTTACTGGAGATTTTAGAAGATTTGATAACCACGTACACAAATATAAGAACATCGATATTCTGAAATTGTCCGCAATTTATGGAGCAAATGCTTCTGGAAAATCAAATTTGGTGGATTCCTTAGACTATCTAAGAAGTTGTGTAATGGAAGGAAAAGCTATAAAGTTTGAAAGTTCTATTTTTAAAAGTAACAAAGGTAAGCCTTCAAGCTTTGAAATTGAGTTTTTAACTAATGAGAAAATATACATCTATGGAGTAAAGGTATATAAAGGAGAAATTATCAATGAATATTTATACAATTCAAACATTGGTAAAGAAGATAAATTAATATTTGACAGAACTGTATCGAAGAAAGGTGTAAGTAAAATTGATATTAATGAAAGCCTTGTAAAAACTCAAAAAAGTAAGATTTTAAAAGAACATTATGAAAAGAAAGTGAAATCTGAAGAACTTTTTTTGTCAGAAATTAGCGAAATTGAATTAGGTAAATTATCTGTTGAAGCAGAAATCGTAACAGATTGGATTTTAAGCATGCAAATAATTTTCCCAAATTCTAAACCAAAATACCTATTAACGGAACTTATGGATAAGAATTCTTTTATGGATTTCACTAAAGATATGTTATGTAGTTTTGATACTGGAATAAAAGATTTACATATTAAATCTTTTGATTTGAAGAAGTATTTTGGAGAAGATGATAAGGATTTTACAGATGAAATAATTAGTGAATTAGAAAAAAACCTAGATTCTAATGTTCATTTAGGAGTGGATATGATTGCTACTTTAGAAAACAAAAAGGCAATATTAAAAAAACTATATATTGAACATACTGGTTTCGGGGTTGATAATTTATTTTCTTTAAGTGAAGAATCCGATGGTACTAAAAGGCTAATAGAGTTTATGTCAATGCTCTATAGTCTTATTGTTTCAGATGAATCCCCAAGCGTTTTTGTAATAGATGAAATAGGGCGTAGTATACACCCAAGTCTATTAAAAGGCTTTTTAACTAAATTATCAAGTGAAAAGGATATTAAAGGCCAATTAATTTTTACAACTCACGAATCAAATTTATTAGATTTAAATATGCTGAGACCAGATGAAATTTGGTTTGCAGAAAAAAATAAGAAAACAGGTAATACAGAGTTTAAAACTTTAGCTGAATTTAAGAAAATCCGAACTGATTTAGATATTAGAAAAGGTTACCTTAATAGGAGGTTTGGAGGTATTCCAATGCTTGCAAATTTTGAAGATTTAAACTGGACTGAGTATGCCTCCAATTAAAAAATCAAATAGAAAATACAAAAAAGATGAACCTTTCAGAGATGCAAGAAAGTTTATTCTAATTTGTGAAGGAGAAAGAGAAGCAAAATATTTCAATTATTTTGATAAAAAATCTCAAAAATTGATTGTAAAGACGATAGCACCAATTGGCTCTAATAAGGGGGAGTCAGCTCCAAATCATTTGAAAGATAGAGCTGCTGAATATGTTGAAGAAAATGGTTGGGAAAATGAGTTTGAGGATCAGTTGTGGTTTATTTTGGATATTGATAGGTGGGAAAGAGAAAGTATTGATGAATTATATCATTTAACACAAATAACATCAAGTTGGTTTATTGGAATCAGTAACCAATGTTTTGAAGTTTGGCTTTATTATCATAAAAGTGAGATTAAAATTGTTCCAGAAAATTCTACTCATATGAAACAATTACTAAGTGAACAGATTAATGGCGGATATAATTTAGATATTTATGCTCCTGATATTGAAACTGCTATAGTAAATGCAGAAAATATTGATGAAAATAAAGACGGATATTACCCTGATATTGGAGTTACAAAATTATATATTTTAGGCAAAGAAATCATAAAGTTATTAAAATATGAAGATGGCTTTTTAAAGGTATAACTCATATATTATTATGTAAAATAGAATCTCGATGTTTTATTCGGCCTCATAAAATTTTAGTCAAAACAATAGGCGAAAAGAGCGTCCATATTTTAGGGGTTTAGTAATACCTTTTCTTAAGAGTTTAAATTACACAAGGGATTTCAAAGCAATGTTAATGAGTTTCAATGTTTCCTAAAATATAGTGAATGAGCCGTTAATTGTTTCCAAAATTATATGCAGCCTTGAATTTTTGTTTCTTTTGTTTCAAGACAAAAGATAATGAAACATTAAAAAAAAGGATTAATTGAAGTTCTAAATATTACACTACTCCCCATCTGTAAGACAGTTTAAATATATATCTAATTATTTATGATGCTATTCTTTTTGTATTATAAATTTGATCAGGTGGTACTTTTCCTATTTCAGTATGCCTTCTTTT
>Ga0114902_1001283_pt1 | contig 11171 bp, 8 predicted proteins | sample MalvireepMed_s12_FD_87291 | JGI IMG/M metagenome (GOLD analysis project Ga0114902, IMG submission 87291) | Marine viral communities from the Global Malaspina Expedition - Malaspina viral metaG DeepMed_s12 | ecosystem: Environmental > Aquatic > Marine > Oceanic | place: Mediterranean Sea... | reverse complement strand
TTCTTTAAACGGTCCCCAGAACTTTCTCAGTAATGGCACCCACTCTTCTTCGCCTCTAGCCACCGCATCAAGTTCATCTTCCAACTCAGCGGTAAAGTTATAGTCGACATACTTAGTAAAGTGATCGACAAGAAACTTACCCACCACACGACCCACGTCAGTCGGATGAAAACGTTTATTGATAATTTCAACGTATTCACGCTGAACAAGTGTAGAAATAATGCTCGCGTATGTTGATGGTCGGCCAATATCGTGCTCTTCCAGACTTCTGACCAGGCTGGCTTCACTATATCTGGGTGGTGGTTCAGTAAAGTGCTGCTCAGGCCTAATCGCTTTTAATTCAACAACTTGGCCGACTTCCATCGGAGGCAGCAGTTTTTCGTCTTTGTCGCTGGCGGCAGAATCATCTTTATCTTCCAGGTACACACTCATAAAGCCTGGATTGACTACCGTCGAACCATTTGCACGGAAAGTATTACCTTTACCACAAGCCAAATCGACAGCAACCGTATTCAGGGTGGCATGAATCATTTGACTTGCCATAGTACGTTGCCAGACAAGTGTATAAAGCTTTAACTGATCCGCAGAAAGATAGGCTTTCATATCTTCTGGCGTTCTAAGCACAGAAGTCGGACGTATCGCTTCATGCGCCTCTTGCGCGTTTTTTGATTTCGTTTTGTATTCTTGTGGTTTTGCAGGAACCATTTTCTGGCCGTATTTTTCTGCAATGAATCCACGTATTTCATCTAAAGCTTCTTGAGCCAAGGTGACAGAGTCAGTACGCATATAAGTGATTAAACCAACCGCGCCCTCTCCGGTATCTACACCCTCGTATAACTGTTGAGCAATGCTCATGGTACGCTGGGCACCAAAACCTAGTTTGCGTGATGCTTCTTGCTGTAATGTGGATGTGGTAAACGGTGCTGCAGGGTTACGTTTGCGTTGTTTTTTCTCAACATTGGAAACCAGCAACTTACCTTGTGCGGCTTTATCTAATGCCTTTACAACCTTTGCCGATTGCTTTTCATCCGTCACACTGAACTGACTGAGTTTCTCACCTTCGAAATAGGTCAGCTTGGCCTGGAAATCGTTTTTATCAGCACTCGCATCAGCTTCGATGCTCCAATACTCTTTCGCAACAAAAGCTTCTATTTCAAGCTCACGCTCAACGATCATTCTCAACGCTGGACTTTGTACCCTTCCCGCCGAAAGTCCGCGTCGAACCTTTTTCCAAAGCAGTGGAGACAGGGTAAAACCAACCAGATAATCCAAGGCGCGTCTGGCCTGCTGTGCATTAACAAGCGACATGGATAATTCACGAGGGTGGGCAACGGCGTCATTTACCGCTTGTTTGGTAATTTCGTGGAAAACGACACGGTGTGTCTCTTTGTCTTTCAGAGCGCCGCGCTTTTTCAATAACTCATACAGATGCCAGGAAATGGCTTCCCCTTCTCTATCAGGGTCAGTCGCGAGATAAAGGGCATCAGCTTTTTTCATCGCTTTTACAATCGCATCGACATGCTTGCTGTTACGGTCGATAACTTGGTATTTCATCTCAAAATCTTTGGCAGTATCAACCGCCCCTTCTTTTGGTAATAAATCACGCACATGACCATAAGAAGCTAAGACTTCGACATCTTTACCGAGATATTTTTTGATTGTTTTCGCCTTGGCTGGCGACTCAACGATGACTAGTTTTTTTCCCATTTTCCCCGATACCAAAAACCTACGCACATATAAACAAAGCCCGTTGAGACGGGCAATGTTGAAGTTTCTTATTCTATTTTTAGTCTAGTGAACGATGGCTTCCATGTCTTCAAAGACCAAGTCTTCCATCCAGGCAAAAGCGACTTCCCTTCCAGGCTGATAAAACAACACCATCAGCACAACCCACTTAAGCTGATCAAGGTCAATCTCTTCTGTATCCAGCGCCATCACTCGTTCGAGCACGATCTCCCGAGTTTCGACGTCTAAAACGCCCACTTGTTCCAGAAACAATAAATAACCACGGCACTCCACATCCAACCGTTCCAGCTCATTGTCACTGAACACGCGCATTGTGGCATGTCGTTTGAGAGGTTGATCAGTGGCCACGGTCATATTATCTAACCATTCCAGCGCTTTATGAATTTCTAATTCCTGAAAACCAACCTGCTCTAATTCAAGCTCTAACACTTCATTATCAGGTTTATTTCGTTCTTCCGTATCGATGTAGGTTTCAAATAGATATAACAACACATCAATGACATTTTCTTTCATCTGACTCTCTTTAATAAGCCTGGTTCAGGAACCCGTCCGAACATAACGGCTGCCGGGCAATGACTCAACCACGCCCTCTAGCTCAAGTAATAACAGCATGGATGAAACAGCATCAGCCGTCAATCCAGTATTTTCTATCAGGCTGTCTATGGCAACTGGGTCAAATCCAAGATGATTAAGCAACACTTGGTAGTCACCGTCTTTTTCATGTGTGGATTCTGTTTTGTCTTTAGTGTCTTCATGTTGAGTCTTGATTCCTGCCAGCGCACCCAACTCTTCAATAATATCCTGCGCCGTCTCTACCAGCTTTGCCCCATCCCGGATCAACTGATGACAGCCTCTGGATAAAGGGTTATGAATCGAACCGGGAATAGCAAAAACCTCGCGTGACTGTTCCATTGCCATTCTGGCTGTGATCAGAGAACCACTTTTTAATGCAGCCTCAACCACCAGGGTTCCTAGCGATAATCCACTGATGATTCGGTTTCTTCTCGGGAATAGCTCTGGTCGTGGTGAAGTACCTAACGGAAACTCTGACACCATCGCACCGTTTTCTACAATATCGTAGGCTAGTTGACGATGCTGGGCAGGATAAACACGATCAAGACCTGTAGCAACAACCGCTATTGTTTTCCCCTTGCTCAGGGCGCCCTTATGTGCGGCAGCGTCGATCCCCATTGCAAGCCCACTCGTCACCACTAAACCGCCCTCAGCCAGGTAGTGAGCAAAGTCATACGCCGTATTTCTGCCTGACGGCGATGGGTTTCGGCTGCCCACAATCGCAAGCTGCCAGTCGTTTAACAATGAAACATCACCTTGAACATAGAGTAAACAAGGTGGATCGGTAATTTCTTTGAGTAAACTTGGATAGCGTTCATCTTCAATGGTCAGAATGTAACGGTTATCTTGTTCCAACCAGAGCAAATCTTGCTCAACTTGTTGCCAGTCGGGATGGCGTAACTTCTCTACCAGTTCATCATTGAAGCCAGTTATTTGGCCTGGGTTATTTAATATGTATTGCGGATTGCCATACTGTTGCAAGAGTTTTTGATATGTTACCGGGCCAATCCCTGGCACTCGCTGTAGAGCAATCCAACAAGCTAATTCACTGTGCTTGTTAGCTATCATTCCGCTGAATAAGTCCTTTTATTGGGCGCTTTTCACTTTGTCATACACATGCATAGCACGGGTGGCTTTCATAACAATGGCATAACTGACTTTGTCGTATAGTTTGAATACCATAGCTTCACCAGCATGTTCATCAGGTAATGTCACCGTGTCCTTGCGATCAACTGACACTGAATCTTTTAACGTTTCCCCAGCTTGATAGACTGATAAAACATTTCCTGTTTGCAAGCCATCGCGCTTGCCTAAACTTAGAACAACTATCTGATATTGCCCTATTTGAGAAACACCATCAAAAACAGAAATGATACGTCCATCTAACGGCTTATCAGGGGCACGAGGAATGAAATTAAGATCAAAGTCGTCATCTTCGACTTTTAATAAGCGATCACCAATTTGAATTTCTCTGTTTGTGTAGGTCAAGCTGACTTTGGCCGGATCCCCCTGAGTCATTGTTTCAGCATCCCCCAGATAGATTGCTTCGTATCCTAATACTTCGCCAGTGTCAGGATCTTTATATGCTTTGCCACCCTTGAAAAGACTATATGTATTACTATCCGAGTCTGTGATACCCCTTACGTAAACATAATCGCCCGCGCCTGAGATAAGACGTTCATCGGCACTGGCAACAACATAAGGTGCATCATTGAGTACTTCATCGCCCACTACGCGAGGTTTGGATAAAAATGGGCCAATTGCCGATAGCGGAATAGTCAGGATGGGTTTATCTAAAATCGTTTCTCGAACCTCAGGCGACAGCTTCACACTGCGTTTGCCACGGTTAACCTCAATGACTGGTTTGCCATCACGATAACTCAGAGATAATTCATCACCAGGATAGATCAGGTGGGGATTTTCAATTTGCGGGTTTACATACCAAATATCAGGCCAGTGCCACGGATATTTTAAGAACATGCCTGAAATATCCCATAAGGTATCGCCTTTTTTAACCGTATATCGTTGTGGATGGTCTGGATTAAGCTCCACTTCTTTGGCCAGCAGAGGGTTACTCAGCAAAACAAAAATCAAACTAATCGCTATGCGCTTTATCATCGAACCATCCTCATGGACCTTAATCTTGCCCCAATCCTGTAATGGGCAACTTTAAATAGTGTGTTATATGCGGTATGACTAATCAAGTATTGCTACCAGCGTCAAACTTAATCATTTTTAGACAACAAGTAAACTCCGGCAAGTAATTTGAGACTCAGCGCTGAAACTAGTCATTGAGTCTAACTGTCGCATTCAGCACAAGGATACCGGGAAAAAACTCAAAAAAATGTTAACAGGCTCGGTTTATGACGCCATAGCTGGTTTGCTTAGGTTTTGATTCACCGTCACCAATGACTAATCGGGATCAAGAAAAATTCATTATATTTTCAATAAGGCGCTGGCAGACTACAATATAAGGTTTGTAAAAGCAGTAAATCATCCTGACAGGTATTACTCATGGCCATTTTAAATATTCTCCATTTCCCCGATCCACGGCTGCGCAAAAAAGCTGAGCCCATAGAGGAAGTGACTGATGACATCCGTCAACTTGCCGACGACATGCTAGAAACGATGTATGATGCGCCAGGAATAGGTCTTGCCGCCAATCAGGTGAATGTACAAAAACGCCTGATAGTTATCGATATTTCTGAAGACAAATCAGAACCACTCATCCTTATCAACCCAGAAATACTGGATAAGCAAGGTGAACGAGAATATGAAGAAGGCTGCTTATCCGTACCAGAGGCCTATGAAACCGTTGTGCGTGCTGACACAGTAACAATAAAAGCAGTGAACCGAGATGGTGAACCTTTTGAATTTTCTGCCGAAGGACTTCTGGCGACCTGTGTTCAACACGAAATTGATCATCTCGATGGTAAATTATTTGTTGATTATCTGAGTAACCTAAAACGCGAACGCATAAAAAAACGCTTAGAAAAACACCAAAAACAAAAACTATAAGGATCTTGGATGCGCATTATTTTCGCCGGTACTCCGGCTTTCGCCGCAGAAACACTGAAAGCTTTAATCAATACCGAGCATGAAATTTGCGCTGTTTATACTCAGCCGGATCGCCCCGCAGGTCGTGGACGTAAATTAACAGCCAGTCCTGTTAAACAACTCGCTCTCGAACATAATATTCCGGTAGAACAGCCTGTTAACTTCAAAACCGATGACGCGATACAGACCCTAGCCGGCTACCAGGCGGATCTGATGATCGTTGTTGCTTATGGTTTATTGTTACCTCAAGTCGTTCTGGATACGCCCAAGCTTGGCTGCATCAATGTGCATGCCTCTCTACTTCCCCGCTGGCGTGGCGCAGCGCCTATCCAACGAGCTATCTTGGCCGGCGACAAAGAATCCGGTGTCTGCATCATGCAAATGGAAGCCGGCCTTGATACCGGACCAGTACTTACTGAAGCACGCTGTCCTATCACGGACGAAGATACAGCTCAGGTACTCCATGATCGCCTGGCGGTCTTGGGCGCCACAACCTTAGTTGAAACACTCAGGGATATTGAGCAACGCCAACGCAATGCCAAACCACAAAATGACGATCTGACAAGCTATGCCAGCAAATTAGATAAAAAAGAAGCCGATATTGACTGGCAACTTTCAGCTCAAGATATTCTTCGTAAAATCAATGCCTTTAACCCCTGGCCTGTAGCGCAGACGATCTGGCACGATGCCATTTTTCGTATATGGCGAGCACAATTAGTGAAAGAAGAAACACGGCAACCAGCAGGTCAAATTATTAAGGTCGATAAAGTCGGGATTGATGTTGCCACCGGCGACGGTGTTATTCGCATCACTGAGCTACAGTTACCCGGTAAACGTGCGATGTCTGTGCAGGATTTCCTTAATGCAAACACCATGAAAGTTGGCGATCATTTTGGCTAAGCCTAACCCCACTAAAGGTGCCCGAACGAATGCTGCACTCATTTTGAATGAAGTAGTCGTTCAGCAACGTTCCCTTAATACGGCCTTAGCTCAGTATTTGCCTCATGTTGATGAAAAAGATCGTGGTTTTTGTCAACAGCTTTGCTATAGCAGTTTGCGTCATTACCCGACTCTGCAATTTATCGTCCACCAGCTGATAAAAAAACCCTTTAAAGCTAAAGACAAAGATATTGAGCAACTATTAATACTCGGTATTTTACAGTTACGTTTTTTAAATACACCGGATCATGCCGCTATTTCTGAAACAGTGGATGCCAGTAAAAAACTGAAAAAAGTCTGGGCGGGTGGTTTATTAAATGCCTGCCTGAGAAACTATGTAAGACAACAAGAACAGATCGAACAGAAGCTGTTGGCAAATGACCCAGCTAATTACGGGCATCCAAGCTGGTTACTCTCACAATACCAGCAAGACTGGCCTGAAAGCTGGCAAGATATTGCCAACGCTAATAATAAACAGCCCCCGATGATGCTCCGGGTTAATCAGCAAAAAGTTTCACGTGAAGCATATCTTCAGCAGTTACAGTCTGAACAGATTGCTGCCTCAATTATCGAAGCCACTGATCAGGGTATCTTGCTGGACCAACCTTGCGATGTATATAAACTACCGGGCTTTGAAGAAGGTTGGGTATCTGTGCAAGACGGCTCAGCCCAACTAGCCACAACGATTCTGGATATAAAGCCAGGACAGCGCGTGTTAGATGCCTGTGCTGCGCCCGGCGGTAAGACATGCCATATTCTTGAAACCTCTCCTGAAAATGACGTCACAGCTATCGATATATCATCTGATCGCTTACTGCAAATTCAACAAAATACGGATCGGCTTGGTTTACACGCCACATTAGTTGCTGCCGATGCCGCAGACACCAACCATTGGTGGAACGGAAAAGCGTTTGACCGCATCCTTATCGATGCACCCTGCACGGGTAGTGGTGTCATTCGCCGCCATCCGGACATAAAACTACTACGTCATCCAGAAGATATCGATACTTTGGCCAGTAAACAACAGGCTTTATTAGATAATTTGTGGCCACTGCTGAAAGCCGATGGTTTAATGGTTTACACTACCTGCTCTGCCTTTAAAAAAGAAAATGAGCAGCAAATTGAAGCGTTTCTACAACGACATCCAGATGCTGAAGAAGTCAAACTCTCTTCGACACCAGCGACAGCTAGGCCTTTCGGCTACCAGAGACTGCCTGGTGATGATGTTATGGACGGTTTTTATTATGCCTGCCTTCGCCGTAAGTAAGCGTCTATTCCTGTCTCTTTTCTTATGGTTGTTTATTCAAACACCAGCCAATGCCACTGTTTTTAGCGTCAATAACCCGGTTGTTCATCCCATTGGTAATGCCTATGTGCTGACGGCTCAAATTAATTACCCATTAACACCACGAGTGATTGAAGCCCTGCAAAATGGCGTACCCATTACCTTTTTGCAAGAGTTTCGGCTAATTGATGCTATGCCAATATTGGGCAGCTTCTGGCAATGGGAAACCACCTTATGGGAGAGCACTCTGAGCTATGAGCTTCGTTACCACGCATTATCAGAGCAATATATTGTGGAGTCACTCGATACTCATGAACAACAAAACTTCCCTAGTTTGAGTGGTGCTCTAAAAGCCTTGGGCGATATTAATGCGCTCTCGCTGCCACCAGAATATACCGAAGATACGGAAAATCTGATTCTGGAAATTCGCAGTGGATTGGATCTCAATGCCTTACCAACTCCAATGCGTCCTGGAGCCTTAATCTCTGACAAATGGCAACTCACCAGTCCATGGGTTCAAGCAGTATGGCTATAAGTCTTATCAAGCGACTTAGCTCAGGTACAGCACCATACTTCTCTCTCGCATTTTTACTGCTTGTTCTCGCCTATTTGCTAAGCGCGGCTACTCAAGATAGTTCACGGCTGAATGACCTCTTTCTGGTTATCTTTGGTATTGGTGTTGCCTGTCTATTATTACTGGTGGGCATTCTTGCTCGCAGCCTCTTTCGTTTATATCGCGACTTTAAAAAACATGAGGCGGGATCGCGACTCACCGTCAGACTGGTCAGCCTGTTTGTTTTATTGATTTTAGTTGCCACATCGATTGTTTACGGCTTTTCGATTCACTTCCTGCATCGTGGTATTAACAGCTGGTTTGATGTCAAAGTAGAACAAGCACTGAATGATTCACTGGAGTTAAGCCGTACCGCTTTTGGTATCCGCATGCGAACCCTGCTACGCCAAACCAGGATGATGGCTGGTGTTCTTAGTGAACTACCCGATAGCGAGCTATCACACAGCTTACGGGATTTAACGCAATTGAGTGGCGCACTGGAGCTTAGTATCTGGGCAAGAGATGGACAACCGATTGCGTCGAGTATTGAAAGTCCAACTATTATGGTACCGAACAGACCTAACGATACCATCATGCATCAGCTGCTTCAGGGTGAAGATTATATCGGCATGGACCCCTCAGAAAATGACAAGCTCGAACTGCGGGCCGCTGTCAGAATTCCACAAAAGTCTGTCTTAGCCGAAGAACGAATTCTCAATGTGTTGTTTCCGATCAATGATCATTTAAGTGAGCTCGGTAAAACCGTGCAAGATGCTTACTCTGATTACAAAGAGTTAAGTTATCTCAGAAAACCTTTAATTACCGTGTTCACACTGACCTTAAGCCTGATTGTGTTTTTAACCATTCTGGTGTCTATCTGGTTTGCTATCTGGATATCCCGACGTATCGTCGAGCCGCTACAAGAACTAGCGCAAGGTACACAAGCGGTGGCTTCCGGTAACTACAATATGCAACTGACGGCCTCAGGCCACGATGAAATTGGCTTCCTGGTTCGCTCGTTTAACCAAATGACACAAAGGCTAACCCATGCCCGCAATGCGTCACAGCGTAGTCACCGTTTATTAGAACAACAAACAAGTTACCTGACCACTGTCCTTGGCAGCTTATCCAGTGGCGTGGTCACCGTGGATAAACGCCTTTATCTGCATACAGCCAATAATGCCAGCAGCAAAATTCTCGGTGTTAAACTCCAGCAACGTCTGGAAAGCCCTTTATCCAAGCTGGCTGAAATTAACAAAAATATGAAAACGTTCTGCGAAATGATTGAACGTTGCGCTGTCAAAGGTATTGCCTGGGAACAGCAAGTAGAACTACAAAAACAAAACGGCAACCAAACCTTAATTTGCCATGGTACTGAATTACCCAATAATAGTGGCTGGGTTATCGTTTTTGAAGACATCACTACACTGCTACAAGCACAGCGTAATGCCGCCTGGGGTGAAGTGGCACGGCGTCTGGCTCACGAAATAAAAAATCCTTTAACACCGATTCAGCTGTCAGCGGAACGTCTGCAACGAAAATACGCAGCGATTGTGCCCGAGGAGCAGGTCGAAGTCGTCGATAAACTCACCAATACCATCATTCAACAAGTTGAAGCGATGAAAGAAATGGTGAATGAATTCTCCGAGTATGCGCGCACACCAGCATTACAATTACAGTCCTATGATATCGGTCAACTGATTCGTGAAGTGCTCACCATGTATCAGAGTAATCCGAATCATCAGTTCACGCTGTTAAACAGTCCGGAAAGTGTGGCGGTCAAAATTGATGTCAATCGTTTTCGGCAAGTCATGCATAATTTATTGAAAAACGCTATCGAAGCCTGTGAGGACGCTCAGCTTCCTGTCGATATCGTTATCAGTTACCATCCACTTACTCACCAACAACGTCGTTGGCTTGAAATTTCTGTTCGGGATTACGGTCCTGGCATCCCCTTTTCTATTATTGATAAATTATTCGAACCCTACGCCACGACGAAACATAAAGGCACCGGGCTTGGCTTAGCTATCGTTAAAAAAATGATTGAAGAACATGGTGGTGATGTCTGGGCGGAAAATCTGGATCCAGAAGGAACGAGTATAATTATAAGATTGCCATTGGAGGAGTCTCCGTCGTGAGTAATGACAACCCCCTGATTCTTGTTGTTGATGATGAGCCGGATATTCGCGAGCTAATCAAAGACATTCTGGAAGACGAAAACTATGAAGTCAGAATTGCTGCTGATGGGCAGGAAGCACAACAAATTTTTAACGAACAACAGCCTGATCTGATTCTGCTCGATATCTGGATGCCGGATATCGATGGTATTAGTCTGTTAAAAGAATTCAAACAACAAAATAAAAATGTCACTATCGTGATGATGTCCGGCCATGGCACGATAGAAACCGCCGTAGAAGCAACGCGGCTGGGCGCTAGTGATTTCATTGAGAAACCGCTGTCGACGGCCAAACTTCTGCGCGGTGTTGAGCAAGCCCTCGAAAATAGAGCAAAACAAGCCAGCATACAAAAAGAACTGGCACAGATTCCTGTGGGTAAAAGTCAGCAGATAAAATTATTGCGTGAACAAGTTGAACGCGTTGCGAAACACGAAATGCCTATTCTGCTGGTAGGTGAGCCTGGGGTGGGCAAACATTGTTTTTCGCATTATTTACATAGCCTGGGTCAATTCTCAGGCGGTAAATTTATTGAATTAAGCCCAGAAAGCTTTCCATTAGATAGCCTGAAGATTACCTCATTAGCTAAAAATAACTGTTTGTATATCCATGACTTGGCCTTGCTGAGTGATGAAGCTCAGGCACTGTTATTACACCTGTTGGAGACTCATAAATTACAGCAGTGTCAGCTGATTTGCGCTACACAATACTCCTTACAAAAAGCCGTCGATAACGGTGACTTTCTGGAGAGCCTGTTATACCAACTCAATAGCATCACTCTGGTAGTACCACCACTTCGTGATCATATTGAAGATATTCCAGAGCTTGTTCATCACTTTGTTGA
>Ga0114902_1001278_pt1 | contig 11207 bp, 18 predicted proteins | sample MalvireepMed_s12_FD_87291 | JGI IMG/M metagenome (GOLD analysis project Ga0114902, IMG submission 87291) | Marine viral communities from the Global Malaspina Expedition - Malaspina viral metaG DeepMed_s12 | ecosystem: Environmental > Aquatic > Marine > Oceanic | place: Mediterranean Sea... | reverse complement strand
TGATTTACATTAGTGTTTGTATTGTCAGACGTACTCGTTGACGTATTGACATTGGTATTAGTATTGTCCGTTGTCGAAGTGTTAGTAACATTCTGATTAACCGTTGAGTTTACTGTTGAATTAGACGTTGACGTATTGACATTGGTGTTGGTATTCGTATTGGCGTTGGTCGAAGTTGCTGTCGTAGTCGCTGTCGAGGTATTTACATTCGTATTGGCGTTGGTCGAAGTGTTGTTATTGGTGTTGGTCGCCGTTGCCGTCGTAGTTGTAGTGTTCGTATTATTATTGGTATTGGTTGCAGTTGAAGTCGAAGTGTTTGTGTTCGTGTTCGTATTTACGTTGGTATTATTTGTGGTTGTATTGTTCGTTGTATCTAACGAATTTTGTTCACAAAACTCAGTCCCCGCAGTACAGTCGGGGTTTTCAGGCTCGTTCTCTGCTGCTTTAAGAGTAACTGATCCTAAAAGAGCTATAAGAAACCAAATTGTTCCAAATACAATCCATTTTGGATGCATTATTTTTCTTCTCCCTTGAAACTTTTAGACGCACCACTTGTACCAGCATATAGTCCAAACCAAGCAGCTCCAGCTCCAACAAGAACTGAAATCAAAGCAGATTGCTCAAAATTCGGTTCGGGTAAATCCATGAACCACATAGTTGCGTAATACAATAAAAAGATATAAACACTTAGAAAAGCTCTAGGAAATATCCTCCAGCTATCTACGGCTTGAGCTAGAAATATCCATTTCTGATGCGGATTCTTAGTCCCTTCATCTTCCAGTTCCCTGATGCGATCTTTTAATCTGGTTTGTTCCTGCAATAACTCCATGAATTTACTGAGATCTATTTCAACCTCGTTGCGGTCCATGTCGCCCGCAAATTTATCCCGGTCATTCATAGTTATTTCCTTTTCTTTTTGTTAGGAGATTTTCCTCCTACCCATGCTTCGTTTATATCAGGAGTCGATTCATCATCACCTTGATATTGACCTTTTTCATCCCTAGCACGTTTAGGTTCTACTACTTTCTCTACTACTCCTTCAAAATTTACTGATTCCTCTACTGGTTTCTTGAGGTCATTAGCAACTGCCCATTTTAAGAATTTTATAAAATTGCTATCACCTATGGTTTTCCATATAGACATATTATCCTCCTACAGATTTTGGATCGAACACTCCCGTGTCAATTAAAAATTGACGATTTTCTAAATGTTCCTTTTCCACCTCTTGTTTATTCTGGCCGTGATAAGCTACTGCGTAGCGTTTCGTGACCATTGTTTCATTAATATTTTGCTCGTTTACCCACACTTCGGCAAGTACCCGACCAAATTTTCCGCGAGAATCGCGGAGTTTCGTTTTTAGAACAACCTTTTTTTTAGCGATTGAATCCTTGAGAAACTGTTTGGCCAGATTCCCGCGAACTTTTTCATCCTTGTCACGAGTGCGCGACTCGGGCGTATCAATGCCATATAAACGAACACGGCAAGCAAGGTGAACGTTAAACCCAAGATCAAGAACAACATCCACAGTGTCACCGTCAACCACTCTTTTAACTTTGCACTTATATTCATACATGAGCCGCCTCGCCGGTGAGAACCATTTGTTTTAGTCTCTCCGCACGATCTCCTACCTGAGTAGCCCATTTTGAATCCATCATTTCTTCGGCTGCGGTTTCCCATTGTGAAGTCCCCATGGCGGCTAAAAAGCGCTTAAAGCCACTTAGACGTGGATAACCTAAATTAAAACACATATTGGCCAACACGCGTTTGCGTACGTCATCCAACCCACGCCACCAGTGCATCTTATTATCCAGCTCATCCGTTACTATATCGATGTCCTGGTTAAAACATTCCTGCACGCGCGCCTCGGATACGGGTGTTCCTACTGCTTCTCCGTGTTCGGGATCCCGCTCGGTAATGAGATGCCCGATGCCAAACGTAGCATAGCCTAAATGATCGTTATAAATTTCATAAACACACCCTTCGTCCAAAGTGAGTTCTTTCATTAAAGCTATACGATTCATAGTAGTGAAACCACGGTTGCACCGTTGGCCGAAACTGTTAATGAAGAAACCGAACCCGTGGCACCCACCCCTTTGGTAGTGGGAGTGGAAATATTTAACCATTCCTGTCCAGTCCATACTTGTAATACATCCTCGCTGGTGTTCCATATTACATCACCGGCGTTAAATTCATTCTGCATACGTTCTGTATTGTTGTATTGAGGGGTAGCCGTTGGATCAAACGTATTGAACGTTAATTCCAACATGCGTACCAATTGATTGTAAATAGTGGAATCCACTGCCCCGTTGGCTTGTGGCAATCTACCTTGAAGTAATTGTGCCATTAGCGTCTCCCGTTCGGACGTAGTTCTAAGCGCGTAGCACCCAAACGCCATCCCACTCCTACAGTGCTATCTGATTCTACCCGTAATACTCCTTGACGCGCACGCGCTCTTATATCCACTTTTTCAGTGCTATTGGTTATCGCACTGGTGGAATTGGTAGTTAAAGTGGCACTCGGATAATTACGCGTTTTTAACACCATGTTAATAGTTTGTGTGACCGCAGGGCCAGTAAAAGTCAAATCGGGAATAATACGGTTAATGAATTGCAACTGGTCGCCATCACCAATATCAAAGTCCCCCGACTCAATATACACGTTATCCATGGCTGCACCGTCAGCATCAGTACCTTGTTCCTGACGGTAAATATAATTATAGGTATCCAAGGCTGCCGCACGGGGATAATCGACAATACCTTCGTCTACCCATGCCGTACGTGCTAGTTGTCCGATTGCCCAGGAATTATTTTCATAATTAAAAGTAACGTAACGATCAATAGTAGTGGAATCCTGAGAACAATAAAACCAGCCCACTTCGTCAAAACGTTTATTAGAAAAGGCAAAGATTTGATGCGATTGCGTGTGATTGAGGTCATCATATACGTAACTATGAACACTACAAGGCACTGGCATTACACTCCCCGAATAAGCGTAAAAACCGCTTTCATCCATCCAAAACATACCTTTGGGCGTGTTGACGCAGGCATTCGGTCCCATAATGCTATTGTTTTCATTAATTAAATTAAGGCCGAAAGTATAAGGGGGGCCGATAAATTGCAGAGAATACATGGCCACGTCCGTCCATATTATCGTTTCCTGCTTGGTACGAATGGCAGCGATTATTTCCGAGCCAGAAGAAACCCGTAAAGAACCTGCCGTATTGGTATTTTTCGGTTCCCATTCCAAATGATTTTCCTGGTCACACCAACATATAAATAAAGGATCACTGCTACCCGTGCGTGCCGTACCCGCTGCATTGAGAGGATCCGCTCCCAAGACAATAATATGCCTATCTACATCACTGACCAAGATTTGTAAGGCTTTGGTAGGAGGCAAATTAACGTTGGTTAAACTACTAAAAGAGACAGCTCGTGTACTAAGTCCATTCGTATTATCCCAATAATAAATACCGCCTCCACGCGGACACGCTATCAGATCTTCGCCAAAGTTATCCAAACTCCACAAACGCAATTGATTGGAAGCACTTAATGTAGTAGCACTTCCCCAGGTGCCATCTCCCCATGAATCAGCGCTCCAACCTGTTGAACCTACATAAGTATCCAAACCACAATTAATTTGATAAACACCTACAACACTACCACCACCATTACCTGTATCGCTGGAATTAGCCGTTGCAGTAGCAGTAAACGTATAAGTATTAGCTGTAGGAACGGTGACTATTTGATATTCCTGATTTAACACCGTAGCAGTAATTAAACCGCCTAGAGAAACTGCACCACTAAAAGTTACAAAATCTCCCTCGACTGCTCCATGAGCTGTGTCCGTAGCTGTAATGGTAGCGGAGCCATTAGTAGCTGAAAAAGTGACATCACCCGCTGAAGTCGTAGTACGAATTGGTGTAATATCATTAAAGGAATTACCTTCTTGAATGTAGAGTTTATATCGGGTACCTATCCCTAAATATTTAGTGCCTGCTAAATTAATCCAGGGATGCAACAATCGTCCCGTTCCCTGATAATAATTGTCGCTATCTTTTAGCCAACCGCCTATTTTTTCTGGATGACCTTGACGAAAACGAACTAAGTTGCCATCGTACCAACCACCTTCAGCGGTATAAGCGGTACCTTCTTTATTAATACCTGGTATGAAATCAAATTTAGCTAATGGCATTTTTTTAAAATAATTGAGTGCTTAGAATACCACCCATTCCTAGTACAAGTACAATAAGTGTGGAGATAACAAACAGCTCCAGTCGATTAATACGATGTATGGTTTCTAGCCAACGTTCGGTACAAACGGCCTCGTGTTTAGAAAGATCTGCTGAAACCTCCATAACAGTTTTGCTTGCCATCGAGCATTATTTGCCAATGTTCTTGGCTTTACCTATGTTCAATGCCAGTAAGTCAATTACTTTGTATAACTTGCCAATCCATATATCATCTTTGGGAGTGGGAGTCATCGCAGCAATCATCGAACTAACTGTCACTATGATCGTCATGGTCATTACTATATTAAGTATTAAGCTCATAATTGTCTCCTATGTTTTTTGTTTTTCTATTTTATACCCTTGAAACCATGTAGGTAAACCCAAAAAAGGTCTGCCATCAAATTTATTATCTTCTGCCGTATCTTTGGTGGCATCGTTATAATGCAAAAATACCTGACCGCAGTTCTCGCCTTCAAACTTTTTTCGCCAATGTTCCAGTTCACAGCCACGATACATCAGCATATCACCCACTCCTAATTCTATTTCCTTACCTTTAGATTTACTGGGCTTATATTCATCCTTCTCCTCATCATATCCTCCCTTTGTAGTATCAGGTTCCAGAAAGATAGACCAAGGATCACCACCCAAATGCAAGGTGGTAGAAATCTCGCAACTGTAGCGATCTTTATGTCTCTCTAACACATCACCTTTTTTGTAAATTCGTGCATAACTATAAGTAGGGTTTAATTTAACCTCTGCTTCTATCTCCATGCGTGGTTGTATTTTTTCCAGTAATGTTTCCATTACTAAATCTCCATAATGGCTGTATGTTTCTGGTATTTGCGTATCATTCCATACACCCCAATCATTATTAAACTGGGAAATATAACGAGCATCATAAAATAAACGTGCTACTTTCCTTTTATTACAAAAATAATCATAACAAAATTCTGCCAATTCCCTTGGAATAACCCGTTTAATGACTAAATATTTATTTTCTTTAAACATAGGGCTGTCCTAAATTCCAACAAACTAACGAATGTCTTATGCCTTTTGTTACAGGTTTAACTCTATGCCAAACAAAAGAAGGGAATACAATCAAACTACCTTTAGGTCTTATTTCTTCACAAATTCTTGGTTGTTTATTTCCCTCCAAATCGTGAAAAGCAAACTCTAAATCTCCCCCTTCATATTCTTCTGGTTCAGTTAAACAAAGAGTCATAGATAGCTTTCTGATTTTGCCATGTGAATTAACATCCTCTGGTTTGTCATAAGGCGTTTCATTAGAGTCACAATGCCAATCGTAATACTGTCCTTTTTTATATTCAGTAAACTGACAACTTTCAGTAAAGTCCCATTGAAAATTCCATCCCCCACTAGCATTGGCTTGATGAATGTAAGGATGTATTTCCTTATAAATCCAAGTATCGTTCATCCAAACAATATCCGATTTACGTTTCTTCTGAATATTTTTAAGTTCTTCTTTAGAGGGGGGTTTGCTTCGATTTCCACCGCCTGTTAAAGCCATTTCTTTTTCTAAACTATTTCCGTGTTCCAAAATATCATCACATATTTTAGGAGGAACAGCTGATGTAAAATACCAGTAGTACCATTTTAGATTCATGTACTAAATCCAGTCGTCTTCTACTATTTGCTTAAAAACCTGTTTTGTACTCCATACTCCACCAGCTAAACTTGTACCACCATTTTCATCAATAATAACTATACCAGAGCCACCAGCTCCACCTTTATTGACAGAAGCAGGGGGAGCGCTACCGCCACCGCCTCCTCCACCAGTATTGGCAGTACCAGCACCACCATTAGATTGAGTTGTTAGAGGATAATCATAACCTGCTCCACGACCACCACCCCCCGGACCACCAGTTCCTCCTATACCTGTGTTATGAGCGCCACCGCCTCCACCGCCAGCATAGGTTACTGGAGAGCCTGAAAGAGAAGAGGCTGTACCATTTCCACCTGTTCCACCTGTTCCATAACCAGATTGTTTGTCTGGATCAGGCGCTCCCGGTGCAAGATGATTATCACCATCCCCACCAACACCTCCAGCTCCTCCACCACCTGCTCCACTTGAAGGACCTCTAGGACCATCATTACTTATACTATAATTAGGAATACCGCCATTATTACCTTGTGATGGACTAACAGGAGGAGTATTACCAGCAGGTCTTGTTCCTTCTGGTGATCCTCTATCATCATTATCGTTGCCTCCACCTGATCCACCTGCACCACCAGCATTTCCATCTCCACCACCATAACCGCCTCCAGCAGAAGTTATGGAAGAAAAAACTGAATCACTACCAGCACTACCATTACCCTGTCCGGGAGAAGGACTATTGGCTGCACCTCCAGCTCCTACTGTAATAGGATAAGCTGTAGAAGCATCAATAGGGAAGCTGTCATCTGTGGATGTGCGAAAGCCTCCAGCTCCACCGCCACCACAATAATGATAACCTCCGCCACCACCTCCGCCAGCAACTACTAAATAGTTAGCAGCAGTTGACTTAGCACCTGAAGTAAAAGTGCCTGATGAAGTAAAAGTAGTAACGAGTGGACCGCCAGTAACTGTATATTTTGAACCTATTAATCTGCTCATAACCAAGTCCCATCTGTTCTATAAGTATATTGATCGTACATATTCCATACTCCGCTTGCTGTCCATGTTCCATTGGGTTCATTTACAATAACTATACCAGAACCACCTGAACCAGAATCTGCGACTGCTGGTCCACTAAAAGAAGCACCTCCGCCCCCACCGCCTGTGTTAGCTGATCCTGATGTACCATCTGTATCACTAGGTGTATGAGTAGTAGCATTACCTCCTGCTCCGCCTCCACCTGAACCACCAGCACCACCAGCTTTAGGAGGGGCTGGTCCTTCATTTTGTCCACTTCCACCACCGCCTCCAGCGTAAGTTACTGGAGAGCCTGAAATTGAATTTGCTGTTCCAGCTCCACCAGCACCACCAGCCCTACTATCGGTAGGAGCATTTGATCCTACTGCTCCAGAACCACCACCACCAGCAGTTCCTCTATTCGTATAAGTCCCCGGATAACCAAAACCACTACCACCAGCACTTCCCTGTGAAGGGCTTACAGGTGGTGTGTTACCAGAACCACCAGCACCACCGGGAGTTCCACCACCACCAGAGCCTCCATCTTTTCCAGTATGCCATGCTACAAGTCCGGGTGGTCCAGCAGGACCAGCACTAGTGCCATAACCAGCTCCACCACCTCCACCAGCAGTAGAAGTTATAGGAGTGGTTGAAGCAAAAACAGAAGGATTCCCGTTATTTCCTGCTTTCATGTTTGACATATCTGGTACTCCAGCTCCACCAGCACCAACTGTTACTGTGACAGCAGAACCCGGTAAGGGATGTGGATTAATAGCTCTATAACCACCAGCACCACCTCCAGCATAAGCACCACCTCCTCCACCTGCTACTACTAAAAGATTGCATTCAGAAACTGCTGGATTAAAAGTACCAGAAGAATTAAAAGTAGTAACTTTATCTGCTGTTGTAGGGTCGTTATCTTTTCCAATTATACCGCCATTAGAAAGAGCCATATTTTTCTCCTATAAAGCTGTCCACGATAAACCAGAAGCATTCCATTCATATTTGGTTTCTGTGCCTACACCTATAGAATTATCAGACCAAGTAGAACCAAGCCATTTTTTATTATCTTCATCCCATTCCGTAAATACAGTTAAACTGTTTTCTTCTAAATCATTAGGATAAGTTACAGGCGCTTTCCAATCGCCACTTGAATCGTTTGTCCAAGAAGTATAAGGTTTAGGAAGAATAAACATATCCTTTCCTGAATCATAAGTATACCCTATAGCGGCATACTGTTTTCTAAAATTATTATTATAAGACATTTGTTTCCAAGCTACTCCACCTGTGCCATGAGGCACAATGGTTGTAACAAAAGTTTCTGCATCAGCGTGTTTATCCCCGCCATTTGCATCTACGTCTTCGTTAGAAACTACAATTACTCGTAATACTTCGTTGCTGCTATTTAATTCCGCAAAGTGAGCCATAATTATTTCTCCTATGCGTCATTAAGTATTTCATACGAAATCAAGTAATTTAAGTCACTGTTAGCACTTGCTCCGCCTTCGATCAAGTCGCCTTCTTCCAGATACAATCCCCAGTTCTTATCAACAAGAACTAGCGTTGCATCCGCAGGAACTGCAATCGTGGAAGCAAAAAGCACAACAGAACCACCACTTTTAATAATACCCATTGTTACTGTAGCGGAATTAGTGCCATCTATGTTGGCAATAATTATGCTATTAACTTTAACAAGTGTTTCAGAAGCTGCCGTCAACAAATCGGTGGTAGTGGTAGTGGTTAATGCACCAGTGACACTTTCACCTGTAATTGATGTGACATCTACTAGATTGGGATTTGCCATATTTTTCTCCTAAGTTTATCCGAACACCATCGCCATAGCGATAGCTTTACCCACAGACGCTTTCGTGTCTATTTGAGTTTGTATTGCTGATGTGACCCCATCAACGTAATTTAATTCTGTTGCCGTAGCCGTAACATTAGTACCACCTATATCTAGCGTGGTCATGGACACTTCTCCAGCAACCGTTAAAACACCACTAGCTAAAGTCATTAAATCCGTGTCGGATGTATGACCAATAGTGGAACCATTAATATTTACATTGTCTACTACGGCTTGGGTTACAGCAGAGTTGGTTCCTAAAGTAACGGCATCTATAGCACCGCCATCAATGTTCACACTTCCCATAGCCGTTGTGCCAGCAAAGCTAACATCGGTAAATAAATCATAAACAATACCGCCTGAACCACCGCCATCGGTAGCCACTACTTTTACGTTGCCATTGGGGATGGTAACAGTAGCCCCTGACCCTTGTTTGATAACCGTATTATATCCCCCCGATGTGGCATTTTCGATTATCCATATTTTAGACACGGTATCGGGTGCTAAAGTAATCGTACTGGCTTGTGATAAAGTCCCCGTTAATTTGACATAAATTTTACGAATGCCGTCTGCTGTCGCATTCGCCATCGTTATTGTTTGTGTTGACGAATCTGCCAACGCTTCGGTTCCATACGCAAAGGCTTCCCCAATCAATTCCAAGTTGGTATTGGTGGATGTACCCCAGGTTCCAGACTCATCGCCTGTGGCGATTTCTTTGAGTCTTAAATTATTTACATAAGTGGCCATATTTTATTCTCCAGTCTTTATCTTATTATACTAACATTAAACTAAGCAGCAATCTCCGTCCAATTAGGTGTTTGCGAATCGTCGATAATTTGCCATTTGTTTAAACCCGTTACATATCCCGTAGCGGTAGCTCCAGTCGGAAATACCGTACAACCTAAACTGGTACTTAAAGAACCCACGTCTCCACTAGAGGGAATATCTCCAGTCAGTTGAATTACATTGTCGGTACCTAGTGTTATACTTCCAACTGCACCTGTCCCCACTGTTGTAGTTAATGCCTGGTTGCAGTCACCCGTAACGGTTTCTTCACCTAGAGCTGATGTGGAGGCGTGTCCTGTAACACCATGTAAGGCAGCTCCTGTAGTTGCTATGCTATTTATGGCTCCTGTAGCAGATACACCCGTTTCTAAAACATTGGCTGTACCCGTAACACTAGCAATACCTGTGATGCCTGCCACGCCACCTAACCCAGTTTCAGTAATGGTGGCTCCTGCAGAGGCAACCACGCTACCTAAAGCAGAAGTTCCTGCCACTCCCGTTACTGATAAATTAGAATCTGCGGCAACACTTTCGCTACCCAATGCGGAAGTACCCGCTAGTCCTGTTAATTCAACGGGAACAGAATCTTGACCCCAGGTCAGTTGGCCCCATTTGCCTCTGCCCCATCCGTTTAGATAAGCCATGAGCTAACTTAGGCTATTCTGATAACCGCTGTTGATGCTGCTTTGGCTGGAAATTGTATGGTAAAGGATCCTGCTGTAGAAGTTTTATCTCCACCAAAATCAAACACCGCTACATTGGGATCTCCCGTAGCCGTGTCGTTGTAAATCATGCAGCCTCTTGCCGTAATCGTACAAGTACCAAATGTTAGATCTGCAAAATCAGTTACCGCTGTCGTTCCTGTAGCAGTAGGAGTGACTTTTGTTAAAGTTCCACCTTTTGCTGTGTAATTGGTCCCTGTCGCTTCATTGGTAGTCGTATAAGCCGTGGTAGTAGCACCCATAGTGGCTGAACTCGTGTAAAGAGCCAACTTAAAAGTGTTTCCTCCCGTTGAGAAATTATGTACTGCTTTGAGCAGTTCTACTTTGAAAGAAGTAGCCATTGATTGCGTTATTGCCATTATAGTCTCCGTATTATTTCAGCCACATCAAGGTGGCCTTGTTTTATTAATAGATTATTGACGGTACATATATGACTGTCAATAGCTTGTTTAAAATATAAGGTTAATAATTTTTCAACTTTAACCTTAAATGCTTGCGCTTGTAGACGGATAGGTTCAGCTGCATCCTCGCTTATATGCACTATCCGATCAGTTGCGATCTTTGCCCATTCTTCTGGAGTATGTCCACGATTATTCGTCGTATGAACGGTTAAGTCTCCAGGGATGGCAGTGGATTCTAAATCAAACATTATGCTTTCTTTGGCTCCGGTGGGTTACTAAGTAATTGCTCGGCACTTTGTTTAAGTGAGTTGTCGGTACTCCAACGATCCGAGATTCCCAATGGAATAGCAGCAGGTTTGCTTACTTCAGAATAAGATTTCAATTTCAATTTCCCAGGTTTGCCATGCAATACGGAAGGATCATCTAAACGATGATAGCCATACAATTTATCTTTTAAATTAATATTGGAATCCAATAGGGAAGATCTTGTAGCAATATGAATGTCCATGCTTTCAGACAAACAGGCCGCCAACCAAAATTCACAACAGGCTCTGCCCATTTCGCCAAAATGGACGTTATTCTGATAACTAAAATC
>Ga0114902_1001274_pt1 | contig 11228 bp, 14 predicted proteins | sample MalvireepMed_s12_FD_87291 | JGI IMG/M metagenome (GOLD analysis project Ga0114902, IMG submission 87291) | Marine viral communities from the Global Malaspina Expedition - Malaspina viral metaG DeepMed_s12 | ecosystem: Environmental > Aquatic > Marine > Oceanic | place: Mediterranean Sea... | reverse complement strand
TCAGCACGGTGGGTTTTGGCAATAACGGGCTTGCGAAAGCCAACTTGCACGGGGCGAATGATCAAAAAGTGCTCGCTGGCGGTGATAGGGAAAGTGTCGGCGCCGGCTTCACGGATTCAGGTGGTTAGCTAAGCATCTAAAAATAGGCGATTGAAAGAAATTGGGTTGATATCATAAAGATCACCCTTGATAATTAGTAATTAAATTTAAAAGTGGAGTGAATTAAATGGCCTCAGTGCTAAACGATTACATCAAAAAAGAACAGATGCTTAAACAGTTGCAGGAGGAACTGCAAGCTCTGGAGAGCAATAGCGAGCTCAAGAAAGAACTTGAATTCAAAGAAAAATTACAAGCTTTGATGGCTGAGCACGGGAAAAAAGCACGTGATGTGTGTGAGATTCTTGAACCCTCATACCGTAATGCGCCAGCCAAAGGAGCCAGCAGCGGTACAAGTGGTCGTAAAAAGCGTGCGTTAAAGGTCTACAAAAATCCCCATACGGGCGAGGTGGTCGAAACACGAGGGGGAAACCACAAAGTTATTCAAGAATGGAAAGCGAAATATGGCAACGAGGAAGTGGTTAACTGGATCGTAGAAGAGCGCTCATAAGCCAATGTCGGCATACCGTGGGAGTGGCTATCAATGCGCATGCTGCTCCCTTCTAAATCCAGTGAATAGAACGCCGAGCCACGGTTAGGCCGATAGCACCCCTGAGCGGTCATTTGCTGATTTAGCTCTCGATGCAATTTCCTGGCAGGGTTTTTAATAGAAATGCTTGCATTGTCAAATAGGGCTCTTTAATTTGTTGAGAATCAATTGCTTATTAGAATCCTTGCAAATGCTGGTGATAATGGTCTTGCACTTGCGCATCTATCTGGTAAGGCTCATCGCGCAGGCGAGTTTTATTTCCATATCTTACAGGTGTAAGGTCAGGATGGTGGTTCCAGGAAAAACACATGCACACCAATAAGCTGTTATGACGGTGGTATCGTCAGCAACCAGGAGATGAAAATGCCAAAATTCATTATTAACCAGAATCAGCAGGCCAATGGGGATCATGAGGTTCATAATGCGACCACGGGTTGCTCATATATGCCGAATCCTGAGAATCAAATAGATCTGGGTTATCACGGTTCATGTCATGAGGCTGTTGCTGAGGCCAAGCGGCGCTGGCCGAACAATAGAATCAACGGTTGCTACTATTGCGCTAATGCATGTCATACAAGCTAGCACTCGCTATACAAAGCAATTAACGCCGGACGCTTGCCCCTTGCTCTGCTTTTTGTGGACATTTTAGCTCTTAAAAATAAATTGAGAAAGCCCATGAAAAATTCAAATTTGCTAAACGAAGAAAAGAAAGATTGTGTGCCTTATGGCAGTGATGTGTCTGCAGGAACATATCAATGTGCAGACTGCGGGCGCGAATATTCTAATCAATCGAAAACTTCACTACCACCATGCCCCGATTATTCAAGTAAGCCCCATCCTAAAAAATGTTGGAAGATATTGTCAGGACAAGGCGATGCGCCAGAAGATCCTTATCCAAATCAATAGTCCTGAAATCAACTAATAAGTGCAGCACCCGCGGTTTCTAGTGCTCCCAAGTATTCACCTAAGAACACCTGGGCTGGGGTTCGGTATCCCAGCCGTTTTTTGGTCTATCGTTTAGCTTATTGACTACCCTTCGTAGCTCTGTGTCAGACACACTTCTGAAATCAGTCCCTTTCGGGAAATATTGGCGAATCAGGCCATTAGTATTTTCATTGGTGCCACGCTGGCATGAGCGGTACGGCTCACAAAAATAGATCTTGGCCGAGACGGCCTTGGCAACCTGTCGATGTTCGGCGAATTCCGACCCGTTATCCAAGGTGATGGTCTGTGCTGCGCCTCGGCGTGGTTCTACTGCGTGCTGGGTGAACGGGGGGATCGACATGTTAATAAATAAGCGGGGGCCAATTTACGGTTAAACGCCTAAAACACGTTTGCGAAAGTCATCCATGGCGTGTGGCAATATTGCCTGCGACACTAAGCTATCGAGCATGCGAAGAAGGCCTTTATGACGACAGTGCCTATTTTTAAACACGGCAAGCAACAGGCGACCTGCTTACCTAGTGAAATGGCCTATGACGGTATTCGCGAACTCGAAATTTCGCAGATTAGGGACACCATTATGTTGCGTCCCGTCTGTCCGTCGTAGGCGTCATTTCCTGAGCTTTCCAAGGCTGACGCCGATTTTCTTCTAGATCGTCCCGAGGTGTTTGATGTTGAAACATTTAGCCCACGAAAGTAGCCGTCATGTCTAGTGAAATGCCCCCATAGGCAAGCGGGATTTCGCTGTATGGCGCGCTGACGTAAGCGTATGCTGGAAAAACCACGATCAAAATTTGGAAGGGATAGGAGGTAGACAAGGATGAAATTGACCGATATGAAACAGCGCAAGCTGAGGCTTCCTTTTTCTGAGTCCGACCTATTGCGAGGGCTCACGCCACACCGGGCACATGCTGACGAGCTGGCAACCCCATCCAGTAATGAGCTGAATCCGCAGTAACGTTTTGATGTGTGGCTATTTATAGAAACGTTGTGGATAGAGATTCGTGGCAGGGAAGTATGCGATTCCATAGTCGCCACCATGCTACGAAATTCTGCTGCCTAAAATCATAACGAGCAATGGCGGCTACTAACGATGTACTCGCCAATTATCACGAGAGACGATTCAAGAGCCAAGAGAGGGCGAGATCAGAAAGTGACGACTTGCCGTGATGCTCACGATGTTGGCTCCAAATCATGCACAGGGACACGATGGCTAAGCTCATCAGCATGGATGCCAGCATAAATTCATTCATAATCTACCTCGCGGCTTGGAATTGGCGGCTCGGAGCTTTTCAGTTTCTGTTATCGCTCACGCTAACGTTTCCTTTGGCATAGTAACGCTCGCAAGCTCTTGAGTCGGACGAAAACTGCCGCGAAGTAGGCCATAGGTATGCAAGCTTTGTAGTCACTGAGTATCGTTGATATCTGTCTTGCGCCCTAGGACTTTCTTCCCTTCATTGGCGTTGACAACACTTCAGACCCGCGTTCTTCCAAGAACTCGTAAACAAGAATACAGTACACGCCGGTAGATTCCATCGGGATGGTCATTATTCCCGCTTCCGATATCCACTCGGCTAACCAACGCAAATCGCTTGTGAATGTATCAAAACGTCGAACTGGTTGTCGGTTCCGGTCAGCTGGGATCGCCACAACATGGGAACGTGAACCAATGTCTATTGCTGTGGCATCAGGGTGGACGACTTGTCCCGTCCACGAGGAGAACGGAAGGATTGACGACCCATAATGGATCTCCTCAGCAACCGTTAAGTATGGAAGTGCTGGAAGAAAATTAGATGCCGCCAGGTCTTGTCGGCAAAGTCATGGGCCGCACAGGCCTTGCCGCACTCCGACCAGGAGTAAAGACTACCTCTCTCGGTTCTGCTCCAGCAGATTGAGCGATACAGGCAAGCCGTGATTGCTGTCGACGGTGACTTTGAATTTGCGTGCCGCCTTCGGCACCAGAGACTGGCGCTGCATAATAGCTCCAATCGTTTTAACGTCATAACGCTCGCCCTGAGATGCCAGTTCGGCCTGAACGCGACGAACACTATAGCGCTGCTCGCTGAGTTTTAGTTCAGTCGTTGCCGAGACTGAGCGGTAAGGCTGGGGTTGTGGTGCATCTGCTGCCCAGCGGTAAAACCCTCTTCGCGACACGCCGAGCACAATCGCCATCCGCAGGACCGCAAACCGGTGACTTTGCTTATGCATGAAGCGGTAACGCGCTATTTTTAGTCTTCGCGGAGTAGTTGGCCGCTTTTTTAAGATGGCTAGCTCCTCTGTCTGCTCCGGGAGCTGGCGTTTAAGTCGGGCGTTTTCAGTGGCCAACTCGGCTTCAATGCTTGAATAATGGGCTAGAAGTGTCCGGAGAACACAGGGCAGTCCAGTATAAGCCCCGGAGATGCCTACGAAACCCGGGGTGATTCACATAGCATTATTTGCTTGCACCTCTACGATGGCAGGGTCTACGGTTTTGAGAAGTGCTTCGCTCTGCAGTGTTAGCTCCATCAGCATTGAACGGCGGTTCTCTGTTCCCTAATATGTTGATTAGATTAGAGGCTCTATACGGGCGTTGCCCCGTTTAAGCGTGTTCTGCATCAGCTCATAATTAATGCTTGAGCGCTCTTTATCCGTTAGTTTCTCTGTATTACTTATAATATCAAGCAGTGACTTAATTCCCGCATCCTTGTCATCGGGCGAAGTAAATGCCTGCACGTAAGGCAATTGATCGGCGTCCCAGCCAAGCTTAATCGGCTCATCGATTATATTGACCTGAGTACCGGTGGGTATTTGATCAAATACGGCTTTAATATCGTCGGGGTGCATACGTATACAACCTCGACTGGCGCGCATACCAATGCCATCTGGTTGGTTAGTGCCGTGGATTAAATAGCCAGGAATATCCAATAGAATAGCGTGCTGACCGAGCGGATTATCGGGTCCTGGGGGAACGACGTCGGGCGGTGGGTCGCCGCGTTCAGCCGCTTCCTGACGAACGGATTCGGGAGGATACCAGGCGGGATCTTCAAGGCGCATGGTGGTTTTGGTAATCCCCAATGGTGTATCGAAGCCATCGCGGCCGATGCCAATGGGGTAGGTCTCAACGCGAGGTGCCTCTCCATCTTTCACCTCGGGGTAGTAGTAAAGTCGCAGTTCCGCGATATTGATGACCACCCCTGTACGCTCTACATCCGGCAGTATGTGCTGCGCCGGAATCTGAACCGGCGTTCCTTTACCGGGAACCCAAAGACTGGTGTCAGGATTAGCTCGCCGAATTTCCTCGTAGCCGACACCGTGTGCATGAGCAATATCAAGCAGGGTGTCCTCTTCGTCCTCTACGGTGGCGGTATAAGGCTCGCCCACGATGTTGCCGGTTTCAGGCAACAGGTAATGTCCTTGTGGCAGTGATGCCTCGCCAAATACCGAATATGAAATAAGCCACAGTGCAATGATGAGTGCATAGCGAAGCAGAGACTGGCGGCATGGCGGATTAACAAAGCAAGAGTTCATACGAAGCGCTACTCAATATACGACCAAAAACTCATTTGGCACGATGAACATTAACTGCACATGAAGCGTGGATAATGGTGGCTCTGAGCAATGAATTATGCCGCTTAGGCCATAGCTTGAACGGCTTCGTTCTTGCTGCTGAAAGACTGAGCCTGTCTCATATTGCCTTCATCTCAGCATGGCATACTGCTTATAAAGCCCTTTTGATGCCCTTGAGGAGGACGCATGCGGGTATTACTGGTTGAGGATGACGCGCCGGTAGCGGCTGGCGTCGAAGCAGGATTGGCACTGAGCGACTTTGTGGTTGATACCGTTAATTCACTGGGTGCTGCGAAGGGTGCATTGGCCACGATTAACTATGATGCTGTCATTCTCGACCGCCGTTTGCCCGATGGTGATGGGTTAACGTTGTTGCAGCAGTGGCGTCGTGCTCGTGTTGCGACACCCGTACTGATGCTGACGGCGCGAGACGCCGTGGCGAGCCGCGTCGAGGGCCTTCAGAGTGGCGCCGACGACTATTTGATCAAGCCGTTTGATCTTGACGAGTTAACCGCCAGACTTCAGTCGCTCTTGCGCCGGACGGCAGGGCAAGTGGACCACGCCATACGTCACGGTAGCCTGGCATTAGACCCCGTTACACGTAGCGTCACGCTTGAGGGTGAGCCAGTCGCTTTGTTGCGACGTGAGTTGATGCTGCTGGAAGCGCTGATTCGCGCTCGTGGGCGAATTCTGAGCGCCGATCAATTGAAGGACTGCCTTTACGGTATTGATGATGAGATCGAAAGCAATGCGCTTAATGTGCACATCTACCAACTGCGTCGCAAGCTGGGGCGCAACGTGATCGAAACCGTGCGAGGTGTGGGTTATCGACTTGGCAAATACAACAGTGATGCGACCTCATGAATCTGCGCTTACGTCTGGTTGCTACACTTGGAATTACGTTAACGCTGCTGTGGGGTATTACGGCAGCATGGTCAATGCGCGACCTGTCGACCCAGCTTGAGCATTCACTTGACCAGCGTCTGGCGCAATCGGCGCGAATGGTGGCTGGTTTGTTGGATCGCGTGCCTACAACGTCTTGGAACAGTGAAGAAGATGGAACGTCAGCTATTCCCTCACTCGATGGTCTTGCTTGTCGGGTATCGTCACTTCGTGGCCAAGTGGTGGCGGGTACGCACCCTGAGATGAACGATGTACTTGCTGTCGAGGCTGAGGGGTATCGTTATCGCGAGCACAACGGGCAGCGCTGGCGAGTTTACACGTTAGTTGATAACGACAAGCGTATTACGGTGGCAGATCGTCTGAAAGAGAGAGAAGCACTGCTGCAGCAGGTTCGCCGGGCCGCGCTTTACCCATTTCTACTGGCGCTGGTGGGCAGTCTTGTTGCGCTATGGTGGGGGGTAACACGAGGACTTTCGCCGCTTGCCAAGTTACAACAACGACTTATCCTGCGCGAACACAATGACCTTTCGGCACTACCTCTTCATGGGTTGCCTGGTGAAATCCGCCCGCTGATCGATAGTTTCAATACGCTACTGGCACGAACGCGTCGTATGCTCGAATTGGAGCAGCGCTTTACCGACGATGCCGCCCACGAACTTCGAACACCGTTAACTGCCATTCGCACACATCTGCAAATCGCGAGGCGTGTTGACGGTCACCAGCAGTACGAAGCGATGCAGCAAGCTGAAGCTGGGGTAGATCGACTAACGAAAACGCTTGGTCAGTTATTGTTGTTGGCGCGAATGGAAAGCGAAGAAATCATACGGGGCAGTCATTTCGATCTGACTTCTGTTGGAGAAGCGCTGGCGACAGCGATAGCAGAAACCGGTAGCCATGACCATTGCCAGTATGACAAAAACGTGTACTTGGTACGTGTTGCTCTACCGGAGGCGCTTTTGGTGACGGTTCTACGCAACTTGCTCGAAAATGCGATGCGTCACGGAGCGCCCGGCGCGCCGATAGAGATTGCCGTACAGGAATCAGAAGGAATGGCCTTCATCGATATCACCAGCCAAGGTAAAACGATTGCTACCGAACACCTCTCCCGCCTAACGGAGCGCTTTCATCGAGGAGATCATCCTCAAGGTAGTGGCTTGGGTCTTTCGATCGTCGAGGCGATTGTCACCCGGGCAGGAGGCCGGGTGACGTTCGCGTCTGGCAATGATGTTGGGCTAAAGGTGACGCTTCAATTGCCTTCGGGTTGAACCGTTTAGGTCAAGGTGTGTCACTCCCCATAATGGCTCGAAGCTTTTCTGGCGAGGGAGCACCCATCACACTGTGCACGTCACCGTTATCATCCTGATAAAAGGTCGCTGGCGTTGCGAAGAGTTGGCCATCGCGCATTAGCTGGGTGTTTTCACTAACCCACTGCTCGCTTTGGTCATCACCTTGATTTTCGGGCATGGCACCGTTGCGGTAATGCTCAGCCAGCGCTTCGCCAGGATTATCCGCATTGAGTATCGCGGCTGCCTTTTCAGGGCTGTCTGCTTTGAGAATACCTACCATCAAATGACGAATCTGAACTTCGCCACTTTCTACCCAGGGTTGGGCGTCTTCCCACAGTTGTCGGCAGTAAGGACAGTTGGGGTCACTAAATGTATATACGATGCGGGGTGCCTCTTTATCGCCATCGCGCACCCAGTGTTGATCAGCCATTTCTTGCCATAGCTCGGCGTTTCTTGGGCCGTTGACGAGCTGCTCTAGCCGCTCAGCTGATACGTCCTGACCCTCGGCATTAATCAGCGTACCTATTACAGCATGCTCGCCTCCTGAGGTGAGGTATGCTGCGACAGTCTGACCACGAGCACTACCGGCATACCCAGTAAGTCCGTCAGGTGCATCGAATTCACCATGAATCGTAAGGCCTTGCTGTTCGAGCTCTTGAATAGGGGCAGGCCACTCATCCGCAGTCGCATGCAGGCTTGTTGCCAGAGCGACGCTAGCCCCAAGAGTTAGTGTAAGGCGTAGCGTTGTCATACAGGGGTAGAAAGCGAACATGTGTGTCATCTCCGTAGTGAGTCAGTTAGGGGCTGAAACGCTCAAGGCTGCGGTTGAGGGTGGCGCGAGAGAGCTCACCAAAGTGAGTATCTATAAGCGTGCCATCGGCGTTGTAATAAAGCGTTGTGGGCATGGCCATAGCGCCCACTTCGTGGCCGAGCGCATTGTTCCGATCAAGGTAGACATTATCGAGCGCGAGTGACTCTTGCTGTAAAAAGGCGTTAACGGTGCTGAGGTTCTCGCCCTGATTGACGAACACGAACGTCACGTCGTCTCGCTCTTGTTGAGCCTGCTCAAATACAGGCATTTCGCGACGACACGGCGGGCACCAGCTGGCCCAAAGATTGACCACCATGGGGCGATCAGCTTCGCTTAGCATAGTGGGAAGTGTCACTTCGTCATTCTCAAGCGTGGTTAACGGCGTCGGAGGAATGCTAGCACCTTGAGATACCATGAGTGCCAGTGCCCCCGCCGTCAGCGACCAGGTCAGCGCCCCTGATATGACGGCTATCCCGAGCGGTCTACGCTCACGAGGTTGGCGCCATAGCCGCCAGACAAGATAAACCAAGGCGACGACAAGGCCCGCTAGCGGCTCGAAACCGCGATCGCGTATGTCGAGCCACGACCAGAACGTGTCGTAGCTTTCACCATATTGGACGATAAAAACGAGTCGCGCCCCGATTACACCGAAGAACACGGCATTGAAGATGCCATCGCCCACGCTGACATTTCGACGGCGGCCTATCAAACCTCCGACGATCAGTGCGACAACTATCGAAAGCAATAGCAAAAGTTGCCCCACGCTTAGGCCTAACGGGCCGATGGCGAGGCTGCGATCCAGGGGACTCATGAACCACCTCCAGTGGTACTACTGCCGGCTTGTTTGGCTTGATCGAAGCGCTCCAGAAATGTGTCAGCGTCCAGCTCGCCGATAATACGCGCGCTGCGTCGCTCCTGCCCGTCGGGGCCGAACCACATCAGCGTCGGCGGCCCAACGATGCCGAAGTGCTCCATGATCTCCTTGTCAGAGGTATCGTAGTCGGTCACATCGATACTTAACCGCTGTACATCCTGTAGCTCAGATTGAACGGTGGGGTCGGTAAAAACTTCCTGTTCGATTACTTCACAGGAGATGCACCAGTCGGCCGTAAATTCGATGAGTGTCATCTGGCCGCTAACCTCGGTCTGGGCAACACGGGCGTTAAGCGTGGCCAAATCGTCGACCTCATCGAAGGTAAGCGGTTGTTCGGCGTTTGATGACGATGCTTCAGTGGTTAAGCCATCGTTGGTGGATGTATAGACCGCTAGCGGGCGCCAGGGGTCAGAAGCGCCACCGGCAGCGCCGATTAACACTAGTGCACTCCATAATCCGATGATGACTGCGCTTGCTGTTGCTGTTTGAGAGGCCACCGTTGAGGCATTGCCTCCCAGTGCCATGGCCTTTAACGAAACGGCAAAACCCAGCCCCAGTGCGCCCCATAGCGCGAGGATAATGGCATCAGGTGCTACGCGATCCACAAACCAGATCGCCATCCCCAATAATACAAAGCCGAAAATCGCTCTGATGCGAACCATCCAAGCACCGGGCTTAGGCAGCAACTGGCTACCCACCGTGCCGATCAGGATCAGTGGTAGGCCCATTCCTAGGCCAAGCGATAACAGGGCTGCACCGCCCAGCCAGGGGTTACCACTATCAGCAATGAACAATAGCGCTCCCGCTAGCGGTGCGGTCATGCAGGGCCCTACCAGCAGTGCAGAGAGCACCCCCATGATGGCAACCCCTTTCAAGCGCCCGCCGCGTTGACGCGACATGCCGGCATCAAGGCGCTGGCGAAGCGCGCTCGGTAGCTCTAATTCGAACAAGCCGAACATGGCCAGGGCGAGAACGACAAACAGTAGTGAGAACAGGCCGATAAACCAGGTGCTCTGAAACAGCATCTGTAGATTGGCACCTGCCATGGCAGCGGCCACGCCGAGTAGCGCATAGGTGGCCGCCATGGGCAGGACAAAGGCAGTAGACATCACGAAACCTGCCGTCCGGTGGTTCTCGCCTACCTTTCGTCCTCCCGCGATCAGGCTGGACAGAATCGGTATCATCGGCAATACACAGGGCGTGAATGTCAGTAACAGCCCCATGCCGAAAAACGCCGCCAGCGTCCAGAGCCCGTTACCTCCCTCCAGTTGCGCTGCCAGCTGCTGGTCTTCTGCCATCGTATTTTTTAGGTCGGAAGTGGAGCTTTCTTCAGATCCGGGGGCATGCGTGGCAATGGAGGGCTCGTGCGTTTCAGATATGTCCTGGCCAGCAGGTGCTAAATCAAAGGTCTTTTCTTGAGGTGGATAGCACAGGCCCGCATCGGCGCAGCCCTGCCAACGAAGGGTGATTGTGTCGGCGTTACCAGGCTGAGTGGTCATACTCAATGAGTGACGGTAAATCTCAGAGCGGCCAAAATATTCATCCTCAATTACTTCTCCGTCAGGCATATTCAGCGATAGCTCACGTCCTTCGGCTTCGGCGGAAAAAGCATGGCGGTAAAGGTAGTAGTCGGGTTCGATTTGCCAATCGATCTTCAGCGATTCGCCATCATGACCAAGTGTTGGCTTGAAGACTTGCTCTGGAGGAAGAACGCTCTCTTGCTGGCCAAAAAAAGATTGTGCGGTGGCAACTGTGGTAACGCTCAGCAACCCCACTAATAACACCCATTGCACTAGCTTAAAGCACACGACCTCGTGTATCGGCCTGTTCATCGCTCGCATTTCCAGCACTCCTGATTCGATGCTGGTTAGCGTGGCTGATGGGGATTAACTGAACATGAAGCTTTTTCTGCTTAGTGGCTTGGCTGGCGATTTCAAGCTACAGAGGTTGGTTATGCTAACCCAAACGCTATGCAGTTTTGGTGGGGATCGCGCGTGCCAAGAACCAACCCATCACCATGGTCACAAGCATGGCGAACAGCGGTGCAGAAATCCCGATGATGGAGGCGAAGGCTGGGCCGGGGCAATAGCCAGAAAGCCCCCACCCGATGCCAAACAGTGAGGCTCCGCTGATTAAGCGAATATCCAGGTCTTGTCGAGTGGGCAGCTGAAAACGCTCACCAAAGAAGGGGTGCGGGCGACGCAGCACCAACCTATAACC
>Ga0114902_1001250_pt1 | contig 11336 bp, 6 predicted proteins | sample MalvireepMed_s12_FD_87291 | JGI IMG/M metagenome (GOLD analysis project Ga0114902, IMG submission 87291) | Marine viral communities from the Global Malaspina Expedition - Malaspina viral metaG DeepMed_s12 | ecosystem: Environmental > Aquatic > Marine > Oceanic | place: Mediterranean Sea... | reverse complement strand
TGTTCAAGCAGCTGTCGACATCTCGGCCGACTCAATTTACTATTTTGATGCTACTGACTATCTCATGAAAACAGAAACTGTTGGCGCGTTCGTGACGGATATCGCTGGTCCAGGTCTCGCCCAAGTCGGCGGTGCCCTTGAATTCGATTTGAGCGAATTCGCCGCCCTGTCTGCGACACCGCATGCAACTCAAGATTCGTACCTGATTTCCGATGGCGGAACTGAAAAGACGATCACAGTAACTCATGCTGCAAACGGTGCTTTTGCACTTGTTTCTGGCGATGCTCTTATCGCTGCTGGTGGTGCTCTCACTATTCAGGCCGGCGCTGTTGAAAACAGCATGCTTGCTGATGACGCTGTTGGTGCTGACGAGTTGGCTGCCAACGCTGTTGTTAACGCTTCTATCGCTGCTGGCGCTGCTATCGATATGGACAAGCTTGACGGCGGTTCATGCGCTAGTGCATTGACTGATCTTGCACAAGGTGACTTCCTTTATGCTGGTGATATTGATGCTTCCAACGCTATCAAGAGCATTACTTTTAGCAACTTCGAAGACGCAATCTTCGGAAATGTCTCTGGCGATGCTACTATCGCTGCTGGTGGTGCTTTAACTCTCGGCTCTGGTGTCGTTGAACACGGCATGCTAGCAGAAGACATCATCTCTGGTCAAGGCGAATTGGCACAAGGCGCTCTTGCTGCTGCCGACGAGCTTATGATCTCTGATGGCGGAACCATTAAAAGATATGGTGTTGACAGTTTTGCGAAAGACGCTCTTGCGTTGACTACTGAAGATGCCATCGCCAATGGCGACTATATCACATTCCTTGATGGTGGCGCTACTGGCGAAACCAAAAAAGAAGCACTTGCAGATCTTGCAACCTTGTTTGCGGGTGACGGTCTTTCCGCGGCTTCTTCTGTTATGGCAGTTCAGGTTTCTGGTGCTGTCCATGTCTCTTCTGACAAGGTTGCGCTTTCTGGCTCTGTCGCTGGTACGGGTCTTACCTATACTGGTGGTGTTGATAGTATCCTTACTCTTGCGCTTGACATCCCTGGCCAAACTAACATGACTGGCGATGTCGCTGATACTGACGAAATGATGATTTCTGATGGCGGCACTCTTAAGAGAATCGACTTCAGCGTATTCAGAGACGCAGTATTTAACGATGTTTCTGGCGATGCTACTGTCGCTGCTGGTGGAGCATTAACGCTTGCTAGCAACTCTGTCTCAAATGCTCAACTCGACAACGATGCAGTAACCGGCGCCGAACTTGCCGACAATGCCGTTGACTCCGAGCACTATACAGATGGTTCTATCGACACTGCTCACATTGCCAATAATCAGATTACTGTCGCTTTGATGGCAGTTAATTCTATTGATAGCGATCAGTATGTTGATGGCTCTATTGATACGGCGCATTATGCTGCCAATTCAGTAGATACTGCAGCTTTGGGTGCAGACGCCGTAACAGGTGCACAACTTGCCGACAATGCCGTTGACTCCGAGCACATCACTGCTGGATCTGTTGATGATGCCCACCTTTCCGATGGTGTTGCCACTGGGCTAGCCGGCGCTGGTCTCACGGCCACCTCTGGTGTGCTTTCTGTCACTGGTAACAATGTTGCCCTTAAAGCTGACGGTAACGCTCTTGTCGAAGGTTACAACTACTTTGCTGACGCTAGCTCCAATGCTACCGTGACATTGCCGACATCGCGAGCTGTTGGTGATGTTGTCATTGCTAAGGCTGGTAATCTTACCAGTAACGCAATAATCACAATTAACAAAGGTGATGCGTCTGACAGAATTGATGGTCTTGAGAGTATTATTCTCGAATCACCGTATGCTTCTGTTACAATGGTCTATGTTGTTGCTAACGCTTGGCGAATCGTATAATTCACTACAACCTTTTGGTTGTTCCTTTGGATGCCCTCAAATGGGGGCATCCATTTTTTTATACTATTTAAGTGTAGAAAACTATTTATAGAGGATAGGTTATAATATGGCATACAATGTACTTAAAGGTTCCGTAGAAGGTTCCGTCGATCAACACGCAGATCAAGAAATCGGAGGCGTTAAAGTCTTCAGAAACACAGTGAGCGCTAGCGTTTTTTATGATACCGATGCACAAAGTCCTTGTGCTACCATAAAAGATATCGCGGTTACTAATGTAAACGGCAGAACTAAAGACGGCATTTTAATCTACGAAGATGATGGGACAATTAAAACAAATTATAGTCTTTCGTATAAGGATGACACGCTGCGAGTAAAAAAAGTTAACGCTGCAAGCTTCGTCGGTTCTGCTAAAGAATTAGTTAATTTGCCTACCAATCAATTTGATGGCGAGATTTCTGCAGCATATCTTAATTATTCAAACGGGCTCCAAAATATTAGAGGGGCGTTACAAGTAAAAACATCCGACTGTCTTAATGCTGACGAGAACGGCCTCGGGATTAACTTAGACGCCGAGTGTGGCCTTTGGCTTAAATCAAACAAGCTGACACTGGATCTTACGAAGGCAGAGGGAATTAACTCCAGAGGACAGAATTTAAGTGATGATGATGTGCTCTTGGTAGGAGACATTTCCACCAATCGAACAAACAACACAACATTGAAAAATCTTTACGAGAGCTACATTAGTTTAAAGGTCCCCCAACCGACCGGTCCCAAAGGAAGCATACAGTTTAAAGGCAGCAGAGAATTCGAATCAAGCCCCAAGTTAAATTACGATGTGGCGGACAACACCTTAAAAGTTGAAGGAAATCTCAAGAGTAATACAATCCACGCACACAAAAAGCTTGTATGCCATGGCGCCGTATATTATAACATAACTAAAACATCTGACGCCGTATATCAGGTGATGGATGATGACTACACAATACTTTGTGATTCTTCTAATAATAAGGTAAAAATTGAATTGCCGCCCCCTTGCAATAGCGCAGGGAGAGTTTTAGTAATTAAAAAGGTTAATACTAACAAATATAAGATAAATTCAAACGAAGTCGTTATTTCTTGTGAAGAATCAAAAATCGATATAACCGACACAGTTAGCCTTAAAATGAACTATTCCACCAGAACACTCCAGTCAGACGGAGATAATTGGTTAATTATTCAGAAAATTGGTTAATTTAAAGATATTTAATAGAAACGGAGAACAATATTAAATGGCATACAATAGCTCAAAAGGCCCCCAAACACACGGCGATGTACAATACGAAGGTGACCCCGCCGAAACTCAAATCGATTTTGAGAATGATTTCGTCGCCATTAAAACGAACGGATTGCAGCGACTTATAGTTTCGGGTTCGTATATTACCGCATCGGTACCTATTTCATGCTCTGTTGGAATCACAGCGTCTGCTTATGTTGGTGACGGCTCTGGCCTTACTAACATGACTGGCATCTCTCCGATCGCCACTTACAATAGTTCCGGCAACGATAGAGTCATCACATCAGTGAACTCTTCAACCGTACAAGGTGAAGCAAACCTAACTCATGACGGCGCTATACTTAAATCGATTGGTCAGATATCCGCATCCTTGGGAGTAAGTGGCTCAACTGGTCACTTTAGGATACTTAATGCTAGCTCCATTGTGGGCGCTTCTCCGCTGGAGATCTCCGCATCATCGATCACGGTTACCGGCAGTTTAACATTTAGTGGTTCGTCCACGGTATCGGCTTCGGCTGGTTACTTTACTACGGTTACTGCATCCAGCGCCACGGTGTCCGCCCTGACAGCTAGCGCTGTTTCTGGTGGCTCTCCAATCTCAATTTATGGTGATACAATCACTATGGTTGGCGGCGGAGCCGGTAGCACAACGATAACCTCGGCACACTTATCAAGTTCGTTGTCACTTTCCGCTTCTTCGGTTCACACTCAAGCTAAGAGTACTTTCCTTGGGTCTGTTGGCATCGGAACAACAACCCCAAATAGGACTTTAGATGTTGAAGCTGGGGGCGATCTCCCTCAAATTCGAGTAACCTATTCTGATAATACGCATTATACAGATCTGTTCACCAGTAATAACGGAACCTTCAGGATTACACCCACTTCTAGAACAATGCAAGTTGATACTGGAGATGCAAATGGTGGAAATGTTGAATTTACTAAGAGTGGCGGTGTTAAATCTGGTGGAATCGCTTGGAATACTTCAAATCTAGATGTAACATTATTTAGCGAAGCAGATTTGCATTTAGGCGCTGGCGGCCTTACGGAGTCGATGTTTACAATAGATAATAGCGGCAAAGTTGGTATCGGAACGGATCCGTCGACACACACCCTCACAGTCGCCGGCCAAATCTCAGCCTCATTGGGAGTTAGCGGATCTTCTCTTAGGACTGCAGCTACAGTAATCGATACAACCCACATCTCAAGTTCTCTTAATATCTCGGGATCCAAATTCTATGGAGATGGAAGCACTCTGACCGGCGTTGGCGCCGGCACTATGTCTAGCTGGACACTTTCGGCAGACGGAGGCTCAAACCAGGCCATTACAGAGGGTAACACTGTCGACATTGCCGGCGGTACCGGGATCACCACCGCTGCTTCTGCAACCGACACCGTGACTGTTAATCTAGACGACACCGCTGTTACGCCTAACCCTTATACATACGCCTCAATTACAGTTGATCAACAAGGGCGGCTGACTGCTGCAAGTAGTGGCACCCCACCTCCGATCACAACATACAGCAATGCGGCAGATAACAGAGTTGTCACATCGGTTAACTCTACAAGCGTTCAGGGCGAAGCCGGCCTTACTTATAACGGCTCAATTCTATCTGCAGCCGGCCAAATCTCAGCCTCATTGGGAGTTAGCGGATCTTCTTTGAACACCACGGCCACTGTTATAGATGGGCTACATGTTTCAAGTTCGTTAAATATCTCGGGATCTAGGTTTTATGGTGATGGCTCCATCGGAAGTCTTGATGTGACAAGCCTCACTTCATTATACAGCCATATGACTTTTAAGGAACCGACCACCCTCAGTGCTAACGCAGGGCTGGGAGAAGTGGCATACTACGGAAGCGAACACGGCACCGACACTTTAGCAGCCGGAAAATTGATGTACTTGTCTGGTTCGACAACAGGCTCCTTCTGGCGCTATGCAGATGCCGACGCAGAATCTTCTTCGGGCCCCGTTCAGTTGGGGATTGCGCTAGGTAACGCTGTTTCGGATGGTGTCCTTCTTCGGGGTTATTTCCACGCTAGCACTCTTGGTGATAGTAGCACTTTCGTTACAGGCGGAACTTGCTATGTGGGTCTCGCAGCAGGAACTATTTCGTTCACGCGCCCAAGTACTGCGGGCGATGTGATCCGCGCCATTGGTCATGGCATCGCAGCAGAGAAGGTTATATATTTTAATCCAAGCTATGATTGGTTCCAACTGTAAGGGAGTAATTAAATGCCAGATATCGCAAAAATTAATGGTGCTACGGCCACAGACATTGTCAAGATAGATGGCGCTGCTTCTGCCGATGTGGTCAAGATAGATGGTAATTCTGCCGCGTCCACAGCCGTCGCTTCTTATTGGGCAATATGCTTCGATGACAACCAAACCAGTTGGGCTGCTAACGCAGACATCGCATCTGAATCAGAATGGGCAGACAACATTTGGACTACGCATGGCGACGGCGGCAGCGCGGATATGATTGATATTGCCTACGGCAAAGACGGATCGGGCAACCCCATATTTTTAGCTATTGCTAACTCATCGGGCAACAATGTATGGGTAGACCAGAACAACGACATTACTGATAACTCAACTTGGACGAGAATAAACCTAAGTAGTACCGCTAAACGACAAACTATTCAATGGGGCGATGATGTTTGGATCGCAGCCGGAAATGTTAGCGCTAGTAATGTCAATATACATAGGTCAACCGATGGTGCCGCTAGCTTTTCGGCCATTGATGTATCGGGCGCGACCAACATAAGTACCACGGAACAAATAAAAGCACTTGCGTCGGATGGCGCGGGAAACTGGATGTTTGGGCAAAAGGCAAACTTATACTTTAGCTCTGATGATGGTGCAAGTTGGGCTTGGCTCATTCAACCATCTGGGGCGAGTGGCGATTTTATTCGAGACATCGTTTACACCAATGGTAGCTGGGTTGTCCTTTATTCTGCCGGCGGAAATGCGAAGATGATTGCGTGCGTGGGCAGCACAGCGGCAAACATGGACGACTCCGGTGACTGGGGCACCGCCGTTACGCTGACCGGCAATTTCACTGATGATGTCGGTAATGAAACTACACCAACGCTTAGCGGTACTAGCACCAAGCGCATGGCCGCGGCCAATGGTCGAATCGTTGCGATGCAAATGGGTAATGGTCCTAATGGCGCGAGAACAATTGGAGCGGATGTCAGCGCTAAAGTTATTACATTGGATTCCAGCGGCACTATACAGCGGGTTCCATTCACAGCAGGCACCGCACAGTGTATTGCCACTGATGGCACTACTTGGCTAGCTGGCGGCGACGGTAGTGATGCCGGCAGAAATGGCGGCGAGATTTGCCGATCGACAAACGGTGGAGATTCTTGGGCGCTCATTGTAGAGGGTATCGACAATCACACCGCAAACAAAGTTAATGGCATCGCCCCTGACTTATACTTGCCAATTGGGTGAGCGTAATTGTTGACGGATTCTCGGTCGATGACTGGAATGGAATCACTGCGCCAGTAATTTTCCCGTTATAGAGTATAAAATAGTTGACAGAAACCACCGCCAGATTAGCCGAAAAAAGGGACTTTGCTCCAAAAGATACTATTTATTTTGTATAACTGCCATTATTGGAGCAATTGAATGTCAAACTTATTAAAAGAAGCGATCGTGGATGCGAAGGCATTACGAGAGTCAGCACTTAAAAATGCTGAAACCGTTGTAATCGAAAAATACTCAGAAGAAGTAAAAGAAACATTACAAAAACTTTTAGAGCAAGAAGATGAATTGGGGATGGAAATGCCGGCTGAAGACCCTGCAATGGGTGCCGACCCACTTGCCGCCGAAGATCCCGCCATGGCCGATCCTGCACTCGACGCAATGCCCATGGAAGATCCTATGGCCATGGACGCCGAAGGCGAAGAGGCCCCCGAAGAAGGTCTCGCCGACGAAGAGATTCCTCTGGGAGCAACCGATGACTTTGCTGAACTAGATGGCGAGAACTTAGGCAACTTTTCTGCTGCCGGCGCAACCGAACCACTTACAATCGACCTGGGTGCACTGCAAGAAAGCATTGAGGCCTTGAAGCAATCCCTTGATGAAGATGAAGAAATCGAGATTACTGAAGAAGAAATCACTGGTCTTCTCGACGAAGAACTCGAAGAGTTGGCTGGCGGATTGGGTGCGGTGATGAAAATGAAACCCAAACCCCCGGAACCTGAAAGCGACGAAGAACTCGAAGAGCAAACGGCCGAAGACGACGACGACACCCTCGGAGATAAGGCCGCCAGTGTCGCATCCGGCGGAGTCCTCGACGGCATCATGAGTGCCATGTCCGAAGAATTAGACCAAGATGCTCTCATTGATGCCATCATGGAGAAACTTACCGTCGACATGGGCGCCGACCTTTCTGGTTGGGCCGGCCGTTCATCGGCCAGCAAGCGCCGAGAGATCGAAAAAGAAATGGCGCATCGCCGTTCTACAGATGTAGAAGAAGAAATGAAAGATTTGAAGAAAGCTCAAGAAGAGTTGGTTTTCGAAAATAACCAACTTACCGAAAAGCTTTCGGAATACCAAGCAGCTATTGGTGAATTGAAAGAAGGTCTCCAAGACACTAACCTTTCAAACGCTAGGCTGCTTTACACGAACCGTGTGCTAAGAAATACCTCCTTGAATGAGCGGCAAAAAGATAAAATTGCCGAAGCTATTTCAAACGCTGGTTCAGTTACAGACGCGAAGACAATCTATGATACACTTCAAAGCACAGTGGAGGCTAAACCTAAAAAGAGGCCACAATCACTGAGCGAAGCAATCGGTCGACGCAATACTGTACTCCGGGCAACTCGTAAAGAGGAACCCGCATCCGATCCTTTCCAGAATCGGATGAAAAGACTAGCTGGAATAAAATAATCATATATAGTATAAAGGAGGTGATTTAAAATGTCTAGTATTATCCAAAGATTGACCGAAGGATGTGTCAATCGTGATATGCGTGCTGAAGGTTCTGCTCTTCTCGCTAAGTGGGAGAAGACGGGTCTTCTTGAGGGTCTCGAAGGAACCCGCAAGAAAGATTCTATGGCGCGCTTGCTTGAAAACCAAGCAAAAGAACTACTCCGCGAAAGTAGCACTCTGGCCACTGGTGATGTTGAGGGCTTTGCAGCCGTCGCGTTCCCCATTGTCCGTCGTGTATTCGCAGGCTTGATCGCAAACGATCTTGTCTCTGTCCAACCAATGAGTTTACCCTCGGGTCTCATTTTCTTCCTCGACTTTACCTATTCGTCTAATATCGGTGAATCCGCTACCCAAGCTTCCCGCTTAGGTAACACTGCCGATGCAACCATTTATGGTGGCGACAAGGTTGGTTCACAAATTACCGGCGGCGTTAACTTAGCCGACGAGTTTGGTGGTGATCCCTATGCAGGTCAAGTTCGTGGTTCTGGTCGTGGTTACGCGTATGCGTCTCCATCAGGTTCCAATGTAGCCCTCACAGCTAATTTAGCTGATGGTGCGGTTTCTGCTTTGATCAGGCTTGATGGTGATCTCAGTGAGACCCAGAAGACCTTGATGGATCATGATCCAGACCTTATGGCTGAAACCGCTTCGGGTCTTATTATTATTGATGTTGCTCGCGATCACATCGCGTCGGCCTCAGAAGATCCAGATTATGGTAACCTTGGTGCTTTCTCTCTTAGAGATATCGCTGCACAAACCACAAGTGGTAACGACTTGTTGTCCATGATCAACGGTGCTGCCAGCGTTGGAACGATCGGCGCTGTCTCAGAGCTTCACCAAGTTCATCGTTTGACCCGTTTGGTTGGTTCCGATTCTCGCGGCGCGCCATATCAGTCTGGCTTGACTGGAACGGCTAATGCGGTTCGTTTCTATGTCGTTTGTGATGTTGGAACTGATCTTACTGAAACCACCACCGCTGAGGTTATCGGTGCTGCTCTTGACGCGGATAAGATTACTTTCCCAACTCAAGATGCCATCGATGCGTCTAACGCTGTTGGTGCGGTTGTTGGTGACCTCTTCCCTCTGGAAGCGAACGCCAACATCCCCGAGATCGATATCAAGGTTGATTCGATTGCTGTCACGGCACAAACCAAGAAGCTCAAGGCTAAGTGGTCCCCAGAGTTAGGTCAAGACCTTAACGCTTACCACAACCTTGATGCAGAGGTTGAGCTTACCAGCATCCTTTCGGAGCAAGTTGCTCTGGAAATCGATCGCGAGATCCTTGCTGACCTTGTAAATGGTGCTACTGCATCCACTTACTACTGGTCGCGTGCACCGGGTCTCTTCGTGAACCGTGTAACTGGTGCTGAACTTGGTGCGGCTTCTGCTGCCCCTGACTTCACCGGTACGGTAAGCGAATGGTATGAGACTCTTTGCGAGACCATCAATGATGTGTCCGCTCAGATTCATCGCAAGACCCTTCGTGGTGGTGCAAACTTTATCGTTTGTTCGCCAGAAGTTGCTAACATTCTTGAGTTCACTGCTGGATTCCGTGCTTCCGTCACTCATGACGACGAGACCGGTTCCGTTGGTGCTGTCAAGACAGGCTCGTTGAGCAAGAAGTGGGATGTCATTGTTGACCCTTACTTCCTTCGCAATGTTGTCCTTGTGGGACGCCGCGGCTCCTCTTTCCTTGAAAGCGGATTTGTGTACGCTCCATATGTGCCACTGCAAACTACACCTACGATCTTCGGACCAGAAGACTTCGTACCCCGCAAGGGAGTCATGACGCGTTATGCCAAGAAGATGGTGCGTCCTGATATGTACGGACTCGTTATTGTCCGCGGACTTATTGGTGAGCAAGGCGCTACTTGATAAGTTAGCGATACTCACACTAAACATAACCCCCCTGTTTTCAGGGGGGTTTTTGTTTTTGGGAGCATATTCCTAAAATGTTGATCTCTCAAATTTTTTCTCCGGTAATTTTTTGAGATTTTGCATTTGGGGGAACTATTTACTGTAACTTGACTTTATTCTCCTTGGGCGAGGCCACTGCCCTAGAAAGAGAGTATTCCGAAGTGGCTGGAATACAATCATTGAATGAGGCGGGTTATTGCAATAACATAATAAAAAGGAGAAATTAAATTATGGGAAACCGAAGACTCGGCCGTAAAAGACTTTACGGGATCGAAAAAGAAGGACAAACTGTTGATTTGGGCGCTGCAGCAGGCATTAAAGATGCCATTGTAAGCACAACCCAACACAGACTTGGCCAAGAGTTGATTACTGAGATTGTTGTAGATCTTGGAACCTCAAAGGCAACTATACGCGGCGGAGGTACCGCCGAATACGCAATCGGTGTAGCCAGCACGGCCGCTACTTTGGGACAGTTAACTGTCGCTAAAGTTGGTGTCGTAACAGAGATTAGATGTGTTTGTTTGGAGGTACCCGCCGGAGGTGCGACCAACTGCGATATTTGGACCAATTCGAGCGGCACGATTGCGACAGGAGCGAATGTTGGTGGCGGTACCGCTGGTCCCGCAGATGTCAACGCTATAGGCGAAGATACATCGGCAACCAACGACGCCAATGGATATGCAGACCTTTATCTGTATATCACTGATGGAACTGGAGGCGCATCTTCGAGTAACATGTCGGCCGGTAAGTTTGTGATCTACATTTACGGATTTGCGGTACCAGATGATCTTGTCTAGACTAAATTTCAATACTTATAAACAAGGAGGAAAACAAAATGGGAGTTAGAAGAAAATCTAGAAGAAGGTTAGCGGCAATAAACAAAAAAGGTGTCATTAAAGATGTTACCGCGTCAACAGCAGTAATGAGCAACAACATTGTAGCAGCCAGCCAGTTCCGCATGGGACAAATGGTTATTACTGATATGGTTCTTGACCTTGCTGGGGCGAAAAACACATTGTACTCGAAGGCAGTCGGCGCCGCCGATCCGATCGGCACAAACTCTACAGATGTAAGTTATGTCTGTAAATTAGGTGAGAGCGTGTTTGGTGTGGTTACCCAAGTAGAAACAGTCAACCTAGAACAGTGCACAGATGGTACATTGAAAGATTACGATCTTATGTTCGCCACCGGTGCCGACGGATTTCTTGGAAGTGATGCTACTAGTGCCACGGCGCTAGCCTCAGACATCTTTGCATCCGGCGGATCCGCCATTGGAAAGCACACTACTACGCAAGTTGACACATCCGTTAGTG
>Ga0114902_1001247_pt1 | contig 11345 bp, 17 predicted proteins | sample MalvireepMed_s12_FD_87291 | JGI IMG/M metagenome (GOLD analysis project Ga0114902, IMG submission 87291) | Marine viral communities from the Global Malaspina Expedition - Malaspina viral metaG DeepMed_s12 | ecosystem: Environmental > Aquatic > Marine > Oceanic | place: Mediterranean Sea... | reverse complement strand
CAACAAATTAAAGATATAGGATTAGGAGGAGGTTCTGTAAAACCTGAAACAGCCATAGAAAGAGGAATTGCTTATGGTGGAGAGATTATTGGTGGAGAAATTCCATTCTTTTTATTGCCCTATGCAAGTGCTTTAAAAAGAACGCTAACAGGGAGAGGTCTTTTAGGTGGAATGAGTGGACCATTATCTGCCGAAGCTAAGATGATTGCTCCTAAAAATGTTTATGAAGAATTAATAAAAGCAGGGGCAAGTGAAAAAGTTGCGAGAAAAGGGCAACAAGCAGCAACCACGTTTTTCTCTAAACCTAAATTTGCCAAAACTACCCCTTACATGAAAGGTTTTGGAAAGAAAGAAAGATTGAAAGGGACTGCAGGGTATCTTGCTGATTTTGCTGCACAGACAAAAGCGATGCCTTTACAAACACTGAAACAAGAAGGAAAGTGGATGGCTTTGTCAGGACTTGGAGGTGGTGCAGCAGTAGAACTTTATCCAGATAATCAAGCAGCAGAGATTGCAGGACAGGTGGCAGGACCTACTGCTGTCTCTTTAACAGGATTAGCTTTAAGGGCGAAATATCTTCCATTCGGTTTAATTAGACAAGGAGCAGCAAAAGTAAAATCGGCTCTTAGCGATAAGTTTGGAATGACGACAGATGCAGCCCAAAGCTTGAGAGACGATGCAATAGAAAAATCGTTAGCACCTTTAAGAGAAACTTTGGAAGACCCTTCTTTAAGGAAATCGCTAGTAAAAGGAAAGAAAACAGAAGAATTAATTGGTCAATATACTGCTAAATATGACGATAAAGGAAAATTGATAGGAAAACCAATTAAAACTACAACGGCTGAGAGAACACTTTTAGGAAAAGATGTCTCTGCCTCTGAAGTTTTGATGAAGGAGCAAACTGATCTCGTAGGAAGAATGAGAGGGGATGCTTTAACTGCCGAAAAGCAAAGATTGGCTGCCAATGCAGACGCTTTAAGTAGATTTCCTGATGAATTTCAAGCATTAAATTTTACCCAACCATACATGAAATTTATATCTTCTTTACGGAGAGGGATTCAAGAAAAAATAAAACCTTTTGCAAAAGCAGTTGCTGAAAAAAGCAAATCTTTAGAAATACCTTCCAAGAAATTAAAACTTAATAAATTGACAACGAGAGAACAGGCTGTAATAGGAAACAGATTAAGAGAAGCGGCTATAGAGTCCCATCAACAAGCAATCATGGATTTTAGAACCAGAGCAAAAACAGAATATGGAATTGATGATGATACTTTACGAAGAATTTCTATTAAAACAGATGGCCTTCTAGACAAAAAATTAATATTAGAAGCTATTGAGGAGATTGTAGATTTAAAATTTGAGAAAAATCCAGCTGGTAAAAGACTAGCTATGAAAGCTCATAACAAAGCTTTGTCCGAGGGTAAAACTTTCCTTCCTTGGATACCCAAATTTTCAAAAAAGGGGCCCATAACTTTTTATGATGCTAAAGTGTTAAGAGATGTTATAGGAAGGGAAATATCTGGTGTAAAAGAACCAGCGACTATTAAAGCCCTCTCTAGTGCACAGGTTACTATAGACAATTTATTAGAAGATGCTATGCAATCTCAAATTGTAAATGACAAGGCTAGAAAATGGAAAAGTTTCAGGGAAGATTACAATAAAGGAGTACATAATTTATACACCAACTATGCTCCTTACCAAAGAATTACAAGAACTAAAGGGGGATCGTTGGACAATTTTGTTACTCTCCCTGAAAAAGTTGCAGAGGCTTACGTAGGACCTCCTAATAAAAAAGCTACTTACGAAGATGGTGCACAGTTTAATAGAATATACGGAAATAGTTTAGATGATGAACTCGAAAGTATAATGTTTCACCAGATGGCAGAAATGGCAGCTCCTGCTGGTACTACTACTATCAATGAAAAAAAGATTGCAAAATACATAGAATTGAAACAAGATTTTATGAGAGGAAATAAATTAGACCCTGAAAAATTTAAGAATATAGAGAATATCGCAAAAAGTATGCAAAAAGATATGCAATTAAGTACCAAAAAAATACAGCAAATTGAAAATGCTGCTGTGATGAATAAAATTTCTCCATTACTTAAAGGAACTGGTGCACAGGGAAAAGGACCTCCAACACCTCAAGATTTAAAAGCGTTCTTCAATAAAGTTATAAACACTCCTACATTAGCGAGAAGAATCACAAGACAAGAACTGAAAGGTGATCCCATAGCGTTAAATGGATTTCGTAGGCTTGTTTGGGAAGGAATTGATTGGCAAAACCCTGACACTTTAATAAAAACACTAAATAACCCTATACAATCAAAGTCTTTATCTGTTATTTTCACAAAAAAACATTTAGAGGGTATTCAAGCATTTACGCATTTTGACCAAATGACACGTTCTTCTACTGCACAAGGACAAGTAACAGTTCCTGATAGTGTATTTAATTGGACAGAAAAGTATTTTGGTAAATCTTTCAAAGAAGTTATTAATAAAGCTTGGCAGTTTAGGACAAAGGTAGTCCCAAAAAGACATATTTTTGCTGATTTTATAGCTTCATTCTCCTTCACTGCTGACAGAAAAGCGAAAGATAAAATAATAAAATCTATGTTGTATGATGAAGTAATAGCAGAAAATCTTATGGATACAATGGAAGTAGGGGGAAAATCTATTACTGAGAAATTAAAAGCGTTTCGGAATTTTAAATTAGGGCTAGTTAATTTAGGTATTATATCCAGAACATCAGATTGGATAGAAAAAGGAGAAAGAGATAATTTTATAGAAAATGCAAAGAATGTTAATAAAATAGTAAGTAGTCCTATAATACAAAAACAATTAAAAGACATGGATAAATTTCAAGGCAACCCTTTTCCTTCCACTAACCCTGAACTATACAACTTTCAAAGAAAGCAAAGGACACAAAAACCATTTGATCCTACAGAATCCTTTAGAATGAGTATAAGATAAACTATTGACAACCCTACAGAGAGGGTTTTATGATATACAAGACTGCAATTCTAGCATTGAGTATGTTTTTTATGCTTGGTGCTACTCCGACCAAGGAAAAACAAGAAGTAATTCGATTTGTTATGCCTAAAAATATGTCTAATTGTTTCATTCCTTTGCCCTGTGATGCGTATGCGATAGGATACAACACTATGGGTACAGGTATAAGGTTGTCTAATGAGATTTTTATTCGAGTGGATCAGAAATGTATACGAGAAAAAATTCTGCCCCTATTTAAGAAAGATGGGAATGGAGAAGAACTCAAAATTCGATTCGGCTTTTAAAAGGTTACTGATATTCGAGGGTGGTTATGTACTAGATGAGTTAGACTCTGGTGGAGAGACTAAGTACGGAATCTCTAAGCGTTCCTATCCACACCTAAATATAAAATCTCTCACTAAGAAACAAGCAAAAGAGATATACTTGAAAGACTGGTGGGAGAAGTACAAGTACGACAAGATGGCTACTATGGCAGAGGGAAACTACAGTGAAATAGCTATCAGGGTATTTATCCTCGCTGTAAATATTGGTCCTAGAAATGCACATAAATGTTTACAACGAGCATTACTAGCCTGTGGTGAAGAACTAGATGTAGATGGAATCATAGGGGAACATACGAAACGATTACTATTAAGTAACGGACACAAAATAATATTTCCATTCAGGTCCGAAGCTGCTGGTTTTTATAGATCACTAGTGGCAGGTAGACCAGAACTAAAACCCTTCCTAAAGGGTTGGCTCGATAGAGCCTATTCATAAGGAGTAACACAAATGGATATTGTAAGTTATGTAATGCAAAATTGGAATTTAATTACAGATGTGGTATTAAAATTAGTAGGGGCATTTGCTATTATTGCGTCTATGACACCCAATACAAACGACAATAAGGCAGCACAAATGTTAGCTGATCTTGTAAACCTATTAGGTTTCAATATTGGTAAATCGAAGAACTCTGATGTGTAATCATGTGGGGGATCATAGGAAATATCCTAAACTCCATAGGTGGTACATTTCTAAAATGGTTCTGGAGGAAGCAAGAGAATGACAGGATTGCTGACTCAGTTCATGCAGAGATTGAGATTAAAAACTTGGAGAAGGTGTCGAAGGGTCTTCGTGCCCGTGATGCTCTTAATCGTTTGCGTTGGAGGGACAAGCTGCTCAAGTCTGCGAAGTATAAACGCAAGAACTGATGTGAGTTGCGAAGTCTTTAAGGTAATTACTTTTTCTGACAAAGAAGATAGTAAAGCTACGTTGGAACAGGTGTTCGCCCATAACAAGGTTTGGGAAACTATATGCCAGTAACCTACGCAATTTTAAATGATATTCACATTCCTTACCAAGATAAAAAGGTATTGAATTTAGTCTTATCTTTTTTAAAAAAGAGAGAGGTGAAGATAGATGAGATTATTTTAAATGGAGATATTGTAGACTGTTATCCGATAAGTACATTTGATAAGAAACCATTTAGCCCTTCGTCTATAGACCTTGAGATAGAGGAACTAGAAAAGTTTATCAAGGAACTGCAAAAGATAACACCCAAGATTACCTATATAGCAGGAAACCATGAAGATAGAACTAGGAAATGGATATGGAAGAATGAAGCTATTCATAGACTAGGACAAGATAGAGGAATACAGGTAAGTAAATTATCCTTCGCTACCTTGTATGGACTAGATGAATTAGGCGTAAAGTATCTAGAGTATGGCGATGGTGTATGGCTCGGAAAGCTCTTTTGTACCCACGGTCGAGTTGTACGCAAGCATAGTGCTTTTAGTGCAAAGGCAGAGTGGGAGAACAATGGTTGTTCCACAATTACTGGACACACGCATAGAATAGGTAGGTATTCTGTAACTTTAAGAGGAGGAACATACGCTTCGTGGGAAAACGGTTGCTTATGTGACCTGCAACCTGAATATATCAAGGGGGTTCCGAACTGGCAACATGGTTTTGCTATTGTGAATGCCAATAAAGGTCTTTTTTCTGTGCAACAGATAGATATTTTAAATAGGTCGTCTTTGTGGTATGGAGGAAAAGAGTATTCTTAAAGACCTTTATAAACTCTTAGACAACAAACCTAACGCAAATCAATTTGATTTTATAAATAAAAAGGGCATACCCCCAACCATAGAAAGGGTATGCCCTGACTCACTACATCAGAAAGAAGGAAAAGGAGGGAACCTTAATCCTGATGCAGTACGACTTCCTCCACCTCACAGCAGTGAATAATTCTAACTAACAGATATCTTCCTTCACTTAAATAACTTTTCACGCTATATCCCTGTGTCAAATGTTCGATTAACTCATCATGGTAAACTACTTTCGTTTCTTCCATTTTGAATCTCCTTCGGATCAATTTGTATTACAGCGATACCTAAACCTGAATCGTCCAGCATCAACGCAAGACCATCATCACTGAGAGCCTTGCGTATAGGTGCTGGTATTGCCTTGCATCTCTTGACCTGAAATGCAAAGGACTTTCCACTATCTAAAACTAAGTCTCCACCATATTGATCTCCTGATCGTTTGTGAATATTCCAACATCTCTTTCCTTTAAACATATTCAAAAGAAAGTTTTGAAAGATACGATTCCCTTCCGATCCTCTCCTTCTATTTGATCTGGCAATAGAAGCTTTACTCCTCGATTTCAATTTCTTCGCCTGTTTGCGTTGTGGCATCTCTCCATTCCTCGAAATCAGACTGAAATATTCTTATATGTCCTTTTCTTCCATCACCTAAATCTGCTCTGTGTACCCTTCTAAATACTCCTGATTTAATCATTTCCCTCACTGTATGAGGACTGTACCCCATTATATTTGCTATATCGTTGACCGTCAACATCTTGTCTATCCCTGTAATTCCATTTTCTTCTGCCAATGTTGCCATTATTTTTCCCCTCTCATAAGGTCTTGTTCGTTATAAGGTACTTGATTTTTCCATTCAAAAGTTCCATCTTCATAAATTTTGTACTCCAGACTACATTGTTTCATAGCTAAATTTGATTTTACATGAACAATGACATTCCTATCATATAATGTATTGCTGTCTATTTCTTCTTTCACTACCCCTGCCAACATCATACTTCTTGCCAATCCTGATAGACCACTGCTACCTGACAATCTATAAATTGCTTCCGACATTTGCGATTTGTTTAGATGACTCACGCACACTAAAGCACAATCTTGTTCCCTTGCCACTATCAATAATTCAGATAGTATCTCTCTTATTTCGTTGTCAGAACCTGTATTTACATAAGAAGGAAAGAAATGATTTAATGGATCAACTACCACCATTCCTGCTCTAGTGTCTTTAATCATCTGTTTTATTTCTTCTATTCCTTGCTCTGTAAAATGTATTCCTTCATCATAAGAAAATATCCTATTCATATTTACGTTATCTTCACCATATGCTTCCAATCTCTCTTTCAGTATACTATTACTATCCTCTCCTAGAAAGAAAAGAGTCTTGTATGGTTTGAAAGAAAGTTGAAAAGGTAACCCTTTTCCGACTGAACCTGCCGAAGCTAACGCTGAAGTAATAAAACTTTTTCCACAAGAAGGCATACCAAATATAATAGTTAAATATCCTCTCGGTATTCTATTTTTCCATATCCAATTCACCTTCTCTACCTCTACCTCTGTCATTCTCTTTAACTTCTGCGAAGGCATTTCAATTACCTTTGCATTTTTTATAATTCCTATCAGTCTCGGTAAAGTTCCCTTTCTTTCGTCTACCCAATCCACAAAATCTTCACTAGGAAATAAATCTGGCAGGGATATAATTTTGCAACTTATCTTCTCTTTTAACAAATCCGAAGCAAATTCCTTTGCATATTTTTCCCCTGCATTGTCGTTGTCTTTCAGTATTACTGCTCTCTCCACATTCATTTCCTTTAACCATTTTGCACAAGAAGGATCAACATTACTTCCATTGGGAGAACACGTTGCCTTCCACCCTGTAAACTCTATAAATCTATCTACACATTTTTCCCCTTCCAATATAAAAATAGTTTTCTGATTGCGAAGGGTATCTAATTTATAAGGAACTGCCTTTTTTAATGGCTTTTTCCAATAAATCTCTTTGCCTGTTTCGGTATCTTTTCTTATCTTTATACCGACTATCCTTCCTAGATGGTCTTTGTACTCGTATGTGATCACTCAAATCTTCCCCCTTTAAATTAAGAGCAGATAAAATACTTTCAGTCGTGCAACCTGATCTACATTTAACTACTACCCTTCCACTCACATTGGAATTAAACCAATACAGAGAAGGATTTTTGTCGTTGTGGGCAGGACATAATCCTCTCCACCAACTACCGTTGGGAGAAGATTTTGCTTTTTGAATGAGGTTACTGAACTGTTCACTATTCATATAGAAAACACCTTCCTTTTACTTTCATCTTTCGGAAAATAAAACTTCACATTTTTCTTATAAACATTACAACAATCCACTATCGCATTTGCTTCCATAAATAAATTTAACCATGTTAAAGGAACTCCTTCCCAAGAAACTTGGGAGGATATTGAAAATGGCTGACATATAACCACGCAATCTACTTCCCTTATATTTTTTTCAGTCAAGGAAATGCTATCCACCGTTCTATCTTTCGTTAGGTGCATACTTTTAATCAATGGATCGTAATATTGAACTGTTGCTCTCCTGTCCTCTAACAGTTTCCATATATCACGACAAGCACTTTCACGACTATCTGCTACCTCTGGTTTATAAGAAGCACCAACCAATAAAACCTTACTTCCTGCTAAACCACTCAACTGCGTAGTATCTATAGCCTTCTCTACCATTCCGACAATGTGAAAAGGTACAGAATTATGCACTGCCAACGCTTTCTCGACTAACCCTAACGTAAAATTCTCTTGTCTCGCTGACCAAGCTAAAGCTGTAGAGTCGACTCCGATACAATGTCCACCCACTCCTGCACTTGGATACAAGGGCAAAATTCCGTAAGGTTTTGTATTAGCACCTTCACATATTTCCCAAATATCTAACCCTATCTTTGAAGCGTATTGAGCAAACTCCTGTATTAAAGCTATACCTACCATTCGAGAAGAATTTTCTAGCAACTTCACTGCTTCTGCACATTCGACTGAACTAACAGGCACAGTCTTAGTAATTTTTTTATACAGTTTATTAGTTAAATCAGCACAACCTTTACTAATTCCAGAAGTAATTTTAGGTACATCATGGATCGTGAAATCTTGGTTATTTGGATCAACTCTCTCTGGGCTAAATCCCAAGAAACAATTCTCTCCCACCACCACATCATCTTTTTCTAAACTCTTTTGCACAACTGATCTGGTTACACCGATTGGAACTGTACTTTCCAATACCACCAACTTACCCTTCATTGAAGGCAACCCTTTTAATGCTTCGTCAATGTAACTTAAATCTGGCAACCCTCTCTTAGATAAAGGTGTCGGAACTGTAATAATAACTATATCTGAAAATTTAATGTGGAACGGATCATCCGTTACGTTAAACCGAAGTAGTTGATATTCAGGTTTGTCCATCATTTCACGCAACTGAGATATTCTTAAACTACTAGTTTCATATCCATTCACTTTAAATTCGTTTTGAGTGAAACCTACACCTAACGTAGTTCCCACATAGCCACAACCAATGACAGATATCTTTGCTGTTTTATCCTTAATCTTTTCTTTCAGTTTAGAAAGGTATGTCGTCATCACCAATACCTCCATCATTGTCCACTTCCACCAATTCTGGCTGTTCCTCTGCTTTCTCTAACTGATTTAATCCATTCTTAATGTCTGACATTAACCTCTCTTTATCATCAGAAGATAAAAAATGAATGTCATCAAATTGTTTCAACTTACCAAGTTTTGTTTTGTAATTATCGAAAGAAAAATCCCAAAAAGTACCTTTATCTATTCCAACTAACTCGCACTCTCTTTGAAACTTGTATAAATACTTTCTTTCATCACTAAACCAGAAATCCTTCTTAGGTTGTGTACCTTCCTCAATCTTAGGTTTGGCAGGATTGCCATTGGAAGAAGGTACACTAGTAGATTTTTGGGCAGGATTTTTGTGAGGAACGTAGGCGTTGCCATCATCATCTAAAATATCGTTGCTGGAACTCATATTCCAATAATTCTGACAACTGTATCTTTTAATATAAGTAGAGAAACTACCAAATTTTTGAGGATCAATCGTGGCTTCATCAGGTACAGCGAAACAAGATTCTTCCATCTCATCACTCGCCCTATCTCTGACTAACATCTTTATAATGTTTCTATTGTCTCCATTCACACAAAATTTGAAAGTTTGGAACAAACCATATTTTTCTAAAATAGGTCTAATGACTACAAGCAGATCGTGTAGTGTGGAATATTTACTGTTTCCAAAAAATGGATTGCTCCCACTCTGTTTTAAGTCTTGTTTGTTTATTTCATACGTTGCTAATGCCAACCGTTCTCTAAACGTCAACTTCTTTTTCGTTGCCTTCTTTTCCTCTGCCATTTTGTATCTCCTTTAACCTCTCTATAAATACCTCTGCCCTTTTGAGCCTTTCATCAAACTCTGCCAACCATAGATTTAATTGAGATTCCTTTCTTCTAGCAATACTGCCTGATGTATGTTTTTTTTCTTCTATCGTAACTATTCTCTCTATCACTTCCTCCAGATTTTTGGGAGGTACTACATCTTGTGTATGCTTATTTATTTTATATTCTTTCATAACAAAGTATCCTACATTAAATTTAATTTCTTTGCAACTACCCTTTACAAAAGTTCAAAAATATGATATTTCAAATACCTATAATATTTGCATTTGAGGATATTAATCTTTAGAGATATCCGAAAATGCTTGTGCGAAGCACAACCCTTTAAAACCTAACTTGCTTAATACACACCTAAAGTATATCGCCAATCTTTCTCTGAAAGTTCTGTTGCATGATAAATACCTTCCAATACACCTTCTAAATAACTTCCTGTATATTCAAATATTTTTTCATCCTTAATAAACATATTCCCTATGTAAACTTTCGTAGTCTTGTACACTTCTACTGATACAGATTTATATTCCTTGACTGCCTTCCATGCTTTATTAAAATCTTTCCCTTTATAGACGGGTAAATAGTCTACTTCCTCAATTACTTGAATGTAATGTCCATCATCTATAAATTGTTTCAATGCTAGTTTCGCTACGTTAATCATTATCTCCCTCCTTTATTTCTTCAATCTCATCTTCAACACCCATGGTGTCGTGATAGGCAATAGGTTCACCATCATTTACTAATACTAAACTTACATCATCATTATCAAACTTATTCCACGCTTCTTCTTTATTTTTCGCTTCGACCTCAATTTGAAATTCAGCTAAATTGTATTGTTTTATTAAAAATCTAGGCATAAAATTTACCTCCCTTACTTAGAACAGTATCCCAGACAACCTGTTTAACCCACTCTATGACCTCCATATCATGCCTTCTTTCTATCTCTTGAGATACCAACTCCCATTGTTTATCGGTAAATCTATTATTAGTCCACCTTTCCACATCATCTCTATCAATAATATCTGCTAGTAATTCTGTATCTTCATCTTTATCTTTTAACTGCCTATCTATAGAACTTTTTTTCGTTATAAACATTTACTTTCCTCCTAAGTTTGTCTTACAATCAAATCTTCTATGTAATAACTATCAAGTGTACATAAATTATCGTTCAACCATTCACTAGTATTTGAAGTTTCTCCTGTCAAAATAGTGTAAGGTATTTGATCTTTAAATGCTTCAACTAATGCTTCTTCTAACTCATCACTAAAATCTTCACCATCATAAAACCATTTTTTAAAATCTTTTTTGTGATTTTTAATTACTTGTAACAAATCCATTTTAATCTCCTTTATATAGAGGGATTTTAAATCCCTCTAAATTGGTTAGGCAGTTAGAGGTTTTTTAGTTTCAGGTTCAAAACCAAAACCTTGTGCTAAATCATAATAATCAATGTATTGATTAATATATTCCACATGACATCTTGAACAGCCTAGCGACTTGGTAGCAACTATACTATCTTCTTTCCTTAATAATTCTTTAAACTTCTCTAAACTTCTCAGTAAAGGTTTTTCTATTGATTCAGTTCTTTTGATAACATCAGTTGTATAAAATGGTACTTTGTCTTCCCTGTTTCTAAAATCCATAATTGTAGTAATACCAACCTCGAAACAAAATGTTTCTCGTGAAACATTCACTTCTGTTTTACTGATGTAGGCATACTGGTTATCCTTTAATTCCTGTTTAATGATAAATTCCTTTTCCATTTCAATCTCCTTTAAAATAATTAATAATAACTACATATAATAT
>Ga0114902_1001226_pt1 | contig 11481 bp, 10 predicted proteins | sample MalvireepMed_s12_FD_87291 | JGI IMG/M metagenome (GOLD analysis project Ga0114902, IMG submission 87291) | Marine viral communities from the Global Malaspina Expedition - Malaspina viral metaG DeepMed_s12 | ecosystem: Environmental > Aquatic > Marine > Oceanic | place: Mediterranean Sea... | reverse complement strand
TGTTACGTTGCTAGAATTACAATCGCTAATATATAACTCAGGGCTTTCTAAATCTCCTATAACTGTTTGATCAGATTGTAAGGTAATAGTCTTATCATCTGGGAAGTAGTAAATACTAATATCATCGCTATTTCTGGTTATTGTTTTCATATTCTATTCCTTGTATTTTATAATTAAACTTCCTGTATAAAGCTAGGTATTGCTGGAAAAGCAACATCAGGAAAATCCTCATGGGCAGGTAAATTTCTTAGTGCTGTTCTATAAGTTTTAGCTTCGTTGACCTGTTCTTCTGTAAGAGGAGCATCAGAAAGCACAGCCCAGTCTGTATTGGATATTAAAGTATTTCTCATAGCTCTTTTCAAATTCTTTTTATTTTGTAGTTCTTCGGCTATGTGTGCTTCGGTTGGGCCTGCAGGAGCATTAATCTCAATAAATTTCTTTTTTGTACCATCCCATGTTGTTATTTTTGCCATCATAATCTCCTATATATTTTTAGCCTTGACAATCGCATATAAAGATACAATACCTTCAACCCACTTATTAGTATCAGTAGCAACTTCAAAATAAAAAGCATCAGCATAATTGGTGGATGTGCCATTCGTATCTCCTACTCTTAATCCTGCTGCTCCCCAAGCTTGATAAACATCAAAATCACCTGTGCTATTTGAGGTCGCTGAAGATTGCCATGAAACAGCAGCCCCTTGTTTGTTATTTTCATAAATTACGTGCCCTGTAGATTTTGGAGTATTTACATTATCATCGGAAGCTGATCTATGTTGAGCACCCCCAAACCAAGTAGCCTGACCAGTTGACCAGTTAATACCTTGATCCATTTTTATATAGACACTATTAGAAAAATTGCTTTTCGTAGTTCCGTTTTTATCGGTATAAAAACCATTTCCCATATAACTGTCTGTTCCTATTACGGATGAACCACTATTGTATGGATAGAATTTAGTAGACATACTGCCTGCATTATAAGACACTCCATAAAACCTAATGTCATACGATCTTACATCTGAGGGCTCTATTCCATCAACTAAGCTTAAAGTAAAGCTTAATGCAGAACCAATCTCATTACGTAAATCAACAGAACCACAGTATACTCTCACATCGTTATTCGGTAGATTTGTTAATCGTGAGCCATCTACAGCAGGTAGTCTGGCGTAGGAATCTAATTGTACTAAATTGTTAGCATCTGTTCCTGTATTAGTATTTCCAATAGCTAATTTAGTAGCACTAATGGACTGTCCTATATACTGAGCTCCGCCTCCAGCAACTACAGTGCCATCATTTGTAGCAAAATAATTTGTTCCTGCATCTACACCAACAGTATATACTTTTTCATCTAGATCATTACCATCTATATAGAGAACTGCAACATTTGTTGTTGTGGATAATGTGTTGGCTACATTAAGATTTTTAATAGCACCTCCCCCAGAAGCAAGAGCCTGTTCAGCATCCCAAGTTATGGTTGTACCAAAAAGTCTTCCTGATCGTACATAGGCAGTAGTAGTAGTAGAACTATTTCTATATGCTATTACAATTTTTCCTGATTGAGTATTAAAACAGCCTTTTGTATCGTCAGCCCCAGACCCAAATTCTCTAGTTGTTTCTATGGTTACTGCGGCACTTGGTTGTAAAATACCTCCTGAAGTTGCTTTAATTACACTATAAGATAATATATTGCTATATTCAAAAAAAGCAACAGTCGCTTTTGCGTTGCTATCATATACAACAATAGGATTGCCTGTCGCATAAGTCTCAGAAAACTCTATTCTAGATTTCATTCCTAAAGTACATGTAGTACCACTTATAGTTATAGGAATAACCATAGGATAATCAAACCTCAGATTATTTAAAGTACTATTGTAATAATCTTTAGTAATTAATATATTAACTCCTGATTCAACATCATGTACAAGTGATCCACTTGATCCTTCACCATACTTATCATTTGTTACAAGCTCTGTACCAATAGTAATGACTCTACTAGCATTTAACTGAATAGCAGTAAAAGAACTTTTTGTAGGACTATCACCCATAGACATTACAAGAAGACCTACATTAGCAGTAGAGTCAAAACATCCTCTTATTCCTTGAGCAATATTATCGTCTAAACGATTTGTCGCTTCTTCAGAGTCTACAACAGTTATAGTAGTTCCTGAAACAGTCATAGATTTTACTGTAATATCATTTGCATGTGTGGCAGAACTTGTAACAGAAACAAAAGCACTTCTATGACTATCCCACCATAATGCTATTCCATTTGTTGTTGCTGATACTAGTGCTGTAGCTGAACCCCATGTAATATTTACACCAGATATAGTTCCTGCTCTAACTGTAGGATAGGCACTATTATCGTTATCCTCATATAAAATCATAACTGTTCCTGTTGCAGGATCAGATGCTATTGTTATTTCATCACCATTGTCATCTGCTTCTGTTGCACCTGTTATTGCAGCAGTTACCACTAAATCCGTTTGATTAGAGTTTACACCTCCAAAAGTAGTAACAGTGCAAGTAGCACCATCAGATACTGACTCTGTGGCTAGACCAAGAAAATTATTATCTATTTCATTAGTCCCAGAAACCTGTTTTGCCTTGCCTGCACTAGTCATAGTAACTGGTTTACCAGCAGTAATACTTCCATCGGCTACAAGGTCTTGTGTGCCTGAAGCTCCAGGTAAATCTGCCCAACCTAAAGCTAAAGAACCATCTGTTTTAAGCACTTGACTAGCAGAACCATCAGCATTAGGCAAAACCCATACTTTATTGGCTGCTATAGAATCAGGAGCTTTAAGCCCTACATAGTGAGCACCATTAGCTGCTAATTCTTGGAATCTTAATTCTGTACCATTTCCTGCACTAGTACCATGAGGAGCCATACTAACTCCCCCTGCAGCTACAATAGCTGTGGTATCATTTCCATCTTCATCGTATTCAATACTAAGGTTTTGGTCTGAGCCTAGATATATTTTTTTATCATCCGCTATATATAGATCGCCCCATTCAAGAGATGCACTACCTAAGTTAGCACCACCAGAAGCATCAGGAACTAAAGCAGTAGAAGCAGTAATTGTAGTACCTTCTATAGTGCCTGCAACTGTTAATGCACCAGAAGCTAGGGTTAAAAGGTCTGTATCATCTGTATGACCTATAGTAGTGCCATTAATTAATACATTATCTATATCTAAAGAACCACCAGATATTAAGCCAGTAGTAGTAATAGCAGAAGCACCTGTATCTATAGTACCAAAGTTAGAAGTTATAGAACCTCCGTCTAAAGCTCCTACAGTAGTAATATTTCCTTGAGAGGCAGTAGCTAAAGTACCTGTAATATTACCACCAGCAGTTATAGTGCCTGTGGTAGTAATTGTATCTATAAAAGCATCTTTCCAGCGAACACCAGTTGTGCCTAGATCAACGTCACTATCTGATTGTGGGCCGAATATTCCATCAGCTACATATACTTGTTCTGCATTGTCAGCATAAAGATGTATTTCATTAGCTGTTTCAAAATCTATTTTTGTTTGATCATCTTCACCAATTTTAATGTCTGTTGCAAGTAGGGATGTAATACCTGTTTGAGCAGCATCTACAGTAAATGTCATGTCATAAGGATCAGCATCGGAACCAGTAGATGTGTCTGTCCAGTTTGTAGTAACACCAGAACCAATAAATTTAACTTCTTTAGCATTATTAATAGTAACTTCAGTACCATCATCATCTTCTAAATACCAAGTACTTCCTGCACTACTTACTTCTGAATCTACATAGGCTTTTACAGACTGTTGCGTAGGTATAAGGGTTGCACTATTAGTAGACATATCGTCTTCATCTACAAAAGCTGTAACAGTTATAGCACCATCAGAAATACTTCCAAAGGTCACTGTACCTGAAGCTGTCACACCAGTACTAGATAGAAGTCCAGTCGAAGGATTATAAGTTAAATCTCCATCAGATTCTAAACCTATATTACCTCCATCTACATCTCCTCCTGCTGTAAATATGATTGCATTATTTTCGTTTGTGCTTTCGTTATCTGTTATGGTTACTGTGGTTGCTACTGTAGCAGTTGCTGCCGTACCACTATATCCTGAAGAAGTTATTGTACCTAATGATACTCCTCCATCAGCAAAAGTAATAGTCCCATTGTCAGCATCAAGTGTTATGCCACCACCAGAATCAAGCGTTACAGTTGTACCTGCTAACTCTGCAGTCCCATCTGCTGTAATTTGAATATTGGCTGCTGCTGCTGCTGCATCAGTAGTTACAATACTAAGAGTTCCATTCGTTCCTGCTGTAAATACAGCCGTATCACTAGCTGAACCTGTCATTGTGATGACTTTGCCATTTATAGCAACATCATCAACTGTTAAGGCTGTTAAAGTTCCAAGACTCGTAATATTTGTTTGTGCTGCTGTGGCTAATGTTCCTGTAATAGTACCGCCTGCAGTTATAGTTCCAGATATATCTACATTACCATTAATATCTATAGTGGTAGCAGCTATCTGTATTTCTGTATCTGCTACTAAGTCTAATTGCCCATCTGCGGAGGAGTATATGTATATTGCAGTATCATAAAAATTAATTCTTTCAGTGCTATTTATTAAAATGTCATCAGAGAATTTAAAGTAATCTTCATCTTCCATCCATGTTATGACACCATCGTTTGAGTTGGCGTTAAATGTTAATACTATGTCGGTATCTGCATTTGTACCCATGCTGATAGCATTACTGTAGAGGGTAGATAAGGGGCCACCATCTCCTGCGGTACTACCATCATGGGTATGCCCAGTAGATACATGAAAAGCTGCTAAAATCTCATTAAACTCATCATTAGTATGAGCTGCTGTTATTGTATCTCCTGTAGTAAAACTCGACTGTCTTGCTGCGTATACTGCCATTTTTTATCTCCTACCTGCTGCTGCAAATTCTAAACTAAACCCTCTAAGGGAATAGGGGGCAGAAGTTGTATCTTCTGTAAACTGTACTGATACAGCAAATCCTGACCCTGTTATTGGTTGTCTTTCTAAAACAAATTGTGCACCCCCATAACTGGCAGCACCATACGTACCTGTACCATATACAGAAGTATTCGATGCTGCTGTTATTGTTATACTGCTAGGATTAAGAACTTCTGCTGATCCAAAATCATAATCTAATCCTAAATTTGTATCTATCGTACCTTCTGGTCTATAATTTAATATAGCCCTATGAAATCTTTTTCTAATACCTGGATCACCCATAGTTAAATGAGCTGATTTATATCGTGCTTCTACTCCTAAAGTACTATCAGAAGAATTAGTAAAAGTATTACCTGACTCTTGTTTGTATATATATCCGTCATGTCCTCCATGTACTACAGTCTCTACATCACTAATAAAGCCACTATCAGAACAATTAGGCTTTATTCCTCTTATGTCTGCAAACTCCCATCCTAAATGTCCTGCTTGAGGGTCTCCTTTAAATGAACCAATAATTCCTGTACAATCTGTTTCAGAACTTTGATTAGCAAAGAAAATTCTATATTGAGTTTTACTTCGTATAACTAAAGAAGACATTTTATTTTTAACATCACTTAAATCTAAAGCAGTAAATCTTTGTTGTATTTGCCTAGAAATTACTCCTAATTCTACATCACCAATTTTTTCAGTACCTGCAACAGTTCTTAAACCATCAGCAGCTAAGAAAACAATATCACCACCAATTTCCTGTATTGTAAATGGAGCAACGCAACCTATCCTTGTAGTTACTGGTTGCATTTGAAAATCCGCTATACTATTTCCTGCTAATCTAAAAATAGCATCCTCACAGAAAATATAAAGTTGTTCCCTAAATACCTTTAAACCTGTTATTGTACTTGTTACAGATATAGAACCTGCACCATTTGCAGCACTAAAATCGCCTACAGCATAAGGAGCAGAAAATATTATTTTTTGTGGGGTAGCAGACATACCTCCATAAACAGCATGATTTTTAAATATCTTTACGTATTTAGGATTAGCAGGTGCTCCTGTTCCACTTACATCTGTTACTGCACTATTATTATAATGTGATGCATTATTTGCACCATCGGCCCAGATAATTCTTTCCGTTCCATCCATATCATACAAATCAAAATCATAACGACTTGCACTTGTTCTGCCTGAATCTATTGAACTTACAGAACCTGTACCTGATAATTTAAATACTTCCGTACCTCTAGCTGCAACAACCTGATCTTTATACACTGCAGACATAAGTATTGCACCTGAAGTAGTTCCAGAAGTTACAGCATTAGTATTAAATTTGGTAAAACCATTAATACGTCTATATCCTCCGCCTATATCAGGTTCAAAGTTTCTTAATTCCATAGCTTCACCTGGCTCCATCTCAAATTGAGACTTATTGAGTACCAATCCTCCTCGAAGGTTGACTACAAATGGGTTCAACATATCAGGCATTAGGTAGCAAACACATAATTTTTACGATTTAACATATCTGTTCTCATTCTTTGCAATCCAAAACTATACTCTTGTAAATACACTTGGGCTAACTGTGGGTCAGACCTAGTAAGTAAAGTATAGTAGGTTGCTCTTTTAATTATAAGATCGTGGTAACGGCTCGGAACACTAGGCGTATCGCCTGAAGCAGAAAGGTCTGTTGGGGAAGTATAATAGTCAAACTCAACAGTATAAGACCCTTTATCTGGAACAGGCGAGACCCCAAACGTAAGGGCCGTAGTAGACGCAGCAGTCCTGTATATATAACTCGGCTCTGCGTAGTGATCAGGATTTTGATGCTTGTCTGTGCCAACGATTCTTTGTCTCCATTCATCCTCATTTGCATATCTCAGTGCTTTAGGATGAAAATTTTCTTTTACGCTTACGTTATCTATTAGAACTGTAGATGACGCAGTTTCATTTTTAATTGTTAGGTAATGTAGTGTAGCAGTAGCTTCAAAAGTAAAGTTGTGATAACTTAAATCACCTTCTTCATTTGATCCTCCTGCAGAAGTATATGTAGCTGTAGATATTCCTGTAGCTAGAGCACTTGTACCTACTGAAACTACTAAACTAGGACTTAATGCTGACCCTGAAGTCGAAGCATTTTTCATAGCAAAGGAAACCATGTATTGCCTACCTTTGGTAAGAGAAATACTTTGATACACTGCACTAGTACCTGAACCTGCAGCTAAAGATAAATTACCAGAAGAATATGTACCATCTCCAGTACCAGAATTAGATTCTGTCCAACTACTTAAATCAGAATCAAAAGTACCATTGGTTAATAATTCTGTAGGCAATAAAATAAAACTATCCCAGTCTATTGTGGTTGCTGCTGTGGTAATGGTGTATTCTTGAATACCTGCTGTTAGGGCTTGTGTTCCTGATGCAATAAGATAAGGCCATTCTACCTCAGAAGTTGCTATGTCTCTCATAGCTTTATTTACATTTTCTTTAACTGTAGTTTGGATTCCTACTGTTGTTGAAGCTGAACTTAAATCTGCTGCAGTAGAAAGTACTGGTTCATTAAGTTCGGTTAAAACGTTATTTACTAGTGTAATAAATGTTGCCATATTTTACCTATGTTGTTAGAGGATTGTATATAAGTTCTACGCCTGCTATTGCTGTTATTGTGCTGGCTGTTCCTGCAGTGACTGTTAGTTTGTCTCCTGCTTCTAAAACTAACCCTATATCTATCCAATTTATATACCCTTCTCCAGCTATTGATGTAGCCCCTGTTAAAGGGTAATATGCAGTAGCCGATAAATCATACCATTCTAATTTGGCTGTTTTAGCGGATGCATTTACATTACCCACATTTATAAATCGAATAATCCCTTTAAAATTACTAGGACAAGTGTACACATCTGTCCTATTTGTATCGCCTGGTGTTGCTGCTGCTGAGATAAACGTTGACTCAGTCATTTACTTTTAGATGTCTTCTGTATAACCACCAGATTATTGCAGCATTAATTGGTAATAAGTAGGCAAAAAGAACAAAGTCAAAATTTATAAGAGAAATTATACTTACATATACACAAAAAACTGCACCTATATTAAGTGTCAGTTTTAACAACTCTCTCCCCACTTGATACACCATTCCATCCTCTATAATTGATTATCTGTACTTTTTGTTTCAATACTAATTGAAACTTCCTGACTCTCAGGAATTTCTGCTGTTACGTTTATTCGTGAAGCTGCACAGCTCACTAATACTAAACCTACAGTAGCTAAAACTAATAAATTCTTCATATTTTTTCCTTTAAAAGGTGGGGAGAATTAACCCCCCACCAAAGACAGTATTTAGGCGTATGTATCGCCTGATTCTGTATCGCCTATTGGCCCTGCGATGTCAGCTATTAAAGCCCATACTCGGACTTTAGAGTCAACATTAGCAGTTGCAACAGTCACGTCAAGCGTGTCTGCCGCAGCGTAGTAAACGAACATTTCAGCGAGTGCATCACCAGAAGTCATAGCTCCTGCTGTTTGCGTAGCAGCAGCAACATAAGTTACTGAGCCATCGCCTAAGGCTAATGTACCTGTACCAGTACCTGCAGTAATAACATCAATGCCAGCATTGAGTACCACAGAATTGATAGGGACATTAATTACTTGATAGACATCACCGCTAGTTAAGGCTGATGATGTGCCATCTATGACTGATGACTGTACATAACATTTAGCAACAGCATTACCTGCTTGATGCCCAACAGTACCTGCACCAGTTTGTGTCAAAGTAGCCATATCATTCCTCCTTAATCTATTTTCACGAAGGCTTTTGCTATGGATTCAGTACGAAGTACTTTCCTACCATAAACATGGAGCCCTCTAACAATGTCGGCAAACGATTCAGTGTCTCTCACGACTTCTGTTTTTGCAATATTGGAAGCAGTAGAAACACCGCTTTGGTGTCCTGCCATTACAATATAAACATCAGAAGTACTAGCCGAAGGCATATTATTGGATTTATAAATCCTGAAGCCATTGACTAGTTGTGGGACAACTAAACCATTTCTTACTTGAGAGCTAGATTCACTTAAGAAGTTAGCGTCAAGTAATTTCGAACTAGTTTGTTGTAGTTGCTCAAAGAATATTGGAGCAGCTACGGCCCAGCGATTGTCTGTAGGGACGTTTCCGTCATCTAGGAGTCTTCCTAAACGAGCAAGTACGTTTACAGGATCAATTTCGCCAGTATCAAAGCCAGTGTCTATCGAGTTGGTTGCGTGATCAGCACCATACGTATTCGCAGATGTGACGTTAGAATTAATGTCACTAAGAACTTCACTATCATAAGAGTCTTTAAGTGCATAAGCACCTGCAGAAGTCGCTAGAGTTTCAAAGTTTACGTGCCCTTGTCTTTCCTCAATGTCATCTACTTTAAAAGCAAATGCATTAGCTTTATTAATGGTGAGTTGTATCTCATCATCAGCTAAGTCTTGAGTATTAACAGAGGAACCTCTAGTATATGCAGAGACTGTGATAGATGGTTCTTTTATGATTCTAACTGTATCGCCAAAATTTTCAATTTCTCCAGTGTAGTCAGTGTTGGTTATATCCTCAACAACTGAAGCTTTACGGAAGAATTTAAGAACTTTTTGACTATAAATTTCTGGTAAAAAATTACCAGAAGGCAGGTTAGTATAACCTGCTGCAGTTCCGATAGCCATAATCGAATCCCCTTTTAGTTAAAGTTAATAAATAAATCTAACGGATTCGACCTTCCCTCCTTGCTAAGTCAATTTCTTTTTCATACTTCTCAAAGTCTTGAGGTTTCATCCGTCTGATTTCCTCAGCAGTCCACTCTTTCTTGCCTTTGGTTGGTTCCGACTTTTGTTTAGTAGGAACAAAGTCAGCAGCAGATTTCGTGGTTTGCTGTTTTAATGTACGAGAGATACCTTTATCGGATTTGTATAAATCTATTACTCTAGCAGCCCATTTAGCATCAGTGTTGTTTCTAAGAACACCATCTGCTATAGAGGGTGGCTGCTCCTCTAACCATGTAATAAAATCTGGTTCTGCTTTAATAGTCATAAAATCAGGGTGTGATCTAAGAAGTTCTTGAGTCGCTTTTTCTTTAGTTAGGCGAGTACGATCTCCTTGTAATTCCTTAATTTCATCTTGCAGAGCTTTAGTTTTATTCTCAGCTTGAGAATGTGCCACAGTCTCTATAACATTATAAACATCAGGGTATTGCTCTTTGAACTGAGTAAGCTCTTCAGGCGTTTTAGGTGGATTATAGTTAACACCACCTTCTGATGCTTGTTTTGCCAAGTCTAGAAGTTCGGTTTCTTTACCTTTAAACTCCTCGATTTTAGCATCATAATGTCTTTTTAAATCGTCATACCTTTTTTTATAATCATGTTCAGGTTGTTCTGATTTAGTAGACTGCTCTACAAAACTATTTGACTTTTCTTCTGAAGTAGCTGCTAAAGGAAGTTCTTCTTGTTCTTCTTCGGCAGGGTTCTTTGGATCAGGATCATCTAGTTCTTTTCTGTAACCCCCTTGGTAGGGAGTCGGTTCTAGGTCTCTTTCCTCCTTTGTAGGATTTTCTTCGTTCATTTTTACCTCTTTGGGGGCCTATACTTTCTCCGTAAAGGGTGGCCCATTCAGTTATTAAAGAGACAGTGTTGCTTTCGCAAGTCGCTGTCAACTAAGTGTTGGGTCTTTCACCAACTGACATAAGGCCTTTATCGTTCATAGTATTCAGAACTCCAGTGCCTATATATTTCGTTAATTCTTTTGGTATTACGTATTCACCATTGTGAACATTTACTGGGACTTTACCCCCAGATTTTAAATTCGTGCCTGCACTTGTAGCAGCTCTGGAGAGCATGCGATCTACAGTGTCTTTACCATAGAGGGCTACTGCAGGCTGAGAGAGTACAAAATCTCCCTCTTTTAAATCCATTGGAACGTCATCTGCCCTCTGTGAAGGAGGGGCTTTATCTTTTTGATTTACAAAACCATATTGCTTACTATTATACTGTGAATTTGAGCCCTTGTCAAGAGAAATCTTTCCGCCTCGCTTAACTCCTCTAAATGTAGAAAAATCAAAATCTCCAAATTCTGTTTGTATTTCTTCAGATGATTTTTGTACTCCTGTATAGTAAGAAAGATCAGTTATTTTATTTTCAGATATATATGCTAAATCAGCCATTAATGCCTCATACATATCCGCTATACCTTGTTCATTTGCCTCAAAACGTCTACGATATACTCTTCCACCATCTTGCGTAGATTGATCTCTTCCATCATAATAATCTAATCTATTAAGGAACATATCTTTAGCAGATAATCCTTCTTGATCTCTATTACCTATAGTGTAATATATACCTTTATCCTTTGCTTCTGAATAGTGTATTTGTAAATCACCTTTAAAATCAAAACCTGTAGTTGCTTCTAATTCTTGCAGATAAGGAACTAAAGGCTGTAAAAGACTTTCAGAAAATTGTACATTTTCTGGTTTTCCTTTTTTAATATTATAATCTCC
>Ga0114902_1001211_pt1 | contig 11578 bp, 12 predicted proteins | sample MalvireepMed_s12_FD_87291 | JGI IMG/M metagenome (GOLD analysis project Ga0114902, IMG submission 87291) | Marine viral communities from the Global Malaspina Expedition - Malaspina viral metaG DeepMed_s12 | ecosystem: Environmental > Aquatic > Marine > Oceanic | place: Mediterranean Sea... | reverse complement strand
TTGTATGCCACTACCTTTTCTGGAGTTTTACTGATAAGTTGGATATTTTTTGTGGAAATATCTCCCATACCTCCATCCAATGACATATCCACTATTGAATATTGTAAACCATTCGTGGGCACTATTCTATTAAAAACCCTAATAACATCTACGGTAAAAATATAATATAACGTACTACTGCCTGGAAAAGGCACAATTACAGCTGAATGGGTACTGGAAGAATCCCCATATAGCCCTGTACCGTTGGGCATAAGTTGATGGGTTTTGTTATATACATTGACTCCATCGGTGTAAAAAAGGAGATTTCCTCCATTGTCCGAAATAGTGGCACAACCTTCATTGGTATATAACTGGCCATTGGTAACGGCCACTGGAGTTCCACTGTTAAAATCAACACCTGCATTATACCCAAAATACCAATGGTTGGCCCTATTCTGGGCTTGGGTCCCTACAGACAGTAACAACAGAAAAAGAACGGAAACAAATTTGGTATGGCGTAGGTTCAAGTAAAATAGCTAATGGTTATAAAAGCAAAATAAGATTTTTCCTTCAAATATGAAATCTTATTCTATGAACTACATCAAATCTAAGTTTATATTAAAGGATTGAAAACAAAACAGCAACCCAAAAAGAGTTGCTGTTGATTTATGTGTTTAGGTAAAACAACTATTTTATTACATTACCACTATTAATTATCATTTTTTTCTAAAATCCATGGGTTATCTACCGGCGGATTATGTTGTACATAAAACGTATCTTTTATGATTCTTTTATCTTTAATATGAATTAAGTATTTTCTTCCTTCATAAAACCATCTTGGATATTCTTCTGAACTTTGTGGAATGTTTGATTTATATGGATAAACAACGGCAGCATAGATGCTATCACCTGACCTTCCTGTTAAGGCCACTAAATCACATTCTTCTCCACTCTCAAAACTTTTCGGAAGATTACTTTCAAAGTCATTATTCAATTTTTTATCAGATAAAAAAGCATCATAGTCTTTACCGAGCTTCTTCGTATAATAACTATAAATTACCGAAGCTAAAACTTTTCCTGATTCATCAACTCTAAAACAAATACTTTTATTTGGATAATCTGAAGTTATTTTTTTTCTAAAATCTTCTTCCATAACCTTAGAAGTTGTGGAACAGCCTAGAAAGAGAAATAGCAATCCCATTGTTGGTAAAATACTTTTCATAATACTTATTTAATATTGTATTCGAGGACCCAAGAATCCTCCATTTGTTAAAGGTCTAGGATGCACTGTTTTTATATTTCCGCCAAACATAATTGTATTTATTGTCTGTCCTTGAACTTTAAAGTTCCTTGCTCCATAAGTTTGTCGTATTCCAAAGTTAAACCCTTGTGAATTCAATTGTCCCCTAACAATATTCATTCTATCCACTACAGGTCCAGTATAGACATCAACATTTGTTTGGCCAATAAAATCACGTTGTGCACCCCCTTGCGCTACATTTGAGTGCAATGTCTCATGCATAAATGTCATACCAAATCCTAATGTTCTATTGTCCACTTCTCTCGAACCACTTATATTTTGATTTATTTGATTTATATCCAAATTAATATTGCTTCCACCAATTTCCATTTCACCTAAATCATTTGTCACTTGCGAGCCTCCACTTTCTGTAATTCTAGCAGTAGCAATTTCTTCTGCCCCTAAAGCACCCACAATGATATTTCTCCCCTCTGCACTTCCTAATTGGTTGCCATCTCCGTCTGTAGAAATAATAGCATTTCCATCATTATCAGTAGCATAAACCAATTTACCATTATTAACATTAAACGATAAACCTGTAGCAGTTGTTAAATTCTTTTTTATCTTATCAAGAATATTAGTTCCATTATCGTTATCGTATTGAATAATTTGTGAAACATCAATACTATCACCTTGTATTTCTCTAAATACCATAGGATTATTTGCAGTAAATGCATAAGGGCTAATCCCAACATATTCCTCAGCAAACCTATCAATCTTACCAAACCTTCCAATGGCAGGGTCATAATCCCTCCATTCGTAAGCAACAGTATTCTTCTCTAAGTCATCCTCATACTCCTTCCCACCAAACTTCCACTTCTGCGCCACATCGTTTCCAAGGGAAGACATACCGTTTTCATTGTACCCTTTGTGCTTAAGACCGAAAGGATAGTAGTTGTTCTCCTCCACGATTTCCAGACCGCCATTCCCGTCATCCACATAGCTCAATCGTATGTTCCCCAAGTGGTCCTTATATTGGTACACATAATCATAACCTCCTTGTCCGTCCGGGGTCACATAGCCCTCCGGTTGGCCAAAGAACTGCAACGTTCCTCCCTGGTAGATATAGTTGCCCGCATAGTCTGTCACAGAACTTCCCGTGGACACCGTTTTCTGTATTTTGGTGCCCGCGGCATCATAAACATACGAAATATCCTCGGAACCCATCTCAATCTTTGTAGGAAGATTCAGGTGGTTGTACTCGATGCCGTCCGTACTGGCCGTCCCGATTCCTTTATTAAGGTCCCTGGTCAAATTGCCGTTTTGGTCATACCCTATGCAAAAAAGCGATGATGGGCCGTGTTTTTCCACTCCCTCGGTACCGTAAAGATGTAAAAGAACGTACCGTGAAGATAATATATCCTTACTTTAAAAGCCAAGCCTTCAACAGTTCCTCTATCGCCTCGAAGACTATCATCGGTTCTATCCTGAACACGGTGATCAATACCACTGTGATGATCAGCGACTGCCACCAGTTGGGCAACCTCAGTTTGATGGTGTTCGTTTTTTTCATATTCCTTTTAATATAAATAGTGCCCTTTTCCCCAAAAGCATAAAAAAATTCAGTTTTGTGGATTTAAGCTACATTATTTTGTTCCCCATTAAAAGGACATTACCTAGTAATACACCCGCACATCCCATTTTTACTGGGGTCCCGCTAATCAACAAAGGATTTCCCAGAGTGGCCGTAACATGAGGTGGCCACTTTCAATAGCTTCAATCTTTTTATGATGGTGTCACATATAATGGCCGAACAGAGTGAGTGGTTTTTGTCAGCAAAAACACAACTTGCTAAATGGGTTTGTGGAATGGGTTCCCATTTCTGATTGCGTTGGTTCACCCATTTTTTGCATTACCGCAACCCCCTTGTTTACAATACATTATATCATAAAATTTTCACGCGTCGAGTTAGTCCCCGTTATACCTATCGGGGACTTTGTCGGTCTTTCAGACCCCTCATTATGGCCTCGGCCACCTTTGTAATGGGCAGTACGGCCAGCACTTTCTTCAAGAAGTTCCCGAACATGTCCAACCGCCATTTGGGCAATTGGGTCAGGTACACCACCAGCACCAGCGACCATATCAAGATGTATAAAACGTTGTTATCCATAAGCGATATTTTAAAGATTCGCCCCCTTAAGCGATAAAACTTTTCAATCGGGCGGGGTTAAGCTATGTCTTTTAGTTCCTCTTTAAAAGGACATTACCTAGTAACACCCCTGCACACCCCATGTTTATTGGGGTTTATGAACTAACGCCCTTCGGTTGTTGCATTTTAAAGGCTGGCGGAACTCCACTGCAACGGCCAACAGCTTCCGCCATCCTTTAAAACGTTATTGACCTTTTGGACGTTTTGCCAATGTTCTCCTATTTCTTAAAAGTTCGGTCCAAAGGGCCTGACCTTGGCCAAGGACCGGATTTTAGATTTTGTGTAAAGCAAGGGCATTAAATTCACTTTGACGGATGCAAATGGTAATCTTGGGTTTTAGCGGACATGGGCGTTTTAAAAAAGAACGGTTCAGTGGCTGGCGTTGCACTGGGAATCGGTCTTTTTTAAAATGATAGGCAAGCGCCGATTGAGCGCCACGCAAGAGTGGGGTGTTTGTCATGACACGCACACATCTTGATATTGGTCTTATTTCAGGTTTTGGGAGTGGAGGGAGCGGCTATTTTACATAGCGTTATTATGCGCCATTCGTGGAGGCATAATGCAACGTTATGTAAACATAGCTTGGGCGGTGCGGTGGATAGAGCGTGTGCCTTCTAAGCGGACGTTCAATGCTTTTCGTATATTTGTGGCATGGATTTTTGGGATATTATCGGTACCGTTTCATCATTTTTGGGGATATTTTCATTTCTCAAGAACGATATTTCCCTTTTTAAAAAAAATCCAATTTACGGTACCATGACCATTTAGTACCATTTCACTACCATTTTACTTGTACTTTACTTGCACTAAGTACAATTTTCCACCATTTTGCTACCATTATTGGTTCTGTATGCCCTAGCTTATCGGGTGGAAGTTCTCCACAATATCGTGCAGGTTTTCCAAGTCGTCCTGGACATATTTTTCAGTGCTGCTTATGTATCGGTGCCCCGCCATGTACTGGACTTTTCTAAGGCTGTGGTTCTTTAGCCAGTTGATGATGATGCTTGTCCGTAGAGAAGAACACCCCCTTACCTTTTGGTTGTTCCCTTTCATGGCCTTCAATATCCTACTGGTAATGCTGTGCATCTGGTCAATGCTGCCGAAGAACAGTTTCTCCGGATTGCCGCCCTTGTCTCTTTCCGACAGGTAGGGACGGGCTTTCTGCATGTACTGTAAAAGTCCCATCATCTGGCAGGGCTGTAACTTTAAGGTACGTGCATTGCTCCTTCGGGTGCTGGGAACATCCACTTTGCCCTTTTTCAACTGTAGGTGCTCTTCCTGCATATGGTGCAGTTCCATAACCGTGATACCTTGGAAGACCATTAATCCGACCACTGTTTTGTCCCTCAATTTGCTTGCCTTGAAAAAAGTATCATGGTGCTCCGTTCCATAACTGTAATACAGGTCTTCCAGTTCCTCTTCGTCCAGTATATCACCGATGGCCTTGGTACGGGTTCCCCTTATAGACATATCGGTGGCGGGGTTCTCCATGGTCCTGTTTTCCTCTATCAGATGATCGTGGTAGAGTTTTACCGCCCGAAGCTCGTTGTTGATGGATTGCCTTTCGTAGCCCTTTTCCGTTTGCAGGTATTTGGTGTATTGCAATAGTTGCGGATAGGTCATCCCGTTTTCTTTGATGCCCTGCTTTTTTAGCCAGTCCCCTAAACGTCCGATCCGTAACAGATGTACCTTGATGGTGCTTTCGCTGTATCGGTTTTTCAACAGGTATTCCCTAAAATTCATGGTCTTTCCTTTATGAGGTGGGTATAGACTTGTGTGGATTCCAATGAGGTATGCCCTAGGAAGCGGCTGACCGTTTCTATGGCCACCCCGTTCTCCAACAAATGGGTGGCAATACTGTGCCTCATTTTATGGGGCGTGATACGTCGCTCCATCAGTTCGGGGTTGCCCGTGGCCCTTATGATGGCACGCAGCCGTAGCTTAAAGCTCTGTCCCCCCATCCGTCCGCCCTGTTGGTTGACAAAGAGGGCATCCGTTTCGTTGGCCCTATAGAAGACGGGACGACCGTCATAGATATATTCTTCGAGGATTTCCATGTTGTGGTCGTTCAGCGGTACATGGCGTTCCCTTCCGTTCTTCGTCCAGCGTGCCAGTATGCGGTTACGCCCAAAGAGCACATCGCCAAGGTTCAGGTGCACGGCTTCGTTCCTTCTAAGCCCACAACTGTACAGCACCACCAACATGGCCCTATCACGTAGGCATACATGGGGCATCACATAGCTGTGTTCGGCAGCGGCGAACATTTCCCTTATCTCTTCTTGGCTCACGATGTCGGTCGCATCCAGTCTGTCCGTCTTTTCGGAACGCAGGTGGATGGACAGCGGTCTGGCATTGTGTCTTTTCAGATATTCGTTAAAACGTTTGAGCGCACTGATATGGTTGTTCAGGCTATGGTTGCCCAGTGCCCCGCCATAGCTTTGGTTGGGACGTTGGCGCAGATAGGCGTAGTATTCGGTAATGTCCTGTTGCATTACCGTGTTCAGGTCGGCATGTCCGTTTTGTTCCAACCAATGGAAGAACTCCCGTAGATAAAGGGGCGAGTATTTCATGCAACTTTCGCTATATCCGAGGATGCCCAGCCATTCCTTGAAGGAGAGCAGCAATGCTTTATAGGTACGATTGTGCAATGGTAATTTTTGCATGGGTATGTGTTTTTGGCGTTTTAGTGGAACAGATGGTTCAACTGGCTCTATTTCTGTGTTTTGCCTGTTCCATTTTGGCAGTGGAACGCCTTGGAACGGTGGAACGGGCAGGGTCGCCGTTGACGGTTATCTTATCAAGACAGGTCTTTAGGGCTTGGGATATGGTCTCCTCCAATGCCCTGTATTCGTCAGGGTCGGCCACTTCGTAGCGCACAAGGCTCTCTCCCTTCTTCTTTACTTTCTTGATATAACCGTTCTCCAACAGTTGTTGGTGGTAACGCCATTGGGTCGTTTTCTTCACTTTCAGTTTTCTGCGCATTTCACGGGCGGTAAAGCGGTCACCTTGTTTTTTGAGTTCCTCCAAGTAGTTCCTACAGGCCCCTGTGATGATGTCGGATTTTCGCAGCAGCACATCCATGATAAGTTCGTTGGCCTCCCTGATGTCCTCAATCATGGTCTCAATATACATTTCCCCTGTTTGGGCATCGACCTTCGATTCACGTTGGCATTGCTTGTAAAAGGTGATCGCCTCTATGAACTGTAGGTAATGGCTGTTTGTCCTTCGTGGCTTAAATACGGATTCGGGCAGTTCCAAAAATTCCGCATAGGGGTTTATCACTTTGATGGGCCTCAATACCCGCTGCACGTTGCACAACAGTTCGGCAGCCTCCAACTGTCCCTGTTCATCGATTTTGCCCGCACTTGCCAACCGCTGATAGTCCATGATCCGTTTGTCCTGTTCGGCAGATTCATCAATGTAGAGCAAGAAGCTTCGGTTACTGTTGTCCTCGTAGACCGATTCTTGGGTGGTACAGCCCGCAACGCTCACAGGGCCTTCGACCGTTAAGTGTATGGTCTTGGTGGTTCCTTTGGCATCCTTGTGGACGACCGTTTTTGTGATGCGCTTTTTGGATTGCAGTTCCCTGAGCGGATAGAGCACGGATTCCGCACCGTCCAAATCCTCAATGAGTATCAACTTGTGCTGTAGCTCCGTGCGGTTGAAGTAATAAAAGGCATTGGCCGATAGCACGGTGATCTCCACCTTGTCCTCCCAGGGTATGAGTTCGGCCACTTTTGATTGTAGGTGGGTCTTTCCCGCCCCACTGCTACCGAGGCTGATACAGTGCAAAGGGTTGTTTGTTTTTCGGGAAGTAAATATCAGGTACATGAGCAGTCTGTTGGTGTGCTCCCCGATGACACCCGATTTCCCTATGAGTTCGTTCGTTTTCTCCAATAGATTTCTCTTCTTTAAAAATGCCTCTGCGGTTCGCAGTTCACTAGCGGTCATTTCCTTTATGGTCGGTGCTGCCGTTTGCTGTTCTAATAACAAGAACCGATGGTTCTCGAGTTCCTTGGTCAGTTCCTGCAAGGTGCGCCGCACGATGGTCGTACCGATCTCTAACCTTTCGGCTACCTTCCTTACCAGTTTTTCAGTCTGGTTGTCGTTGTACAGGTCGATGCTGTGCCGTAGGATGTTGTGGGACTTTGGTTTCTGAACACTTAGCGTTATCCTTAAAGTTTCAAGTTTGGTGGTCTTCATGCCCCCGAGGATGTGGATTTCTAGGTACTCTGTGGTGTATTCGTAGTTGTTCGGGTCGGTGGTGTCCAGCATTGTTGATAATTTAATTTTCTGACCTATTTATCACAAAACTAAAACATTTATCAGATAACGACAAGCCCTATATATCTTTGAAGTGATATTTTTATCGTCTATATTTGTGAATACCATAGTATATATGGCATTATAACGACTTTTAAGTATGACTTTAGGCGAACATATGGCGCAATTGCGCAAGCGCAAAAAACTTTCCCAGAACGATTTGGGCAAAAAGGTGGGCACCTCTGGCGATATCATTGGCCGATACGAACGCAATGAAGTGAAGCCCTCCATTGAGGTGGCCGCCAAGATTGCGGATGAACTTGGTGTAAGTCTGGATTTCTTGCTCGGTAAGACCGATGTGGAAGTTGATAGGCAGCTCCTAAAACGTGTCCTCGAGGTACAGCAGATGGAAGAGGAAGATAGAGAGCATATCCTATACACTCTGGACGCCCTTATCAAAAATGTAAAACTAAAGTCCCTTGCCTGATTTCATGAGATGTTTTATTCTACTGTTATTTTCAGTAACTATTGGTTGCTCCCAACAAAAAATGGATTGCTCAAAATTTAGAACTGGTACCTTTAAATATCTAAACAAGGAATTGAGTCATTTTACAATAACACGTAACGATTCTACCCAAATCGAATATAACAGCAAGGATAACGTGACCATTATAACCTCTGTTGAATGGGTTTCTCAATGTACATATATTTTAACCTATGAAAATGTCACCAACCATCCCTATGAAAAAAAAGTTGCTGGTGAAAAAATAAAAGTAACCATATTAAACACAGATGGTAATATTTATGAATGCCAAGTAATCAGCAGTAGTACGGATTCAAAAATAAAAATATTAAAAACAGAGGATTAGCCTTCCCCTAAAATTATGGAGAAGGCACAATCCCGTTTATTCAATTTTTATACTTTTTTAAAAAATAATTCGCTATAAAAAGCCCTATTGTAATTGAAAAAAATATCACAGCTGTTTCTTTTATATCTGCTATATTTATTTTCTCACCATAATCTCTAAGGAAATAATTTATAATAATGAAAATATCGCCTATTGTAAAGACAACTAAAAAATAGTATACTATTTTAGAAATTGTTCTAAGAATCATTTATTGATTTATAATTAATCTTTTCTGTTTTACTCTTGTATTATCTTGGGCTTGAGCTTGCATAAGCCTAGGGTCTTGCCTACTACTGCTCTGCCTCCTTGTGCTTGGGCTTTGAACAGCTGATTGAACTTGACTTGTAACAAATTCAACTCCTCTTCCCAAACCTTTTTGGACCCCCTTATTACCACTTATTTTCATATTGGGAATGACTCCTTTGACTTTATCAGTAGCAACTGAAAATGAAAAATCGACTGCAACGTCTTTCATGCTTTTATTCACGCCCCCAACTTCAATACCTCCATCTGATGTCATATCAACCGTTGAAGAAACAAGTGTTTCAATTGCTTTTTCCGTCATTTTTCCACCAGGTACTAATTTGGATACAGTGACATCCAGAACTGCATCGGCCAAATCAGCGTTACCTGCACTTTCTGTTAAAGCAGCACCAACATCAATATTTTCACCTGACAACCCTTGTTCCAAAGTATTAAACATAGTTTGAACACCAGTCTGTTTTAATAGATTCTTCGTGACCGCACCTTTTGTCACAGCCGCATCAGCGGCCACACCCAAACCTATTGCCGCTCCTACAGCTCTAGTTTCTTGATTTTTAAAATACTGCTCCTTGGTTATTTCACCATCCATATACAATTTAGTCGTCAAGTCATAACCACTTTCAAGACCTTCCAATTCCGGAGCGTGTATTGGTTGATTGGATGAAAACTGATAGGTTGTCATCCATTCATAATCCTCCGTTAAAGGATCCACCTGCCAGAACCTTCCAATAGCAGGGTCATGGATTCTATATTTCCATTCATATACATCCAAACCTAAATCCTCGTTCAATTCTTGTCCCTCAAACTTCCATTTTTGGGCTAAACTGTTACCATCTGGAGAGACGTTGCCATTGTATCCCTTGTGCTTAAGGCCAAAGGGATAGTAGTTGTTCTCCTCAATAATTTCCGTACTCGAGTCTATTGAACCGTCCCCATTGGCATCGGTATAGCTCAACCTTACATTACCTATGTTATCAACGTACTGGTACACATAGCCGTAACCTCCTTGTCCATCGGGCTGTACATAACCTTCATTAGTACTGAAGAACTGTAAGTTACCATTCTCATAGACATAGCCGCCAGCGTAGTCCGTTGTCGTGGGAACTCCCCCTTCTGTTTTTATCTTGCGGAGCTTTACCCCATCAGCATCATATATAAAGTCAATGGTACCCGCATTGCTCCCCGTAACGGTTATTTTAGTGGGGACGTTCAAATGGTTATATTCTATACTCGATATCCCCTTATTGGCATCGGAGGTCATGTTGCCGTTGCCGTCGTACCAATAGTCCTGGGTATCCCCGGTACCGTCCTTGAACCCGTAGCCATCACTGCCGTCGTCCCTTACCTTGTAGAGCCTGTTGCTGGCCCCACCGTTGAAATAGCCATAGTCCAGATTGTCCATGGAACCGGTAAAGGAGGTCACCTGTCCGGTGCCGTCAACGGCCGTATGGCCCTTGCGCTCCAAACTGCCGATGTTCCCATTTTTATCATATAATATCCCCGTTAGGTTGTAATGTCCCGTGTTATCGGTAGCCGAGGTTATACGGTTCAGGGCATCATAGCCGTACGAATACCTTTCACTGACGGTATTGCCGGTTGTGTTCACAGTGGCCGTACTCCACTGTACCTGTGAGATGTTCCCGTTATATAGTGGTTCGGGGTTCTCATTGGCCCCAAAATCGGTCGGGTCGTTGTAGCTTATCCCAAAGGCAAAAAGGTCTACGCGGTTTATCCGGTATCGGTCATTTTTTGCAAGGCCCGTATCGCTAAAAATGTAAAAGAACGTGGTTTAAAGATAGTTCATTTGCCCTTCTCCCGCTTCCACTTGTCATACCTTTCCTTTCCCAACCGCCAGCTCAACCATATTGTCAATGGAGGTGCAAAGGGAGCTATTATCTTTTCGAAGAAGTCGCCTATGATGTCCACCTTGATGTTGGGCATTATCCAAAAGCCAACCACCAATAATAGTATGAAGATGAACACCGCCAATAGATTTTTGTTCATGGTTCCTGTTTTTTAAAATGTTGCAGCCATTCTTTCCCAATGAAGCTACGACCATTGCCCTCCGTTTAAAAGGACAATGCCACGGGGCAAGGTATCCATTGGGTTTCTCCCAAAAAAGGACATCATGTTTCCCCGTTCCCGTGCAAGTAACAATTTCAGTTTCCAAAAGAGTGTTACATGAGGTTGCCACTTTCAATAGCTTCAACATTTTTCAGTTCTTGGCAAGTAAGGGATTTGTTTTGGGCAGGAAAGGACATTGGGCTATCCATATCGGTAGTTGCAGTGATTTTATGATGGTGCCCTATAATTCCCGAACAGAGTGAGCGGGTTTTTTGTTAGCAAAAACACAACTTGCTAAATGCGTTTCAGTGGTAGGTTCCCCAAAGCTATCTTTACATAATGCGGTCTTATGGTACTCCTGTGGGTAGCCATAAGCACACTATGTAAAATAGCTGCTACGGCCAACGCTCTTTGAGCAAGTTTGTGAAGAAGTAATCATTTTAAAAGCTGTCGGAACTCATCCGCATTTGCCAGCCCCTTCCGCCAACTTTTAAAACGTCATAAAAAATTTAAGGTTTTTGTATTGGTCTAAAAGCCAAAGTATTTTTGTAGCTCATTCTAAATCAATATCCATGAACATCTACATTGACATCCAAAAAACCAGAAGTACGGATTGGGCCAACGCACCCTGTTATGGTGGTACCTATATGG
>Ga0114902_1001200_pt1 | contig 11653 bp, 14 predicted proteins | sample MalvireepMed_s12_FD_87291 | JGI IMG/M metagenome (GOLD analysis project Ga0114902, IMG submission 87291) | Marine viral communities from the Global Malaspina Expedition - Malaspina viral metaG DeepMed_s12 | ecosystem: Environmental > Aquatic > Marine > Oceanic | place: Mediterranean Sea... | reverse complement strand
GAAAGGAAATCATGCGCCCAAACGGCATCTGTCGTTATGTGTCCTTTTACACGGGATCCTCCCTATGGATTCAAGGGCTTCCAGGGTGAACGGAACATAATGGGATTGGGAACATAATCCGGACAATCTCAAGGCAGCGGTCACCAAGGCGGATCGGTACACGCCCCAGATCAATGAGACCTACGCGGAACTGGCGGCCCATTACCATACGGCTGTGTTGCCAGCACGGCCCTACAAACCCAAGGACAAGGCAAAAGCGGAAGCCGGTGTGTTGCTGGTTGAACGCTGGATCCTGGCCCGGTTGCGGCATCAGACGTTCTTCTCACTGGCCGAGCTCAACGCAGCCATCGCCGGACTGTTACCGGCGCTGAACCAGCGCCCGTTCCAGGGGCGCTCCGAGAGCCGCCAGATCCTGTTCGAAGCGCTGGACCGACCCGCGTTGAAGCCACTGCCGGCAACGCCCTACGTCTATGCCGAGTGGCGCAAGGCACGGCCAGGCATCGACTACCACATCGAGATCGACAAACGGCTGTACAGCGTGCCTCACGCCCTGGTGGGGGTAAAGTTGGATGTTCGGGTGACCGATACCTCCGTTGAGGTCATGCATAAAGGTCAGCGCGTGGCGCTACACCCCCGCCACGGCAAGAGCCGGTTCGTCACCCTGACCGAGCACATGCCCAAACCCCACCAGGCCCATCAGAACTGGTCACCGGGCCGGTTCCTGAACTGGGCCACGGACATCGGTCCGGCAACACTCGACGTGGTACAGCGACAGCTCAAGGATCGCCCTCATCCGGAGCATGGTTGCCGGGCCTGCCTGGGTCTGCTGAACCTCAGTCGCCGCTACAGCCGTGACCGACTGGAACAGGCTTGTAGCCGAGCACTGGCCATCAACTCGGCCAGCTACCAGAGCATCAGCTCAATCCTGAAGCAGGGTCTGGATCAACTGCCTCTGCCACTGGCCGAGGAAGAGCCGGAGCTGGCCGATCTGCCCTTACACACCAACGTTCGCGGCCCCCGCTACTACCACTGATCCCGGAGAAACTGATGTTGACTCACAACACCCTCGATACCCTGCGACAGCTCAAACTGACCGGCATGTGCGATGCCCTGGAACAACAGCGGGCACAGCCCGACACCCACGACCAGGCGTTCGAGGAACGCCTGGCCTTGCTCATCGACCGGGAAGTGCTGCACCGAGAAAACCGACGGCTGGAGAGGCTGCTGAAGGCGGCCCGGTTGCGGGTGCCGGTTAGTAGGGGGGCTTGAATAGCCACCACTTTCCTAGACACCTTTTCGCTAGATAAACTAGCGGTCAGAGAGGTGACTATGAGTCAGAAGAGATACCCCGAAGAGTTCAAAATCGAAGCGGTTAAGCAAGTGACTGTTGCAGGTCATAGCGTTGCCGATGTTGCCTGATGATTACGTTAATTAACACCTTAAGACAGGTCAGTTGAAAGAAGCACTGACCGCCTTCAGGCCTGGTGTGGAAGGTATACCCCCATAGCCGCCAGCTTTCGATCAAGGTTCGGATGCTTCTGGACATTCTAGCTGAGAGTCTTGCTAGTTCTTGAAAGATCGATTTATCAGGCCTAATCGTGAAGGAGTCTACAGATACGCTCTTACATATCGCCCGCAAAGAATGCATTGATAAACATTTTGCCTTGTATTGGGGCGATTAGCGTTCTCTAACGATCTCCATTCTCTGAATTAAATATCTGTAAATCTCGTGTTTATATCCACAATGCTCCTTTCTCATCAAAACTGCCCGATCGGTCAACATTGGCATAACAAATGCAATTAAAACTTTAGTGATTGGTCTAGCGCAGACTAGTGCCAATAGCTAAGTCGTTATCTCTTCAGAAAGAAATCTAATTCTCTTTTTGATGAGGTATGCCTAGATAAGTAAAGCAGTGCCATTCACAGCTGCAGCCATTTTTGCGGATCACCTATTTAAGTTATGTAGTAGGCGGATTGGCACTAAATGTTCCTGGAATATGTAGAGGGGGGATATAAGCAGTGTTCCCAGAGCTACTCGATGAGTGGGTTTTCTAGTCGCTAATTTAGAGGTTATAAGAATGCGTTTTAGTAATGTTCTAAAAGTATTATCTGCCTGTTTTTTATCGTTTTCTGTCTGTTTCGGCGCCTTTGCTGAAATGCCAAAAAAAGTAAAAATGGCAGCAGTTTTAGCTACGGGACCTGATGAGCCATGGGATAGTAGCTTTCTTGACTCATGGAAAGAGTTAGCAGAAAAAAACGACCTGGGACTCGAACTCAATGAACCTGTCTATACAGAAGGTGTATGGGGTGATAGTGCCGAGGCGGTCATGCGTCTGTATGCTCGTAAATACGATGTGGTTTGGGCGCATAGTTCATACTCCGACCAAGTTAAACGTCTGCAGAAGCAATATCCAGAAACACTATTTGTAGTCGTAGGGACAGGCAATGAAGGGCTCGGAGGTAATCAATTCTGGGCCAAGATTTCGGCCTATCGCCCAGCTTACCTAGCGGGTGTTATGGCTGGCATGGAAACAAAGTCCAATGTTATTGGCGCCGTAGGGACTTTTGCAACACCTGATATCAACGAAATGGTGAACGCCTACATCAATGGTGCCAAAAGCGTTAACCCATCGATTGATGTCAAAGTGGCGTTTATTGACAGCTGGTGGGATCCACCCATGGCCTTTGAATCTTCTAAAGCCCAAATAAAAGCTGGTGCCGATCATATTTTAATGATGGCGCATTCATTCTCAGCTTGTGTCCAAGAAAAAGTCGCTTGTATCGGTAACTATAAGGACTGGTCAAGCTTTGCTCCCGATAGCATTAAGGCCAGCCTACCTCTCAATTGGAAACCCTCTATAAAGTGGGTACTAAACGAATGGAAGCAGGCTAAGAATTCCGGCCAGCCATTCAATGGCAACATTGAGCCAAAGTATAGCGATATGCGGGATGGCTCCAGCGCATTTGTCCTAGGCTCCATGCCAGTTAGTGACTCAACAAAAGCTAAATTGAACGAAGTTGAATCAAAGTTGCGTTCTGGCGAGCTTGTCATAATCCGTAACTCTGAAAAACCAACTCCTTAATTTTTTGACACGAGTATCCGGCGTATGCCGGATACTGTTTTAAAGGATAAAGGCATGATATCTAGAAAAAAAGACCTTCTGATTGTTGATAAAGTTACTAAGCAATTCGGAAGTGTTGTGGCAAACAAAGAGATATTTTTTGCAGTGAAGGAAGGAGAGCTTCACTGCCTGCTAGGCGAGAATGGGGCTGGTAAGTCTACTATTACGCAGTGCATTTATGGTCATTATAAACCAGATGCAGGAACGATCTACTACGCTGACCGAAGGCTAGAAAGCCAGTCAACTTCGGAGCGAATCAAACTGGGGATTGCAATGGTCCACCAGCATTTTTCTTTAGCAAACAACATGACAGCGCTAGAGAATATCATCGTCGGTTCACCAAAAACACGTGCGTTATTGAACCTGGTCGAAGCTACATCTCACATCAGAAAACTAAGCCAAGAATACGGCATTGAAATTGACTTGAGCTCGCGTGTTTCAGACTTATCAGTTGGCGAGCAACAATGGGTCGAAATACTGAAGGCATTATTTCAGGATGCAAAGTTGCTGATCCTTGATGAGCCGACTGCAGTACTTACGCCAGATGAGTCCGAGAAGCTGTTCAAAATACTTCGGAACATGATTTCTAACGGTATGACGGTATTAATTATCAGCCATAAATTTACCGAAGTTATGCAATCAGATGCCGTCACCGTACTACGTAAAGGTAAAAGCGTAGCAACAATTCGGACATCAGAGACTACTCGTGAAGCACTAACAGAATTGATGGTAGGCCGTGATTTAAAGACCAAAACCAAACTGGCCCCTCACAGTGGGAAAGAGCCGATTCTGTCTGTCGAAGCTCTTTGCTACGAGCCTGATGGTAAAGGCATCCGTTTAAACAATATTAATTTTACTTTGAACAAACACGAGATAGTGGGTATCGCTGGAGTGTCAGGTAACGGGCAGACCGAACTCTTCGAAACATTGGTTGGAATGCGTGCTCCTTCTCGTGGAAGCATCAAGCTGAAAAATGAATCAATAGCAGGACTGCCCCCAGCAGAGATTATTGATAAGGGCATAGGGCATATTCCCGCTGACCGCTATCGTGAAGGGCTTGTAGGAGAACTGAGCGTAGCTGATAACTTGTTATTAGGTAGGCAATTCTCTCCGCAGTTTTCTCGTTTTGGGTTCATCTTAAAGGATCGAGTTAAACAGTTCGCTTTAAAGTCTATTTCTGAATTCGATATCCGAACACCATCATATAAAACACCTGCGAAATATTTATCAGGCGGTAATGCACAAAAAATAATTATTGCCCGTGAATTATTTCAATCCTCTAAGGTGTTGCTAGCTAATCAACCAACCAGAGGGCTGGACGTTGGAGTCATTGAATACGTCTACGAAAAACTACTGGAAAAGCGTAAAGAGGGATATGGAATACTGTTGGCAAGTGAAGAGCTCGAAGATCTATTCGCCTTCACAGACCGCATCCTTGTGATACATAACGGCGAAATCCAAGGGGAATTCGTCACGGGTGAGACCACCATCGAAGAAATTGGACGTTTGATGGCTGGGGACAAGCAGCCAAAAGGTGAAGTAGGAGAGGCTGCATAATGGAAGCTAAATGGTCAATTGAAGAAAGAGTCGATTCCTCATGGTGGTTACATATCGTTTCCATCGCTATGGCCCTATTTCTCGGCGTAGTAACAACCGGTTTGCTGCTAGAAGTTAGTGGTAGTGACCCTTGGTTAGCAATGGAGGCCTTATATGAAGGCGCCGCAGGTTCCAGTGAAGAAATTTATGCATCCTTATCCCGTGCGACGCCGATCATTCTAACCGGCTTGGCTTCGGTAGTAGCATTTCGAGCTCGGCTGTGGAGCATTGGCCAGGAAGGTCAACTAATCATTGGTGGCATAGGCGCTTTTGTAGTAGCCCAGCAATTTTCTGGTTTCCCGGGCTATATCGCTGTGGGCTTCGGGCTCCTAGGTGCCTTAATGTTTGGTGGTTTATTAGGTGCACTGGCAGGGTATCTGAAAGCTCGCTTTAGATTAAATGAGATCCTATCCACGGTGATGCTTAATTACATCGTGTTCTATTTCATGTCTTACCTTTTGGGCGGGTTCCTAATGGACCCGAACACAGATTATCTGCAATCCTCATTGTTGCCTGAAAATCTTAGATTGACCTCATTAGTCGAAGATAGTCGTCTTCACAGCGGCTTCATCATTGGTTTAGTGATAGCTGCTTTAGTCGCAGTATTGCTGAGTAATACATCACTAGGTTTTTCAATAAGGTCTTATGGCTTAAATCCCACGGCAACGGTTTTTAAGGGCATCCGCATGCCACGTTTAGTCATCGGCGTGATGTTCTGCAGCGGTGCTATCGCTGGGTTAGCAGGTGCTAGTGAAGTGTTGGGGAGTGCTGGTCGTGTCGACATGAGTCTGGCATCAGGGATTGGCTACAGCGGTCTACTTGTCGCTCTAGCTGGTGGTTTAAATCCCTGGGGCACAGTCTTTGTTGCAATTTTGCTTGGCGGGATAATCAATGGAGGGTTCTTCATGCAAGTGCTGGCTGGCGTTCCGATGGCAACCGTTGACACAATGCAGGGGATAATTTTCTTAACTTATCTTATATGCACTTTGACCACTCGCTATCGAATTAAGAGGATGGTTGTCAATGTTTGAGTTTTTTGATGTTGCAGCTATTTTGGCTGTGTTATCTGCAGCAATTCGCATGTCTATGCCCATCATTATTGCCGCAATGGGAGAGCTGGTCTCACAAAAAAGCGGGGTCATTAATCTTGGCTTAGAGGGCGTAATGTTAATGGGCTGCTTCGTAGGTTTTTATGCAACCTACACGACAGGCTCTCACCTCCAAGGCATTATGTGGGCCATTGGTGCAGGTATCCTGATGAACCTGATATTTGGCTTAATTACGGTTGTTTTAAAACTTGAACAATATATAGCGGGGCTTGCCATGAACATCCTTGCTTCAGGGTTGACGCTGTATTGGTTTAGGGAGTTATCGGAGGCGGCGGGTGAATCACCCCGTATCGAGCTAATCAAGCCAATAGAAATCCCTTTGCTTTGCGATATTCCGTTTATCGGTGAATTACTCTTTAAGCAAAGCATCTTCATTTACTTGACTGTAGTGATCGTACCTTTGGTATGGTTCTTTCTATACCGGACAAGATATGGTCTGGAAATCCGGTGTTTAGGTGACAATCCTCACTCTCTCGATGCGAAGGGTCTTGGTATCACTCGTAGAAGGATGATGGCAGTTTTATTCGCTGGTGCAATGGCTGGCCTAGCTGGAGCCTTTATTAGTGTGGGATCTTCTGTTCGATTTGTACCTGAAATGATTGCAGGTAGAGGTTGGTTAGCGATTATAGTAGTGATAGCAGGCTCTTGGCTGCCAACTAAGGTAGTCATAACAGGGTTTGTGTTCGCACTGATCGGGGCTGTTCAGTTGCATAGCCAAACGTTAGGGTTAGATGTTCCTCACCAATTACTACTAGCATTACCGTATATCATGGCCATTGTGCTTCTGATCATCAAAAGGGATAAAGCTACAGCACCGGCAACCTTAGGCATTCCCTATAAGCGAGGAAAATGAACCCAGGATATATGTGCCGTTGTAATCCCCCTAGAAAATAATCGAGGTTTTGAGTAGAGACTTTTACAATGATCGCAAAAGGAGCGACAGATGAAGAAGTCTCGATTCACCGACAGCCAGATCATGGCGATCCTGAAGCAGCACGAAGCCGGCGTTCCGGTGTCTGAGCTGGCAAGGGAACACAATGTCAGTACGGCGCTTATCTATCAATGGCGCTCGAAGTTTGGCGGCATGGATGCATCAATGATGAAACGCCTGAAGGAACTGGAAGCCGAGAATGCCCGCCTGAAGAAGATGTACGCCGAAGAGCGGCTTAAGGCCGAGCTCCGTCAGGAAGCGTTGGAGGGAAAGTTGTAAGGCCATCTCAACGCCGGGAGATGGCCAGAAAGGGCGTGGCCAAACATGGCATCAGTATCCGTTTGGCCTGCGTGGTGTATGGCATCAGCGAGACCTGCTATCGGTACCAGGCAAAGCTCAGTGGCGAGAACGCTCTGGTGGCTGACTGGCTATTGCGCCTTACCCAGACCCACAAACGCTGGGGCTTTGGTCTGTGCTTCCTGTATCTGCGCAATGTGAAGGGCTACACCTGGAACCATAAGCGCGTGTATCGTATTTATCGGGAGCTGGAGCTGAACCTACGCATCAAGCCACGTCGACGAATCCAGCGGGATTATCCGGGCGAGCTGGATGTTCCGACGGCACCGAACCAGGTCTGGTCGATGGACTTCATGAGTGATCAACTAGTCAGCGGTAAGGCGTTCCGGACCTTCAATGTGATCGACGACTACAACCGGGAAGGACTGGGCATCGAAGTCGACTTGTCATTACCCGCACTGCGGGTGATTCGTGCTCTGGATCAGGTCATTGAATGGCGTGGCAAGCCCGCGGCCATTCGCTGTGACAATGGGCCAGAGTATATCTCACAGTCATTGATAGACTGGGCCAACAGAAACCGGATAACGCTGATCTACATTCAGCCCGGCAAGCCCACTCAGAATGCCTACATCGAGCGCTTCAATCGAACCGCACGGCATGAATGGCTGGACTTGCACCAGTTCGAAAGCATTGCCCATGCTCAGCTTCTGGCAACTCAGTGGCTGTGGCAGTACAACAACGAACGACCGAACACGGCTATTGGAGGAGCTCCACCTTCCAGACTGCGGAAGGCAGCTTAACCTCTACTCAAATGAGCGGTTAAAAATGGGGGGATTACACCGTTTATTCAGGATTGTTCCAATGGTTCATACGCAATTCCTTTGGTGACCAGCTTGTTTTTTCTTTCATAAGTCGAGAGAAATGGAACTGATTTTTGAAACCACACAGGAAGGCAATTTCACCAATGGAACGTCCTGAGTTCTTTAAGTAGTAAATACCTTTGTTCACCCTATATTGCCAAAGGTATTTTTGTGGTGTTGTATCTAAATATTTATTAAATAGCTTAATTAGTTGGGAAACACTGATAGAGGATACTGCAGCTAAATCTTCAGTAGTAATAGTATCGGCATAATTGTCTTGGATATATTCTTTGGATTTCTGCACGGGCCCCGGAAGAATCGCCCTGCCATTACAGCGTACCTGCTCTTGATAGGCCTTTAGGATTGCCAGCCCCATAAAATCGCTTAGGTGCGTTGCACTACCATCTTCATGTAATAGCTCAATTGCCTGGTGAAAAAGCTGGCGAAGCCCAGAACTGCATTCACTAACCTGACAACGCCCTCTCATTGAGTCAATCTCTTCTTTCGTGAAGTGCTTAGCGTCTACTTCACACCATAATATATGTGTTTCCTGAGTATTCGGAGATACCATAAGCAAGGCTTTTTTTACGTAAAAGAAAGCGGTATCACCTTCGTAAATAGTTACGGTATTTCCGTCGACTGTTATCTCAGCACTCCCCGATTCAATCATGAACACCAAGATGCAAGTTTGATTGATATCTCCATAACCCCTGCAGTTTGGATATGACATTCGTCCAAGACCGAAAGAGGGCGCTTCATCAAGAAACAACATAAAGACCTCCTGCTAAATTTAGCGATGATTACTACTGACATAAAAATGTTATATAAAACATAATAAATACTGTGATTTCTGATATTTCTATCACAGGCTATTTTTCAGTTTGCTACTTTCTAACAATTCCCTCTAGCGAAACTCCCCCGGTTTTTCAAAGTGGCCTGGCTGCTTTCTGAGCTGGAATTTTTTTATATTCATCTACCGCTATTATCTATTTTTAATCCAGATAGATGGAGTTAGTCTTCAGCATGTTTTATATCGATGTGTATATACCTTGCCTAGACAATTAATTTTTAGCAAAATAAAGCCGATGCGTATCGGCTTTTGATTTGCTAAAGAGTTGTGTGGCCACCTTATGATCTAAACTAGATAAAACCTACAATTCTTCATGCGAGTAAATAACCGAAGCTTATTAATTGTTTTCTATTAAAAATTCATCTTAACGAATAAATTAAAAGCGTCCTGGTTTGTATCGAAATACGTAGAATTCTTAATGCCGTATTTATTAGTCCAGTGGCTATATTCAACCCCAGTGAAGATGCGATTTGCTTCGGATCCCATAAGCATTCCAAGATCAACTTTTACCTGTGGGTTGAATAGTAGGTTGCTGTGCGAACTTCCTTTAGTGTTCACTACCCAATCAATATAACCATCGATGATCAGGTTGGTACTGCCCATTGGGATCGTATAGGACCAAACAGGGGTAATTTGCCATTGGCCACTAGGAACTGCGCCGCCATCAGGTTTGCGGTAATAGAAGTTAAGTTGAAAGTAATCAAATCCTGGGATGTTTAGATCGAAACCAGGCCCCACCAAGTAATTGATCTGATCGCTTACTCCGTTTTTATCATTCTTATCCCATTCGAAGCTGGAAGCGACCAGTACATCTTTAACGGGGCCGAAGGATAGATCTTTGCCAGTTAGTTTTCCAAGGGACAGACGAGGGGCAAGTTCGCTATAGATTGAGTGATGGCCGTCATTATAGGTTTGCTCGCCAGGGTACCAATTGTTGTCCATGAAAAAGTAGATATCACCCCAAGACCAATCGCTCGCATGCTCAAACGTAATGGTGTGTACAGTGTCAGGATCTACTTCATACCCTTGCCCGTATCCATACGTAAGGCTTTCGCTATGCCAATTAAGTTCTGCTTGAGCTAAATTTGTAACGCACGTTGATAATAGAGCTGTTAATCCGATAATTAGAGGTCGTTTATTGGTTTTCATTTCCACTCCTAGTATATTAGTAGTTAATTTCTATTAATTTGATTCCTGAGCAATTACTTCTTTATCAGTAGAGGTGACGCCCATCATCACAGGCATTCGGATACCTACGGGACCTATACCGAGTGACTGGATGATTGTCACAATCCGCAAGCAAATAAGTCCGCATTAATTAGAAACGCAATATCACTTTTCGATAGGCCCAGTGCTGCACCGAGTACAAGCGGAATGGCAACTGCACCCGCATACATGACCATTACATGCTGGCATGCCAGCAGGAATGTCGGAAAAAAATCGTAAACCTCTCGAATGTAACGCTTTGTACATAGGAACCTCTTGTTTATTTAGCTACAGGGACGAGCCAAGGAGACTTGTTTCCGAGCAAACGTTTTTAGAATCCGCCAATGGACATCCCAAAGTTATTGTTAAAAACACTTGTTTATACCGTTCTAGGAAGCCATAAATTATTTTTGGCATTCCTGTATATAGATTTGGTGTACCAGTTTAAAAGCACATTCCATGCCAGCATGTTAAAAACCTGTCCCAATGATCAGTTTCCGGCGTTGCTGATTATTTTGATGGTTCTTTGACTGGGTAAAACTGCTCTAATATGAGTCGCAGTGCACAAAAGCTGCGCAGAATGGGGCTTGTGGAAGAGGGATGGAGGGATGTGATAGGATTTTTCTCACCAAAAAATATAGGCAGTGGGCGTCATGCTTACCCAGAAAATTGTTACAGCAGTATCTGATGCGATATACCACCGGCGCTTGCCCCCAGGTACAAAGCTCAATGAGCGTGAAATAGCGGATTTGTTTGAAGTGAGCAGGACTGTTGTTCGCCAAGCATTGATCCGGTTATCACAAGAGCACCTAGTGGAAATCTCACCAAAGCGGTCTTCATCAGTAACATGCCCGAGCTTCGACGATGCTTATCAGCTCTATCAAATGTTGTTGGTGTTAGAGAGTGGGGTGATTGATCAGTTGACGAAAACCATCACCCGAGAGGAACTGGATCTATTGCGCGACCACACAGTCAAAGAGCGAATTGCGCATGAAAACCACGATGATGATCTCGGCGACGAACTGGGCAGGGGGTTTCACACTCTTCTTATTTCATTCATGAAGAATGAAATGCTTAACAAAATCCACTCACAACTTCGTCGTCAGGAAGCATTGATAAATGCTCTATATCGTTCAGGCTTCGATTACTGCCAACTACGAGATGAGCACGCTAGACTCGTGGACTGTATCGATCGACGTGATGCTGATTCGGCTAAGGACTTACTTGCTTCTCACTACAATCTTGTAATTAAAGGTTACAAGTTCAATATGTCTTCGCCTCCAGACATTGATCTTAAAATTGCGCTTGGCCTGGGATGATCTTGAATAGCCACTATTTCACTAGACGCTTTCCCGCCTCATTAAAATACTGACGTTCATACTCTACCGCTTGTTGGCGAACAGGTAGGCGCAATGGGGTTTAGCCGAACCGAATACCTGAATAACCCGCGCCAGGGCCTTGTCGGGCCCGGCCCGCATATCCAGCGGTTCGGTGGCCAGCCAGATCTCGTCAATGCGGATCATCCCAACAGATCCCGAAGCAAGGCCGCACACTGATGGGCTTGCTCCGCCGGCCATTCGACCACGACCGCACCGCCGGCGCGGGGAATCTCGATGCGGGTGATGCTACATTGACTCGAGACTGACGGGGTGTCCGGCACAGGCGCTACGGCTGGCAGACGG
>Ga0114902_1001198_pt1 | contig 11668 bp, 7 predicted proteins | sample MalvireepMed_s12_FD_87291 | JGI IMG/M metagenome (GOLD analysis project Ga0114902, IMG submission 87291) | Marine viral communities from the Global Malaspina Expedition - Malaspina viral metaG DeepMed_s12 | ecosystem: Environmental > Aquatic > Marine > Oceanic | place: Mediterranean Sea... | reverse complement strand
TTTATCGCTTCAATGGCTACTTTGGCCTTAAAGGATGCGCTGAATTTTCTTCTTGATGTTTTCATATTGACAGGGTTAAAATTACAACTTAATTTCCTGTCCTAAATTTGGGGAGTATTATATTTCTCTATATTCTATATTCTTTCTTAATGAAGCAATATAATTTAGAAATTGACCAAGCTATGGAAGATTCCAAAAATGGACAAATGATAAAAGCGACTGATCTCAAAGCTAAAATCCAGAAATAGAGTTAGAAGTTTATTGGTTAGAACTTGCTGAAAATAAATTAGCAGATATTTATGCTTACTACTCAATAAAAGCTAATAAAAAGATAGCTAAGAAATTAATCAACGGTATTATCAATACAACTATTGGAATTGAGGAACAACCAGAAATCGGATAAATAGAAGTTAGCCTAAAACATAAAAATAAAGAGTTCAGATATTTTAAAAAATCATACTGAACTCTCTATATTCTTGTCTCTATATTCTATATTCTTTCTTAATTATTCTATATTCTTTTCTCTAAAAATCTTGATTCTTGATTCTTGATTCTTGATTCTAAATACTATATGCTTCCTCTACTTTTAACTCTCCAAAATTATCTTGTCTATTTTAGTAAGTTCCGTTTTTGTGAATTTTAGGTTGTTTAGGGCTTCAATATTATCTTTTAATTGAGAAACTCTACTAACTCCAATCAAAACAGAAGTTACGCGTTCATCTTTTAAAAGCCATGCTATAGCCATTTGTGCTAAACTTTGCCCTCGTTTTTCAGCAATTTCATTTAATCCTTGAATTTTAGCTATCAATTCAGGACTAATTCTAGAGGCATCTAAATAACTCCCTTCAGTAGCTGCACGCGAATCTTTTGGAATTCCTTTTAAATATTTTGCTGTAAGAATTCCTTGCTCTAAAGGAGAGAAAACAATACTTCCAATTCCTGTTTCTGTAAGCGCATCTAAAAGTCCGTCTTCCACCCAACGATCCATCATATTATATCTAGGTTGATGGATAAGAAATGGTGTCCCTTGTTCTTTTAAAATCTTAGCTGCTTTTTTAGTATCTTCAGCATTGTATTGAGAAATCCCAACATAAAGTGCTTTTCCCTGACGAACAATTTGGTCTAAAGCTCCCATTGTTTCTTCTAGTGGTGTATTTGGATCTGGTCTATGGTGATAAAAAATATCCACATAATCTAACTTCATACGTTTTAAAGACTGATCTAAACTAGAAATTAAATATTTTCTAGAACCAAAATTACCATAAGGTCCAGGCCACATATCCCACCCTGCCTTGGTTGAAATTATAAGCTCATCTCTATATTTTTTAAAATCTCTTTTAAAAATCTTACCAAAATTTTTCTCTGCCGATCCATATGGAGGTCCATAGTTATTGGCTAAATCAAAATGTGTAATTCCATTATCAAATGCTGTACGAAGTATCTTTGCGGCATTGTCAAAGTCGTCATTATCTCCAAAATTATGCCATAAACCTAAAGAAAGTAGTGGTAAATCTATTCCGCTTTTACCACATCTTCGGTATTGCATTTTTTCATATCTATTTTCTTCTGGCTTATATTTTTTCATTCTTTTTCTTTTAAAATCTTATTTATACTTATTTACTAGTCAATAATTCTTTAGACCTTAATTTTTTAAACCTTGAAATCATTTGCCTAGTCATTCCTCCATTACCTTAAATATCAAGATAATAGCAACATCTTCTAGACGTGACACTATCAAACTTAAAAATAATAATCTTATACTTACTTTTAAAATGCGCTTTTACACTCTCCAAACAGAATACTAAAATAGTATTATTTTCCACAGAAACCATTGGACTATGTAGTAAAATAATATTAACACTTTGAGGTTAATTATATAAAAGTTACAATAAAATAAGAAGACAGAAGATTCTATAAAAAAGAAGTGACTGTCTAAAAAACTCCTAAACTGTTTGCGCTTTCCTTCCTTGTCAAAGGATTCTCTAGAATTTAAGGATTTGAGAAACTAAAAAATTCAAATCTAGATTATCGAATAAAATAAATGAGGTAGGTTTTGAGTTTTGTATAAGATTTGAAAAATAGATTTATGGCTTTACCTAATCTATTGTATTTTAGCATCAGAAATATATAATACTATGAACCCTTCTGCTCAAGGCTGGATTGATAAATTTGCTTCGCTAACAAAGAATAAAAAGTTGTTGTGCAACAGCACTACGTCGCTCTATTTAGAATTGAGAAAACTAGGATTTATTTATGGTGCAAATGTGGCTATTTCAGAGTTTTTAAATGTTAACAATGATCTTTCAGAAGATGAAATGGCTAAAGTTAACTTATTTTCAGCACTTCATAACACGTATTTAATTTATAACCCTGATGCCTCCTTTAAAGATTTCCTTGACAATTCATTAGCTTTTTATGAAGCTTTAGAAGCCGAAAAAATGTCATTTTTTGACAGTTTATTTTCAGGAAAAAAGAATACAACTAGACTGGAAAAAATTATACATGAGCGCGTATATATTTTAGATAATATTCTTACAAAAAATTTCAATAAAGTCCTTACAAACTCTTTGCTCTATGTAGATGTTATAATTTATGATAGATTTTTAAATGGCGCTCAAGATTTACGCATTCATGCACAGGAAATTGAACATATTTTGATTAATCTTTCCTATCATGCCATAAATATCAAACAAGAAAAAACAGAGAATGACGCCCAGTTATTAAAACTATTAAAAGCTTCTCTTATATATAATACTATTGAAGAAAACGAATTTAATGGAACCTATAGATCTCATTTAAAAAAGGATTTTACTCTTTTAGAAAAAAAATATTTTTTGGATATGGTTTGTCTCTCTGCGTGGGAAGATCATTCCGTGGATTACAAAGAGTCTGAATTTATTTTTGGAACGGGGAAAGACCTTAAATTAGAAGAACACCATGTGGTAGAAGCTATCCAAAACGTTAGTATTTTCTTTGAAAAATATAAAGATGAAGTCTCTCTTTTCAAAAGCGCAAATCCTGTCAAACAGTTTTTCGACAACTCACATACTTTAGTTAAAAGAACCATAACGAGAAACAGTAAGCGATTAAAAAAAGAGCTTATGGGGAGTAAAGAATTACTTTTACTACTTGGTAAATCTACTACAACGGAACTTACAGAAACAGAGCGAAAAAAGATAAAAGAACAGCTACTGGATATTTTTAAAACAATTCCTTCGTTGGCTATTTTTGCGCTCCCTGGAGGAGCAATACTATTGCCTATTTTCATCAAATTAATTCCGAAATTACTTCCTTCCGCTTTTGATGACAATCGTGTAGAAGACGAATAAAAAACCGCTTTATAAGTTTATAAAACCTACAAAACGGTTGTTTTTATTTGTACTATTTTTCAATCAACTACTACGAGGGATTCAAAGAAAACAAATTCAACTCATTTTCAATGCAGAGCCCTTAAGTAAACTCAAGAAAAGTTTTTGGAAATAAAACCCTCTATGAGAGATTCATAGAATCTAAAATAGCAGTAATATCTGCTTCTGTAGTATCAGGATTTATAAAACAGAAACGCGCTACCGTTTCAAAAGTATCGCCTGTTCTCCATTTTGTTGGTGTTACTAAAGCAAAACCATCACGATGATTTTTATACGTCCAATTTCTATAATCTTCTGGAGTCCATCCTTTTCTTCGGAACAAAACACACGATAAACTAGGCTCCCTTACCAACTCAACATTTTCATTTTCAGTAATTAACCTTCCAGCTAATTGCGCCAAATTTAAGCCTTCTTCAACAGCCCATTTATATTTATCGGTTCCGTGCATTGCTAAGGAAAACCATAATGGCAACCCTCGTACTCTTCTTGTAAGCTGAATTTGATAATCTGATGGGTTAAAACCTTGTGCCCCTTCGTCTTTAAAAATATCAAGATAAGAACCTTCTTGAGAGTGTGCTTCTCTTGCTAACTCCGGGTTTTTATAGATTATAGCACCACAGTCATATGGAGAAAACAACCATTTATGTGGGTCTATAGTAATGCTATCGGCACGTTCAATTCCATTAAAAAGATGTCTTACTGAATCGGCTGCCAAAGCACCTCCCCCATAAGCAGCATCCACATGAAACCATAAATTCTCTTTTTCACAAATAGTAGCAATCCCATTTAAATCGTCTATAATTCCAGCATTGGTAGTTCCTCCTGTTCCAACAACAGCAAACAAACGTTTACGTTCATGCGGTGTTAATTGGTCCAATTTATTTTGAAGATCTTGCTGCGTCATACAGTCTTCCGTTTCAATAAGCAGTACATCTGCATCTATAACTTTTGCCATAGATTTTACGGAAGAATGCGCCCCAATTGAAGTTATAATTAGTCCTTTTTCTCCAACATTAGCTTCGTCTTTTCTCCAATTCTCTCTAGCAGTAACCATTGCAGATAAATTTGCTGCTGTACCGCCACTAGTAAATACTCCAAAAGCTCCTTTTGGAAGTCTTGTTAAAGAAACCAACCATTTCATTGCTTCATTTTCGCAAAAAATTCCACCAGCTCCTTCCATCCAATAGGCTCCATGAATACTTGAAGCTGAAGTTACCAAATCGAACATAATAGATGCTCTTGTTGGGGACGCAGGAACAAATGCTAAATGTCTCGGATGGTCAATAGGGACAGTTGCTTTTATCAAAACATCTTTAAAAAGTTGAAATGCTTTCTCTCCTCCAATTCCTTTTTCGGTTACCGTTTCTCCAACTAAAGCTTTTAACTCTTCTTCTTTTTTTGGTTTTCCCAATTCTGGGGAAATCATAGTTATTCTATTCAATGCGTATTTCATGACATCAAGTGTCATTTCTACGGAATCCATATCTATATTATGCATAAAAAATCACTTTTTGCAAAGGTACGCTTTTGTTCTGTTTTCCGAAGAAATTGCTATCTTTATAAAAACCTAAATTGTGACGACCGAATTATTTCAAACCGCTAAATCTGCATTAATAAATGCTACGAAAGATGTAAAACATCCTTTTAGATATTTTACTATGGCAACTATTGGGATTAATAATAGTCCGAGGTTACGAACCGTAGTATTACGCGGAACCGAAGAGGATCTTTCTCTTAAAATATATACTGATAAACGTTCTAAAAAAGTAACACATATTAAAGAGAACAATAATGTTTGCTTGCTTTTTTTTGACCATAATGAAATGCTTCAGCTCAAAATTGATGGAAAAGCATATTTAGAACAAGATGAAAAAATCTTAAAAAAAGCTTGGAAACAAATTAGAGAACATGCCAAAAAAGACTACCGAACCACCCAAGAACCTGGTTCTAAAATTAAAGATCCCGAAATGATTGAATATTTAGATACCTCTAGTCATTTTGCAATTATCCACATTATTCCTTCAAAAATAGAATATTTAGCACTGAAAAAAGACAAACATGTGCGCGCGCTATTTTCTAAAGAAGGTACAAATTGGGAAGGTAATTTTTTGGTACCTTAAACTAAAAGAGAGTTTGTCACGAATTCGCAAATATTTTTTGTTGTATCCTCCTGTTAGCAACTTTTCTAAATAAGGAGCGTATTATAAATTCATGAATCTTTGGTGTAGACTTATAGAATCTACAATTCTAGTTAAATGGTAATTACTACAAAATCTTGACGAAGGGGATCTAATTCTGACAAAAGCAAGTCAATAAATTCATTTCCATATTCATCGTAAATATTAGCAAAATTATCTATTCGCTCTTGTAACGACTCATTTGGAAAAAGTTCATTTTGAATTTCGGTAATTCGAGACACATGGTCGGAAAGCTTTTTCTTTTGCGCTTTTAAAAGTCGCTTTTCTAAATGTGCTAATCCTTTTAATTGTTTTACTTCTTGCGCTTTTACTGCTCCTAAAAAAGATTTATCGGTAAGTGCTGCCAAACGATACATTTCTTCAAATTGCGCTATTAAATGTTCTTTTTGAGCATCAAAATTTATATCGATATTGCTAATTTCTCTTACTTTACGATTTATAAAAGAATGTTTCTTTAAAAACAATTGCTCAAAACTAATAGCTAAACGCTCTAATTTTTTAGCTTGTTTTTCTTTTATTATCAACGCTGAATTACGTAATAGCAACATTGGAAAAGGAACATTTACAGTATTGAAAAAGCTCTTAAGCTCCAACCAATAGGCAAGTTCTCCCCCTCCACCAATGTAACACAGATTTGGCAATATTACTTCTTGATAAAGTGGGCGCGTCATTACATTAGGCGAAAATAATTCTGGACATTCATAAAGATGTTTTTTAAGTGCTTCTTTTGTCCATTTAATGTCTGTTTCATTTACTTGATACCCGTCATCTACTTCTATAATTCGCTCTCGAACACCTTCTGCCAGATAGAATAAATTGATTTCTCGTGGATTTACCTGTATTTTATAAGTAGCATCTACGGCATTTAATTTTTCTATTGTATTGGTAACTGCCTTTTGAGAATCTTGTTGAAACAACTCATTTTCCATATAAGGAACAAAAAGTTGTTTGAGTTTTTTATCTGCTCCATCAATAATTACGAGTCCGTGTGTCCCAAAAAGTTTATTTGCAAGGTATCTGGTAGCATCGGTAAGGTTAGTGTGCTCTAAATAAGCTTCTTTAAACCAACTTTTTAATGTTTCTGCATCTTTCCCTATCCCTAATTCTTGACTAAACAGTTCTAAAACATGCTCCAACCCTTTGGTAGGAAGCTCGCCAACTGCGCCACCTACTTCTTTGGTTTCTGGACCTTGCCATTGGAACTTCTTTCCTCGGAAATTAAAATAATTTATCTCCTCAAAATCGTGGTCTTCTGTTGCCATCCAATAAATTGGTACAAAGTGATTTTTAGGATATTTCTCTTGAAGCTGCTTTGCCAAATTTATTGTAGAAACTATTTTATAAAGGAAATAAAGCGGTCCTGTAAATAAATTTAATTGATGCCCAGTTACTATGGTGAATGTAGTATCGTTTTTTAAGGCAGTGATATGCTCTTGTGTAGCCTCAGAAATTTCTAGGTTTTTATATTGCGATTGTAAAACTGAAGACAACACCTCTCTGTGTGCTTTTGGGAAGGACTTTTGCTTTTCTTCTATCTGTTCTTCAAAATTTTCTAAAGTAGGAAAACGATTATAAAAAGGCTTTAAAGTTTCTTTTTCACTGAGGTAATCGCATATCAAATTAGAAAAATATCCTGTTTCTTTAAATGAAATATAATTTGTTGGCATAGTTATTTTATCAAAATTCTTGAGAAAACTTCCCAAGTACAGTAATACAAAGTTTTATATCTTATCTTTTTAGGCGTTGCGCTAGGGATTGCAGCGGCATCCTATTTTGCTATTGCTATAGGTCGATTATAAACAATTACCTTACTTAAAAATACAAACTTTGTTTCTACAAAAGTAAAGCAAAATAGATACAGCGAAAAGCCCGACCCTTAAATTATGAAATTCATAATTTAAGGGAAGCGCCCAAATCAAAAATATAAGTAGATATATTCTTTTATAAAACCTCATTTTGAGACTCTAAAGAAAATTCTCTCAAAGAATGAAATCTCGATTATTTAAGAAATGAAACTTTTTACTTCTAAAAGTAATTGAGCCCTACAATAATTTTGGTAAGTTAATCCATGTCATTAATGTCCGAATCAACTACCTCGGGGCAAGCCCACAAGGTATTCAAAGGAAACAAATTTAATTAATATCGACGCAGAGCCCTTCGGTAAACTCAGCACAGGCTCTGGGGAATTAGACCCTCTATGAGGGATTAAAGATACAAGACTGCTGCGTTACAAGAAAATAGCGTAAAAAACTACACTTTAATCACCACATAATAAGAAGCTTACATAAAAAAATCATTTATTAAAACACTTTCCGTTTATACTTTTTAATAGCAAGGAGCTATTTTAAAAACCTCTTTTAAACCCTGATATAACTGGAGTTTAATAAATTCTATTTACTTTTATCGGACAACAATGAATCCATATATAGAACCATGAAATTTAGACTTTTCCTCGCTACACTTTTAATCTCGCTATTTTCATTTTCACAACAGGTAAAATCGCCTTCAGAATTTTTAGGATATGAACTGGGAACAACTTTTTCTAGACATCATCAAGTTATAGAATACTATAAATATTTGGCGGAAGTTTTACCAGAAGTGGTTCAATTAAAAACGTACGGAACTACCAATGAAGGCAGAGAATTACTCCTTGCCTTTGTCTCCACGCCTTCAAATATTAATAATTTAGAAAATATTAGAAAAGAACATTTAGAAGCTTTAAATGGAAATGTAGCTTCTGAAAAAGCATTGGTTTGGTTGAGTTATAATGTACATGGAAATGAAGCTGTGAGCACAGAGGCCTCAATGAAAACTATTTATGAAGTAGTGACTCAAAAAAAGGAATGGCTAAAAAATACAGTAGTAATTTTTGATCCATGTATAAATCCTGATGGGCGAGACCGCTATGTAAATTGGTATAATAGCAATAAAAACACCCCCTACACCATCGATCCAAATTCTAAAGAACACCATGAAGGTTGGCTTTCTGGGCGTTCCAACCATTATATGTTCGATTTAAATAGAGATTGGGCTTGGGTAACACAAAAAGAAAGCAAGCAACGTTTGGCTGTTTATAACGATTGGTTGCCACATATTCATGTAGATTTCCATGAGCAGGGAATAAACAATCCGTATTATTTTGCTCCCGCAGCAGAACCTATGCATGAAGTTATTACACAATGGCAACGCAATTTTCAGGTAGAAATAGGAAAAAATCATGCGAAGTATTTTGATGAAAATGGTTGGTTTTATTTTACAAAAGAAGTTTTTGATTTGCTCTATCCAAGTTACGGAGACACCTATCCAATATACAGTGGCTCTATTGGGATGACCTATGAGCAAGGCGGTAGCGGACGTGCAGGCTTAGGAGTAAAAATAGACAATGGAGATACTCTTACTTTAAAAGACAGAATTGCCCACCATTATACTACAGGACTTTCTACCATAGAAATGGCTACTAAAAATGCCGCTGAACTCAATGAAGAGTTTAGTAAATTTTACAGCAATAAAGATTATACTTACAATAGCTACGTACTTTCTGGAGATATTGATAAACTAAAAATGTTAACCGATTTACTTGATGTTCATAGAATAAAATATGGATTTACTAAGAGCAAAGTAAAAGGATTAAGTTATAAAAGTAAAAAGAACGAAACGCTAAACAGCAATTCTCAGAAATTGGTAATAAGCACTAATCAGCCTAAATCTACCTTAGTAACCGTTTTATTTGAACCAGAAACCAAGTTAACAGACTCCCTTACCTACGATATTACCGCTTGGGCACTTCCATATGCTTACGGCTTAGATGCTGTTGCAACAAAGAATATTGTAAGTACCTCTTCTAACAGTATTGAATATGTTCCTAAGGTGTTTGAAGAGAATGCATATGCCTATGTAACCAATTGGAATAGTATGAAAGATGCTCGTTTTATAACAGCTCTTCTAAAAAATAAAATTCGCATTCGCTATGCAAAAGAGCCTTTTACTATACATAATGAGAATTTTGATAGAGGGAGTTTAATTATAACTAAAGGAGATAATAGCAATGTAAAAAACTTCAATACTATTTTAAAGACTACTGCTGAAAAATACCACAAACAACTTACAACAACAGCTACGGGTTTTGTAAATACTGGTAAAGATTTTGGATCTAGTGCTGTACAAATGATTGAAGATCAAAAAATAGCTGTACTTTCTGGTGGAAGTGTTTCTACTTTGAATTTTGGGGAAGTTTGGCATTTTTTCGAGCAACAATTACATTACCCTATTACCATTTTAGATGACGACTATTTTAATAGTATTGACCTCTCTGAATATACTATATTGATTCTTCCAGAGATGAATTCTTTAGATGATAAAAAGCTTGAAAAAATAAAAGAATGGATTCGTAACGGCGGAAAACTTATTGCTATTGGAGATGCTATAAAAACACTTAAAGGGGACGATTTTTCTATTTCTTCTAATGAAACATCTAAGGAGGAGGAAGAAAAAGACAGTATTTCTAAGCCAAAAAGTTATGCGTCTAGCACACGAGAATACATTAAAAACATGATTACCGGTGCCATTTACAAAGCTAAGGTAGATACAACTCATCCGTTGGCTTATGGCTATGATACTACTTATTACACCATGAAATTAAGTGGCGATTCCTATAAATATTTAGACAGTAAAAATGCTGTTTACATTGAAAATACTACCAAACCACTTACAGGGTTTGCAGGAAGCAATGCTCAAAAAAAGCAAGCTAATAGTCTTGTTTTTGCTACAGAAAGTATGGGGAAAGGAACCGTTGTTTATTTAGTAGACAATCCCCTTTTTAGAGGTTTTTGGGAAAACGGAAAACTCGTTTTTGTAAATGCTTTATTTATGGTTGAATAATATAATTCTATTTAAAATGAAAGTCATTTCTTATTTTTTAACTATTAGCTGTTTACTATTTTGTAGTAATGCAAGATCTCAAAGTCTAAATTTTGAAGCTTCGGCAGAAGGGATTCTAGTAAAAGAAGGGACTAAAAAAGTTTTGTTTTTTCAGAAGGAAATTAAATCTTTGAACGGAAAGTATCCCAGAGCAAATTATATACATCCACTCTATGATATAGAAGGACATATTCTTACCGAAGATTTCCCAGAAGATCATCTCCACCACAGAGGAATCTTTTGGACATGGCATCAAATTTTAGTTGATGGAATGTCTATTGGCGACGGTTGGGAATGTAAAGATATCTCATGGGATGTTACAGATGTAAGAGCTACTATAGAAAATGATGAATCGCTAAGACTTTACACAAATGTATTTTGGAATACCTCAGCTTATAAAGAAGGAGATTCCAACTTTCCATTTCTACACGAAAAAACGGAGATAAAAATTTACCCTTCAGAAGAAAACTATAGAATTATTGATTTTGAAATTTCTCTTTTAGCATTGGTAAATCATTTAAAAATTGGTGGTTCCGATGATATTAAGGGTTATGGTGGATTTTCAGTCAGATTAAAACTTCCAGAAGATATTAGCTTTTCTTCAGAAGAAATAAACATTCCCCCTACTAATGAAGCTTTGATTGCGAAAAGATGGATGGATATTAATGGCTCTTTTAACGAAAATAAAAAAAGTGGGGTTATTATAATTGCAAGTAAAGAAAATCCAACTCCAAATAATAAATGGATTCTGCGTTCCAAAAAAAGTATGCAAAACGCTGTTTACCCTGGAAATATTCCTGTAAAGATTTCTAAAGAGAACCCAACAATTTTAAAATATCGGATGATTCTCTATAAAAATAAGATTTCTTCAAGTTTATTAAATCATTTTTATCAATTCTAACAACTTTTCACACTAAAACTGTGTATTCGTTACACAATCAATTTCTCAATTACACAGTTTTTTCTCAATCTATATTTTACCTTAAAAAGTCAATTTACTGTAAAACAACAACTTAACTGATATTGTTATGACTAATAATGCCTTGGTATGAAAATAGCTTTATATAACCCGTTGTGCATTTAGGCAATATTGATTTTTAGGTTATTGATATTTCTGTTGAATTCAAATATGTTTATATATTGAATGACCGTCATAGCCGTAATCTTAGATAATATTCTGTTTTT
>Ga0114902_1001180_pt1 | contig 11834 bp, 7 predicted proteins | sample MalvireepMed_s12_FD_87291 | JGI IMG/M metagenome (GOLD analysis project Ga0114902, IMG submission 87291) | Marine viral communities from the Global Malaspina Expedition - Malaspina viral metaG DeepMed_s12 | ecosystem: Environmental > Aquatic > Marine > Oceanic | place: Mediterranean Sea... | reverse complement strand
TTTCTCTTCGAAATCCTTTACAAACCAATAGGTATAAAAATCGCGGCCTACATCATAGATATCCGGAATTTCTTCGTTGTTCATCCCAAAAAATGGATCGGGAATTTCATCATTATTAAGTTGCGTGGTTAGGATTGTACCGGGTACAGTAGCATCTTTCCAATTATCTACAGCAAAAGATGTATTGGAGATCTCTTCTCCCCTGGCTGCTACTTCTTCCATAGAAATTGTTTTCCAACCCGAATTAAGCTCATAATTTTGCTGAGAAAATCCTGTAATTTGAATAAAACCTAATAAAAAATAGACGAGAATGTACTTTTTGCGCATAAGATTGACAATATTAAACATTGAAAATATGCAATAAATATCAGCGTACAAATTTTTTTCGACAAACAACAGTCTCGAAGTGCTAAACGATTCTTAATAATTTAAGACAATAGTATTACACATTCTTAAAATAAAATCTAGTCTAGTTCTATGGGGTTATTCTTTTTTGCTAATCGCTCTCTATGTTTTTTGAGGTAATTCTTTTTATCATCACCTTCTAAACCTATCCGTATAACTTTACCACCTTCACCTACATAATTATTGATATAACTAATGGGGTCACTTTCATAGGTTGCGACTAAATCCATAAGTTCCTTCTTTTTAATTTCCTTATATTCCTCTGGAAAAATTTTATACGCTAAAGGAGTAGATAATTCTTCGAAACCTTTAAATTCAAAGACATATTCAGCATCGCTATCCTGTAGCTCCAAAATTAATCCGGGTAATCCTGAAAATTTATAGGGCCCATCTGTAAGCGGAATTTCCGGAGTGAACCACGCCGTATAATCACGCCCTGCAAAACTTATAGTTGCTTTTTGTGCCTGATACCCTGAGATTTCCTTGGTCTCAGCTTGTATCTCCCAATTTAATTGATCCATAGGCTGCGAATAATATAGTTTATCACTTATCAGCTTAATTCCGTACCCCACTTTATTATCTGATTTATCTTTAAACACACGATAATTAAATTCGGTCTTCGCGGCCTCCGTTTTACTTTTCCATCGTTCAGATCCAATATCGGCAAGGTTTACGTTAACAGACATAGAGTCTTTTAAAGCTGCTCCTTTACTTAAAAACAGAGATGATTCATTATTAGCAAAAAGCCACATAGTTTCTGATTTACTGGACTCCAGATCGGTAGAATCCAGTTTAAAAGTAAGCGTGTAGGTCACCCGGTAATTTAGGTCATCTTGAGCCTGAACCTCAAAAAAATTGAAGACTAAAAAACTTAAAGCAACGATAATTTTATTATTCATAAGCATAGTTGATTGATTTCTATCACAATATCTAATATTAAATCTAACCATGCAATTTTTAAACTATTTTTTTAGTAATAAAACTAATTTAATAGTAATAAATAGGATTATCGTCTTGTTCAGAAAATATTTATCTTCCCACCGATAATAAATCAAAAATGAACAGTAGTCTTAAACGCATAATTTTAATTGCCGGTCCATTAATTTTTGCAATATTTCAATTTTTGCAGCCACCCGAAGGAATGACGCCTGAAGCTTTTCATGTATTAGCCATAACGATTTGGATGGCCATTTGGTGGGTTACTGAAATTATCCCTATTGCTGCAAGTGCATTACTACCTATAGTGCTTTTTCCCTTAAGCGGAGCTTTGGATATTGGACTCACTACTGCTTCTTACGGCCATAAATATGTATTTTTATACATGGGTGGTTTTTTTATCGCTGTAGCTATTGAAAAATGGAATTTACACCGCCGAATTGCCCTAAACATCATCAATTTAATTGGTACTAACATCAAGTTTATCATTCTTGGATTTATGGTGGCTACCGCATTTTTATCGATGTGGATCTCGAATACCGCAACCTCTGTAATGATGTTACCAATTGGCACTGCGATAATTTCTCAGCTAAAAGACAATCCCCAAACCAGTGAAAACGAAAATAAGACCTTTGGGAAAGCACTCATGTTAGCTATCGCTTACAGTGCTTCTATTGGAGGAATTGGAACCTTAATCGGCACACCTCCAAACCTTGTTTTCGCTGGGATCGTAGAAGAATTATATGGAATTGAAATTAGCTTTGTTAAATGGGCGCTTTTGGGAATGCCCATCTCCATTCTGCTTTTATTTTTTTGCTGGAAATATATTACCAGCATCGCCTTTACGTTTAAACAAAAGGAATTTCCCGGTGGAAAAACCGAAATTAAAAGATTACTTACCGAATTAGGTAAAATAAGCACACAGGAAAAACGTATTCTTGTCGTTTTTGTATTTACTGCAGTGTGTTGGATTACCCGTTCATTTTTTCTCGAAAAATTTTTACCGAATATAGATGATACAATTATTGCCATGACGGCAGGCATATTATTATTCTTAATTCCGTCTGGAAAAAACAAAGAGAAACAAAAACAGCTGTTAACTTGGGAAGAAGCTGTAAAAATTCCATGGGGAATTATATTGCTTTTTGGCGGCGGGATGGCACTAGCAAAGGCTTTTAGCGATACGGGATTAGCAAACTGGATTGGCGAGCAACTGGTAAATCTTGAAAATTTACCGTTATTTTTACTCATCCTGATCTTAGTAGCATCTGTAAACTTTTTGACTGAAGTGACTTCTAACCTCGCGACAACCGCCATGCTATTACCCATTCTGGCACCCATGGCGCTAGCACTACACCTGCATCCTTATTTCTTAATGGTTGCCGCTACTTTAGCTGCCAGCTGCGCTTTTATGCTCCCTGTTGCCACACCGCCTAATGCGGTGGTATTTGGATCTGGCTACTTAAAAATTGCCGATATGATGAAAACAGGCTTTTGGTTAAATATCTTATCTATTTTAATCATCAGCCTGATCATTTATTTTGCTTTACCATTCATCTGGGACTTTGATCCTTATACCATCCCGAAAATCTTTAAATAGTTAACTAGCACGCTTCAATCTAAAATATTTGATCTTTTCCCTGTCATAGGTATAGGTGATATAAATTTCACCATTTTCCGTCTGAATTATGGCAGGGTAGCTGTATTCTCCTTTTTCTTGATTTTCTAATTTTAATATATCCTGCCAATGTTCACCGTCTTTTGAATAGGCAAGATAAAGCTTACTTCTACCTTCCCACCAATTATCACCACTTGCCATAGGATTATAAACCATCAGGAATCCGCCGTTTATAAGACTTACAGCATCGATACCCGAATTGGGGTTTGCCAATTCAGATTTACTGAAATCACTCCAGGTTTCTCCATTATCTATACTGGTGCTTTCTAAAACTGCATCCTGATCGCTTCTGAAAAAAGCTTTTAAATTTCCGTTTTGAAGCTGAACGATACTAGGCTGAATAACTTTATATGCTGAATTCTCGTTGACCGGAACTTTTCTCCAGGTTTTACCGTAATCATCTGAAATTTCCATATGTGCCTTCCAAATTTCACCATCCTGAAGTTCTTCGCTGGACGGACTTACAATTCGGCCATTTTTAAGCTGAATTGGCTTATTTTTTATAGGTCCAAGAATATCTTCAGGAAGCATTTTTTTCTCACTCCAGGTTTTCCCGTGATCTGTTGAAATTTTATAAGCACCCCACCAGGTTGAAGGAGAAGGGCCTATTTTATAGAATAAGAATAGTTTATTATTTGTTTTAAACAACACGGGATTCCAGGTAGGATAACTTAGTGTATCGCTTTGATAGCCAGTCGCTACTTTTTTAGGAGAGGACCAGCCGGATACTGTTTTTATACTGGTATAAATGCTAACATCGGGATGTCTTTCGTGCGTTCCGCCAAACCAGGCAGCGATTATATCACCGTTTTCCAACTCTTCAATAGTTGATGCATGAGCAGAAGGAAAACTAGCTTTCGTATAAATAAAACCAGAATCCAAAACTTTAAATTTCACGTTTTGCTGCGCACTTATCTTTAGACTAAAAAATACGACTAAAACAACAAATCTCGCTTTCATAATTCAGAAAAAGTAAACTTCCCCAGAACAATGGGGTATTATTATAACATTATTTTTTATTTCGAGGCATCCCGATAGCAGGACGGGAACGCAGTATTTCATCTCGATCATCGAGTAAAAAAAGGGAAGAGGTAAACTACTCCTCTTCCCTAACAATTGAAACAAACTTACACTTACTTAAAATTCAATTTTTATCTAAGCTTTTTTTTAAAAAAAAAGCAGGCATATCTTAAATTCCATTTTTAAAAAAAGGAAGGAGGATGGCGGTCCTCCTTCCACTGTCAAACAAACTATTCACTTTAAGTGAACTTACATGAAGACTTATTGAGACAAGCTGTCCAAAATCGGTTTCTCTAAACCTGAAATTGTCGATTTTGGGTCTTCATTTAGCTGCTCTAAAATTGTAATCGTATTTCCTTTCTCTTTTAACCAGCATCCCGGCAAATAAAGTGTTTGCTGCGGACCAACTTTCCAATAACGACCAAGATGATGACCATTTACGAAAACTATTCCTTTACCCCACTTTTGCATATCCAAAAATGTATCTCCTATTTCTTCTAGATCAAAATTGCCTGAATACAATACCGGTAACCCATTTTTGATTTCCTGCTCATTGCTTAACGCTGGCGCACTATCAAATGGAGCTTTGTACATCTCCCAACCACCAGAAATCTCGTAATCGTTAATACTTACCGCTTTAATAATTCCCTTTTTATTTTTGGTCATTTTTGCTCCATAATTAATACGCCCCATGTTCTCAACCAGGATTTCTAAAGTTCCGTTAAAAGGAATTTTAATATCCATTTCGTATTCATTATACATACGGTTTAGTTTCCCTACATATTTACCGTTCACATAGACTGTGGCATAATCCCGCAACCCGGGAATTTGCAACTTCCCGGTAATGGGCTGTGTAAATTTTTTACGATACAACACATAACCATAGCCCTGATCAAGTGCTTCAAAACTCATCGGCGCATCAGCTATCACAGGTTTCGATGCTTTGATAACATCGAGTGCACTTTGCTTTTTATTTAGTTTAATTTCTGGAATGGATATCACCGGAATTTGTTTTGGAATTTCAGGAATATCATATGCCACATATTCCTTCATCAATTTTCTAATTGCCCTATATTTTGGCGTTGCCCATCCGGCTTCAGAAATTGGTGCATCATAATCATAACTGGTGATATCAGGTTGTATATCATGATCGTCGTTATAATTGGCGCCACTGGTAAACCCAAAATTGGTTCCGCCATGCACCATATAAAAGTTAAAATCTACATCGTTCTTAAGATATACTTCCGTTTGCTTGGCAATTGCTTCGGCACTAATCTTATTAAACGGTTCTGCCCAGTGATCCAGCCATCCAGGATAGAACTCAGCAACCATATAAGGACCTTCTCCGTTGTGATATTCATTTACCGCTTTTTTAAGGTTGGCAACATTATTCTCTCCGTTTGCGGTGGGTAATACCCCGTCTATCGCTCCTCCCTTAAACAACCATGTTCCATCTGAGGTAAAAAAAGGACCGTCCAAACCAGAATCTTTGAGCATGTCAAAGATTTTTTGTTTGTAGGCTTTATGGTCTTCAGTTGAAATATCTTCTCGTTGTGCCACAAAAGACCCAAATTCATTTTCAGCCTGTACCATAATTACATTTCCTCCATTACTAGCCTGAAATGGTTTGACCTGAGTAGCAAACTCGTTAATATATGTACGACAGGAATCCAAAAAAGCCGGGTTATTTTGACGAATTTTAAGATCCGGGTTCTTTTGAAGCCACCACGGATAACCTCCAAATTCCCATTCGGCACACGCATAAGGTCCGGGGCGAAGAATTACGAACAGGCCTTCTTCTTTAGCCATTTTTATAAACTCCGGCAGATTTTTATTTCCTGAGGTCCAATCCCATTTTCCCGGTGCTGTATTATGGTAATTCCAAAAAACATAAGTATTCACAGCATTTAAACCTAAAGCTTTTATCATTTGCAGGCGATGCCGCCAATAAGCCTTTGGAATTCTAGCATAATGCATTTCTCCTGCATAAATGTGTATGGGCTCTCCTTTATACTTAAAATTACCATCTTCAATTTTAAAAACCTCATCTTGCGCCTGCGTCGTATTAACGGCAAGGCAAAAAAGAAGAATGAGTTTTGCTAAAAATCGCATCGACCTTAATAAATTTCAAGATTACTAATTACAGGGGTAGCTTTTGCTGCCTCAAACTCAATTTTAATCGCTGTCGTTTCTACGGAAGGAATTTCAAGTATTCTTTTGTAACCAATCGTAGTGCCTTCAGCAACTTGCTCCCATTCACCATCGATCATTGCTGCAATATGAAACTTTTCTACGCGTTGTCCTAATGCTATATTTTCCTGTAATAGTACAAAATTAACCGTTTTAGCAGAATCAAACATAATCTCTACGGAAGAGTCGATTATTCCCTCATCGGTCACCCAATAGGTATCGGCATTGTCATCAATTAAATTGGACGGAGCGTAAGCTTCTGACTTACCTCTATAATTACTTGCCGAAATTTTTGCATTTTTGGTTAAATTTTCAGCAAAAACACTATCAAGAATTTTTCGCATCCCTAACAAAGAAGCCACATCATTTTCATGAAACTGCCCTCTCTGATCTGGCGGAATATTAAGCAACAAAGTAGAACCTCTTCCTACGGATTGCAGATACGTCGTAAATAACTCTTTTGGCGACTTAACTAAAGAATCTTCTTCCTTATGATAAAACCAACCCGGGCGGATGGAAGTATTCACCTCAGCTGGAATCCAATCTGTACCATCTTCAGAGCCTGTTTGCAAAATATCCCCAATCCCTGGTTTCCCGGCATAAAGGGTATCTGGAGTTATGGTATTCCAGTTTGTTGTTCCTCCTACCCCATCTTCGTTACCTACCCAACGCAAATCTGGACCGGCATCACTAAAAAATAATACTGCAGGCTGCATTTCTTCCACCATTGCCAAAGTTGTTGGCCAGTCGTAATAATTTTGTTTATCGATCCTACGTTCCTCATTAGCGCCGCCATAATATCCATCACCACCATTGGCGCCGTCAAACCACATCTCGAAGATATCACCGTAGTTTGTAAACACTTCTTTTAATTGATTGCGGTAATATTCTACATAGGATGCCTCACCATAATCCTCACGATTACGATCCCATGGTGAAAGATAAATACCGAATTTAAGACCATGCACTCTAGCCGATTCTGCAACCTCCTTTACTAAATCTCCCTTACCATCTTTATACGGTGAATTTGCGATATCATGTTCGGTATAATCTGAAGGGAAAAGCGCGAAACCATCATGATGCTTTGCCGTTAAGATCACTCCTTTAAAACCTGCTTTTTGCAATGTCTCCATCCATTGATCTACATCAAGGTCTGTTGGATTGAAAATTTCAGGAGATTCGTCTCCATATCCCCATTCCTTACCGGTAAACGTATTGGTTGTAAAATGAATAAATGCATTCATTTCCATATCATGCCAAGCCAGTTGTTCTTTACTTGGCGTTGGACCAATAGCCTGTGGTGCTTTTACTTCCTGTTTTTCCTGGCAGGCAAATAAAAGACTGGCCATACCAATAGTTGCAATAGTTTTATTTAGATTTTTAATCATATCTTTATTAATTTTCTATTGAAAATGCAATTCCTGAACTATTTTTTCTCGAACGAATTTCCTTCGGAAGGCTAATTTCTACTTTCCCATCTTTAAGTTTAAAATCAACTTTCTTTCCGGTTTCCAGTAACTTGATTTTAGCGTTTTCTGAAGGTAAATTTTTACTAAAACTTATAGTTTTTGGTAGAGATTCTCCATCTTCAAACATTGCTATAGCAAAAGTTTTCTTAGCATTTTGAGTAAAATAAATGTTCCCGTCCTGGTAATCATCAATGGCATGCGTATCATAGATTGCTTCTCCATTTTTATTCAGCCACACACCTATTTCTTCTAATTTTGCTACTACTTCCAGTGGTAAAGTACCGTCTGGTTGGGGGCCTACCCCCAGAAGCATATTTCCGCCCTTAGCTACCACTTCTACAAGATTTTGGATAACTTTGGTAGATGATTTAAAAGGATCGTTAGGCACATAGCCCCAGTTGTTACCTAATGGCAAACAACTTTCCCATGGATTATCTAATTTGGTTTCAGGAATCTTACGCTCTGGTGTTTGGTAATTCTCATAAGGTCCATGAACTGTACGGTCTGCAAAAATAATTCCTGGTTGCTTCTCTCTTGCCATTGCGGCTATTTTAGGCATATCGATCTCCTGACTAAAATCCGGAATTGGTGCTCCCCAGGCTCTAACTTCATCGTTTACGGTTTCTTTTGGTCGCACCCAACCGCCATCCAACCAAAGAATATCTACACTACCATAATCCGTCATTAACTCTTCTATCTGGTTATAAGTAAATTCTTTAAACTTGTTCCAACGCCAATCGTATTTCTCGATATCATAATTTGCGTTTCTATTAGGAGTAGCGTATTTATCCCACCAGAAATATTGCGAATGCCAATCGGGTTTAGAATAGTAAGCTCCAATCATAAAATCTTTTTTTCTAAAGGCTTCAAAAACATATTTTGCCACATTTGCCTTTGGATGATTTTGGAAAGGACCATTAGTGATCTTATAATCAGTTTGCTGGGTATCAAACATATTAAATCCATCGTGATGCTTGGTCGTAAAAACTACATACTTCATTCCGGCTGCTTCTGCAGCATCAGCCCAACTATCAGGATCAAAATTTACCGGATTAAAGATTTTATCTAAATTCCAGTACCATTTCTTATAATCACTATAGGCAATGGTGCTATCACGCTCTATCCAATCTTCAGAGCATAAGTTCCAGCTCTCCATAATTCCTGGCACAGCGTAAACGCCCCAGTGGATTAGCATTCCGAATTTTTGATCGCCCCATTTATCCAATTTCCCCAGAACCTTCGGATCTGAGGGAGCAATATATTCTTCAGAGCGACCATGTACACCGTGCTCGTCTTCTTCCTGTTTTTGCCCTTGCAGCGTCTGTACACTAATAAGAACTACCAGTACTAAAAATGATTTTAAGGTATTGAATTTCGACATTCGTGAGTTTATTTTTTATTTAGAAAGTATAATTGTTTCCGGAATTTTAAAAGTAGTTTCCAGTCGAATATCTTCAGACGAAGCACCGATCATCAACTTAAATTCTCCTGCCTGCACTTTTTGCTTCATTTCAGTATCAAATAGTGATAATTCCTTCGGAAGTAATTCGAATTGAACAGTTTTTGTTTTTCCGGCTTTTATGGAAACACGTTCAAATGCACGTAGCTGTTTTACCGGGCTAAGTACAGTACTCACCATATCACGAATGTAAAGCTGAATGACTTCATCACCATCGACTTTACTTGTATTAGATACTTTTAAACTGATTTCTATTTTAGTATTTCTCCCTTTCCCGGAAGTTGCCACTTTTAAATCTGAATACTTAAATTCTGAATAGCTTAAACCATACCCAAATGGATATAATGGTTTAGCATCGGTCTCTACATAATCTCTTCTATTTGGAAACCAGTAATTATAATACACCGGAATTTGTCCTAAAGACTTTGGTACTGAAACGGGTAATCTGCCTGCCGGGTTAAAATCACCGAAAATTACATCGGCAATAGCACTACCTCCTTCCTGACCTGGATACCAGGCGTCCAAAATTACAGGAACATTTTCTGCTGGCCAGTTAAGTAATAATGGGCGACCTTTTATCAAAACTAAAACGGTTGGCGTACCAGTTGCTACAACTGCCTGAAGCAACTCTAACTGTTTCCCCATTAAGTTAAGGGTAGAACGATCATATCCTTCGCCGCTTTCCATATCACTTAACACCTGATCTTCTTTGGAGGAAATGGTAGCCGCTCCTGTTTCTAAATATTCGGTTTTAAAATCTCTTGCGCTCGAACCTCCTAAAACCACAATAGCCACCTCTGCATTTTTTGCAGCTTCTACTGCAGCCGGAATATTAGTTTGGGTAGTGTCGCGAACGGCAGTTCCTTTTACGTATTCGATATTGGCATTCGGCATTTTATGCTGAATACCTTCTAGCACGGTGATTATATTTTCTTCGGACTGCGGAGCGGTGTAATCTCCTAACTGATTATATTGCATATCTGCATTAGACCCAATTACCGCAATGTTTTGTAATTCTTTATTTAATGGAAGTATATTGTCTTCATTCTTAAGCATTGTAATTGATTGGCGAGCAACTTCTCTAGCCAGCTCTATATGTTCTGAATTTCTAACAATTTTTTCAGCCTGTTTTTCATTGGCATAAGGATTTTCAAAAAGCCCTAATTTGAATTTCACAGTAAGAATTCGTCTTACAGCTTCATCGATTCGTTCTTCAGCAACTTTTCCGGCATTCACGGCATCAATCAAGGCATCATCATAACCATTTCCTCCCAAATCCACATCTACACCGGCATTCATCGCCATAGCTGCGGCATCTTCTTCAGTATCTACAATATGATGATCTCCTAAAAGACCTTCAATACTTGCCAAATCTGAAATCACAAAACCTTTAAATCCCCATTTTTCCTTAAGAATATTTGTCAATAAATTTTTATGAGCCGTACTGGGAACACCATCAATCGAGCTATAAGCTGTCATTACCGACATCACTCCATTATCCACGGCTTCTTTTACCGGATACATATAATTTTGAAATAGATCACGTTGCCCTATGTGTACTGCAGCCCCATTATGTCCGCCTTCTGAAACTCCATAAGCCGCAAAATGTTTTAAAGTAGCAGCAACATGCTCATTAGACTTTAAATCACTTTCGTGGCTCCCCTGGAATCCTGTTACCATAGACTTTCCCATTTCAGCAATCAGGTAAGGATCTTCTCCAAAAGTTTCTTCTACTCGCGACCATCTGGGTTCTCTGGCAATATCGATAATTGGCCCATAAGCCGTATTACTTCCCTGTGCCCTAATTTCCTTGGCTATAACGTGAGCCATTTTTTTGATCAAATCGGGGTTCCAGGTACTCGCCTGACCTATCGCAGTTGGAAATACCGTAGTCCCTACTGCCATATGCCCATGCATCGCCTCTTCTTCTAATAATAATGGAATTCCTAAACGACTATTTTCAATAGCGTATTTTTGTATTGCATTGGTAATCTTTGCTGCTTCTTTTGGATGTAAACCGGTTTCTAAAGTTTTTTGTGTCCAGGGATCGGCTCTTAACAATCCCCATAAACCACCAATATGCCTGTTTTTGATTTCTTCTTTATAAAGTTCACTTAAGCTCGCCTTACTTCCTGCTTCTTTATTATACATTTTCCAACCAAGGGGCGTGGTTAGCTGACCAATTTTTTCTTCAAGCGTCATTAAAGAAATCAAGTTTTCTACTCTCTCCTTTATGCTAAGTTCACTGTTTTTGTAAGGCGCATTTTTAAGATCCTGAGCACTCAGGAAATTTGAAATCAGTAAAAAACCAAGGCAAAACTTTTTCATCAATTTTAAATTTTAAAAGGAAAACTGGTTGGCTATTCACCAACCAGTTTTCACCTAACTAAACAGAAACAATCGAATGGTTGTTTTATTTTGATTTATTTACAGGTTCCAGATAAAATCTCCGTTTTTAATAGACCAATCGTTTCCAAAAAAGCCACTAAACTTTACGCCAGAAAGACCTTGTTTTGGCATTTCGTCATCAAAAACCACAATATCTGGAAAAAAAGTTCCGTTTTCTAGATAATCATTTGCATAGGCTGCATGCATACCCTCAATACCAGTGGCACTAATCACCCCGATACTTGTACCAGGATTGTCTTCTTTTGGGTAAATAAAATAGGTGCCATAT
>Ga0114902_1001166_pt1 | contig 11948 bp, 8 predicted proteins | sample MalvireepMed_s12_FD_87291 | JGI IMG/M metagenome (GOLD analysis project Ga0114902, IMG submission 87291) | Marine viral communities from the Global Malaspina Expedition - Malaspina viral metaG DeepMed_s12 | ecosystem: Environmental > Aquatic > Marine > Oceanic | place: Mediterranean Sea... | reverse complement strand
TTGCAGATAAAAATGGTAAGTATAGTCATTCTATACGTCAGTTTTTATCAATAAAGCGGCAAAAAAGAGTCCTGTCCCTGTTGTTAGAGTGAGGGCTGATGCTAAAATCGCCCTAGTCGTTGTGACTGTTTAAATAAAATCAGTTAGCCAATGCAATGAGCATTACCTGCAATTTTCCCTTAGACTAGAACACAGCTTTGATTAACTAGCAGCTATCAGCAGTGCCTTCTTGTGAATGTTCAACACGCCCTAATTAATCGAGATGGCATAGTCAAAATGATAAGCCATTCAAAGCCTATTAACTCGCATGAAAGTACTTTTTTAATACCTCTAAGCAGCGAGTAATTTTGGCAGGCTGCTGTTCGCGATTCAAGGTCACCGCATACAGTACAAAACTTGGTAATTGATAGCCAGTTAATACTTCTACTAAGGTACCGTTTTCAAGCTCACGCTTAACATCCATCTCCATAATTCTGATGATACCATGACCCTCTTTTGCCAAAGTTAGTGCCATAAAAACGTTATTGGTATGAATACGCGAGTCCATTTTGATACGCGTTTTTTTACTGGTTTCCGTTTTTGATAGCTCAACATAGCTTGCATCTTGCATAATATCGATACAGATGAGCTGATGATCGGCTAAATCTTTTGGGCTCTCTATTTTTTTGTGCTGACGCAAGTATTGCGGTGAGGCCACTAGTAGCTGACGCACATCTGATAAAGGGTGACTACTCAGCGCAGAGTTATCGATACTTGGGCTCATACGCACAGCGATATCGATGCGCTCATCAATCATATCCACATAGCGGTTATCTGCTAGATAGGTAATACTCAAATCATCGTGAGCTGCCATCCAAGTCGATAACGCCGGCAATATATGGTGCACGCCAAGCTCAGGCGTGGTCGCAATACGCAAGCTACCAGCCAGCTCATCGCGTAATTGATTGACCTTGATACGGCCTTGCTCAGCGGCACTCACGACATCTTTTGCTGACTCGTAAAAGCTCTCGCCCGCCTCCGTTAAGCTCAGCTTACGAGTAGATCGATGTAGTAGCACTACGCCCAGCTCATTTTCCAAAGAACGTATCTGTTGGCTGACGGCACTAGTGGTAATCCCAAGCTCCCGAGCTGAACCACTAAAAGAGCCGTGCTCGACCACACTCGCGAACACAGCCATACCGCGCAAATTATCTAACATATTGTCACCTAAACTCTTTTTTAATTTTTAATATAACTTAACCATTATAACTAATTAAAAAAACTTTACCTATCTTTAATATATCTAAAGCGTACACTTAATGAGTCGCATATTTTGATAATATGCTATATATCGATAAAATAGCATTTAGCACATTGACTAAGTTATCTTTATTTATTGAGCTTGTCTCTTGATGAGTATCATATCAGTGTATCTTCAAACTTAGGTGAGCTTCACCTTACCCATTTTGCCCTCGCCGCGCTCAGTCAAATAGCGCATCACTGGCGACGCTAATAGTAGCTCTTGTGCGCTTTTTGCTGCTTGCTCCAGTCGTAACTTCTGGCGACTTTCAGGCGTCTTGTCTGCAGTTTTCTGGGCACTATCGTCTATCTCTAAACTGATATCTGCTTGCGTAAACTGTTGTTTCAACGTCGCCGCCAGCTGCTGAAAAGTAGCTTGCAAATGCTTACTATCAATACTAGTCACAAAAGCAGATGGACCATCACACAGACCCGTCATCATACCTTGACGAGCTAAAGCGAGCTCATCTGAGGCTAGAATATCCTCTTCGCGCGCCGTCTGTAACCAGTAGTCCCACTTCTCAGGCGTCCACTCGCCGACTAATTCTTGCGGTGCACAGCGCAATAATGCTCTAGGATCATCGACTGCTAAATGAGAGGAATGTTGAATATTTTGCGAGCTGGTTTGTTGTAAGCCTTCAGTAGCTTCAAGATTAGCGCTAGGCTGTAGCTGGGCAGCAGCCTGACTCTCTTTTTCAGCAGCAGTTACTGACGAATCACTAATCTCAACCGCTGCGTTATCGAACCCTTGTTCCTGATCGTGTGTTGATTGAATTTCAGGTTCAGGTTCAGGTTCAGGTTCAGGTTCAGGTTCAGGTTCAGGTTCAGGTTCAGGTTCAGGTTCACTAAAGGCTGCGATTAGTGGCTGAGCAACGTCAACAGGGTCGTCATCTATATATTGTTTTTGCTCTGACGTTGGCTCATAGTCAGACTGACTCTCAGTGTTAGTGTTTTTGACGTCTTGCTCATCATCGCTTGGATGAAGAGCGCTCTTATGCTCGATCTCATAGGACGTTAAGTTCTGATTTGAGGTGACAATATGATCTACTGAGGGCATTGAAGCCGTCGCAGTCTCATCATCATTATTACTAGGTATCACTACTTCATCAGTCGGCAGCGGACGAAACGCCAGCAGGCGCAAAATACACATTTCAAGCGCTTGCATAGGAGTGCTTGCAAGCTTAATATCTTCACGAGCTTGCACCACAATCTCATAATACAGCTGTAATACATCAGGGCTAATACGCTGCGCTAACTCATTGATCGTTTGCGCTTGTGTCTCATTAACGTTTAGAGCCACCTCAGGCAACAGCTGAGTCAACGCCAATTGATGTAGCAGCTCAGCCAATCCATCGAACATACTAGTAGCGTCAACCATTTGCGCGCGCATCTGCTCAATGTGTGCAGCTACTGCCGACTTGTCATGATGATAGATATCTGTTATTAAGCGCACTAAGTCTGCAGCATCAATCAAGCCAAGCATAGCGTTGACCGTCTCATCATCAAGCGCGCCTTGCCCAAAAGCAATCGCTTGATCGGTCAACGACATAGCATCACGCACTGAGCCCTTTGCCGCGCTTGCCAACTGCCAAAGCGCCGGCTGGGTGAACGCCACTTGCTCTTGAGTGAGTACCTTAGCCAAATGCTCACAAAGCAAAGTCTGCGGCAAGGGTCGAAGCACAAACTGTAAGCAGCGTGAGATGATAGTGACTGGCAGCTTTTGCGGGTCAGTGGTCGCAAGTAAAAACTTGACATGCTCAGGTGGCTCTTCTAAGGTCTTTAATAGTGCGTTGAAGCTGTGCGTCGATAGCATATGCACTTCATCAATGAGATAAACCTTGTAGCGTCCCTGGCTTGGTGCATAAGGCACATTATCTAATAGCTCACGGGTATCCTCGACCTTGGTACGAGAGGCGGCATCGATCTCGATTAGATCAATAAAGCGGCCCTGATCGATGGCCACGCAGTTGTCGCATACTCCGCAAGGTGTGCTAGTAATACCGGTATCACAGTTTAAGCATTTTGATAAAATGCGCGCGATTGTAGTTTTACCGACACCGCGAGTACCAGTAAACAAATAAGCATGATGCAGACGGTTATAGTCAATCGCATTAATCAAGGCCTGCGAGACGTGGGTTTGCCCTACAAGCTCATGGAAGTTTTTAGGGCGGTATTTTCGTGCTAAAACTTGATACTGTTGCGTCATAATAGTTGCCAATATAGCAGTGCTAAATAAGAGGTACAGAGGTTTATTACAAAGGGATGAGCTTCGGTATCGATACTATTTTTCTAGTAATGCATCTTTCTAGTATCCTCTACGCCTAATGCCTGTTTTAGTCCTTCCTATTTGAAAGAATATCTGTTTTTTAGCAAAAAACTATAGAGCGTTCGAAAGTACCGATGAGTCGTTGTTTATAGTGCTTACCTAGAGCAAGTCAATGATTGAGTCAGTGACAGCTATCAAGACTGTGATTTGAGCTCAGCTAATTGCTCATATAAGCGCTGCATTTCTGCATTGATAACACAGCCACTTTGATAGAAAATATCAATCATAACTTCAGTGTTTACGCTATCCTTAGAGTCTCTGTGCTCGACTCCAATCAAGAATAAATCTTCCATTATGGGCTCTTGTAGATGAGCGTTGAGCTCTGCTAATAAATCTTGGTAGTTGCTACGAACCTTATTTGCGCTAAGCGGGCTACTTTCGTATTGTGCGTAAAACACCAGCATATAGTGACAGCCAGAGCGGTTGTAAGAAGGCTGATGATCGATATAACCATTCCAACGCGATTGCGCATCCTTATACTTATAGTCTAATATTCGCTCGACTAAACTGGCACAAGTATAGAGAGACTCATCGACTAGTAATTCAACTTGTGCTTTGGGCAGAGGCGCTCCTGCCTCATAGTAGCGCTGCACAAGGCTATTAAAAAGCTTATACCACATGTCAGACTTTTTAATGATATCGGCTGATACTTTCTCAATAGATGCGGGTGTCGAAGCGTGCATTATCTCTAGTAAGCGCGGCTCTACCTGCTCTAATAGGTTGTTATCTACTAGCTGCTGTTGTACTTGTAGCGCTTTTTTATAGAAGTCTGATGATTGTAAAAACCCTTCTAACAATGTCGACTCATCATCAAAAGATTGCATCGCTGTCAGATGACTTCGATGAAACTGTAAAAACGCCGTAACATCAGCAGGAGTTTGTAGTTGTCTTAATATTTTACTAAAGTTTTGCAGACTAAATATCTGTAGAATACTTTTTTCATCATCCAGATCTAATACACAATCTTCTGCAAAGAACTGACTACCGTACTCGTACTGCACATCGTGTAACGAGCTATTGGCTTGGGCGCGGCTTTGATTATTTGAATGCTTAATCGTCAAGGACGTTAAACCGATAAAGTATACGGCTTTGTCTGCATTAGCAGGACTTTGCCTATCAATCAGACTATGGTTGCTTGAGTAGACCTGCGCATGGCGCTTCATCAGCTGATTAACGACATCCTTTCTCCAAACTCTTACCTGCGAGGCGTCTATATCGTACTGACTGACCTCAGCGGTGACTTCATTCACCAATACATAAAACACCGCTTCGGAGAATTCAAAAACAAAGTCATAGCCCTGAAAATAGTCTCTGCTAGTCGTGTTTTTAGCACTGATTTGATATAAAGATAAAAAACTTTGAAGAATCAGGGTTTGCCAAGGTGAAGCGCTATGCGAATTTTCCATAATATTCCTATAAATGATATCCCTATAAATAACATCCTTAAAATCGCTACTTGTGACTGCTGCTTGTAACTAAGGAGCATAAGGTAGTATCGAATACTTTCCTAAATGACTAATCACAAGCATTTCTTAGAAACTAAATTTTAGAAACTAAATTTTAGAAACTAACGATTATTATATCGTTAATTAAACTTTATAGTAGATTAATGTCTAATAAGCAACGCGTTACGCACCTAACTTCACGGGCTTTATCTCAGACTAGTCTTCGATTTTGCGGCGCATATGCGGGAACAATATTACATCGCGAATGCTAGCTGAGTCGGTAAATAGCATCACTAAACGATCGATACCAATACCCTCGCCTGCCGTTGGCGGTAAACCATAGGATAAAGCTTCTATATACTCTTCATCAAAATGCATCGCCTCATCATCGCCTGCGTCTTTTTCAGCGACTTGACCACGGAAACGTTCCGCTTGATCAGCAGGATCGTTTAGCTCGCTAAAACCGTTCGCCAACTCTCGGCCACCGATAAACAGCTCAAAGCGGTCAGTAATCTCAGGGTTGTCATCATTACGGCGTGCCAGCGGTGAGGTCTCTGCTGGATATTCAGTAATAAAAGTCGGCTGACGCAATTGATGCTCAGCAGTTTCTTCAAAGACGATAGTTTTAAGTTTACCAACACCAAAGACATCATTTACCGGTTGTTTTAACGTATTTTCGACATAGTCAGCCAGATAGTCACGATCATCGATACGAGCCATATCAAAGCCTTCGGCATATTGAGCAATCGCATCGGACATCGATAAGCGCGCAAACGGTGCTTTGAGACTAATAGCTTCGTCTTGATAAGTCAGCTCAGTAGTGCCCAAAATATCAATCGCTAACTTATGGAATAAACGCTCGGTCAAATCCATTAGGTCATGATAATCAGCATAGGCTTGATAAAATTCAATCATGGTGAATTCAGGATTATGGCGAGTCGATACGCCTTCATTACGAAAACTGCGGTTAATCTCAAAGACTTTTTCAAAACCGCCAACGACTAGGCGCTTGAGATATAGCTCTGGAGCGATACGTAGATATAATGGCATATCTAAAGCATTATGATGAGTCTCAAACGGACGGGCTACTGCGCCGCCTGGTATCGGATGCATCATTGGCGTCTCAACTTCCATAAAACGCTCATTCAGCATAAACTGGCGGATACCACTAATCACTTGGCTGCGAATCATAAAAGTATCGCGCGTCGACTCATTGGTCATCAAGTCTAAATGACGATTACGGTACCGCGCTTCGATATCAGCGAGACCGTGGAATTTATTCGGCATTGGTCGTAGCGCTTTGGTAAGTAGAGTAAACTCTTCGATATGTACATAAAGATCGCCTTTACCTGAGCGGCCGATATAGCCTGACACCCCAACGATATCACCTAGATCTAATGATTTTATGCTGGCGCGCGTCTCTTCATCTAGCTCTTTACGAGCGACATAAAGCTGAATGCGGCCTGTCATATCTTGAATAACAATAAACGAGCCGCGGTTGAGCATGACGCGTCCTGCAACATTCACTTGCGTCTTCTCGCCATTCGCCGCTTTTTCTTCTATCTCTTGCTTATCAATGCCTTTAAAGGCCGTTTGCAAATCTTGTGCATAGTCAGTGCGCTTAAACTGGTTGGGATAAGGGGTCTTACCAGAAGCGCTAATATCATCAAGCTTAGCTTGCAGTTGCGCGATAAGTTCGTTAGCTTCCTCGGCAGTAGGCGCTTGTTCTTGTTGGTTTTGGTTATTTTTTGACATAACATTCTCAAATTTGATGGGTTTTGTTCTTGTTGGACACTTCTAACACTATGACACTAGATTAAAACGGTTAAGTTAAAAAGCACGGGTTGAAAAACACTAGGATAAAACCTAGCCTGCGCTTATCACTTAGCTTATAGACAATAGGATGGTACTACTCACCGCCAATACTCGCCATCAGATCAGCCTGATGCTCGCGTAGTAGCGCATCTAAAAGCTCATCTAAATCACCTTCCATGATGGAGTCTAGCTTATAAAGGGTCAAGTTAATACGGTGATCGGTCATGCGCCCTTGCGGGAAGTTATAAGTACGAATGCGCTCACTACGATCGCCACTACCAACAAGGTCGCGGCGCATCTCATCTGCCGTATCGACCTGTGCTTGTACTTTGGCTTGCTGAATACGTGAGATCAGCATTTGCATCGCTTTAGCGCGGTTTTTATGTTGGCTTCGCTCTTGCTGACACTCGGCGACTACCCCAGTAGGAATATGCGTTAAGCGTACTGCTGAATCAGTAGTGTTAACGTGCTGACCACCGGCGCCGCTAGCTCGGAACGTATCCATCTTAATATCCGCTGGATTAAGATCGACACTGTCATCAATCTCAACCTCTGGCATCACTGCTACCGTACACGCTGAGGTATGCACTCGGCCTTGGCTTTCGGTCTCAGGTTGTACACGGTGCGCGCCTGATTCAAACTTTAGACGACCATAGACACTATTGCCTGATATGCGGCTAATGATTTCTTTATAGCCGCCATGCTCACCTTCATTAGCAGACAGCACTTCGACAGTCCAGCCTTGATTTTGTGCGTATTTTTGGTACATACGAAACAGATCGCCTGAGAATATAGCCGCTTCATCACCGCCAGTACCAGCGCGAATCTCTAGGAACGCGGGCACTTTGTCATTAGGGTCTTTTGGTAGCATCATGACGTTGAGATCTTCTTCCATCTTGGCGATGGCGGCGCGAGCACTATCAATCTCATCTTGCATCATCTCTTTCATTTCAGGGTCTGATGCATCCTCAAGCATCATTTGCGCATCAGCTTGATCCGTTTCAGCACGGCCATAATTGAGCCACAAAGTCGTAATTTCCATCAAGTCGCTATGCTCAACCGACAGCTCACGGAATTTATTATTATCGCTGATGACATCAGGGTCAGATAATAAAGCGGTGACCTCTTCATAACGGTCTACCATTTGGTCTAAACGCAGGCGTAAGGATTCTTTCATAAAAGATCTTTTTATTAGCTAAGTAAAATAAGAGAGCAATTATAGCAAATTTTTACCCTTATATTAAAAACACTCAGTAATCTTCTTGTTTAAAGCTAAAACCAAAAAAAATAGCTAAGAGTGCTCTTAGCTATTTTTAAGAATATAAGCACTAAACTGAGTAGGCTTGCTAAGCTTGGTGAGCTTACTCAGTTTAATTACGTTTTACACTTTACGCACCAGTACCGAACCGATTGAGTAACCAGCGCCAAACGAGCAGATGACGCCCAAATCGCCCGATTGTAGCTGATCTTTATAGCGGTGGAAAACAATCATCGGGCTTGCCGAGCTGGTATTAGCAAATTCGTCGATAACACTTGGCACGATGGCTTTGTCCGCATCACGCCCAACGACAGTACGCAAGATTAAATCAAGCATATTGGCATTGGCTTGGTGGAGCCACATCATCTTCACATCATCCGCTGATAGCTCGTTTTCTGTTAGATGTTCGGTGATAATCTCTGAGACTTTCGGACAAACTTCACGGAAGACTTTACGGCCATTTTGCAAAAACAGCTTGTCAGTAACCGGTGCTTTAAGATCTGGATACATCTCAGTCTCAGCCGCCAAGTACTCGGAGCGATCCATAAAGCCGTATTCGTTTTTGATGTTGGTTGAGAACTGGGTAAATAGCTTAGAATTTAGAATCTCATAGCCTTTAGGAGTGTCTAATTCCTCAACAATACTAGCGGTTGCCACATCACCAAAGATAAAATGGCTGTCACGGTTACGCCAGTTCAGATGCGCTGAGGTAATCTCGACGTTGACGACGGCGACGCGCTTAGCCAGTCCTGAGATAATTGAGCCGTGCGCTTGTGACAGACCAAAAGTGGCGGCACTACAAGCGACGTTCATGTCATAAGCGAAACCGCCTACCATGCCGATAGCGTTTTGAATCTCGATGGCGACGGCAGGATAAGTGCGCTGAAAGTTCGAACAGGCTAGAATAATACCGTCTAGATCATTCGCCTCAAGTCCAGCGTCCGCTAGGGCGTCGTTCAATGCCGCCACGCCCATCTCTGCCATAACCGATAGCTCTTCGCCAAGCTTACGATAAGGGATAACGGGCGCCATGATCTCAGGGTCAAGGATGCCATCTTTTTCCATCACATAACGGGATTTGATGCCTGAGACTTTTTCGACGAATGCAGCCGATGAAGGCTCAAGGGCGGTGATAGTGTCGTTTGCAATCTCGTCAGCATGTTGCTCGTTGTAGTTCTCTACATACTGGTTAAAGGACTCAACTAGCTCTTCATTACTAATGCTATAGGGAGGGATATACAGGCTAGTGCCGGTGATACAAGTCGTCATGATAAGCTTCCTTGTCTACTACTAGGTGTCTTTGATAAGCGTAAAATGGGTAAAATAAGAAGTGGCTATTGCATAACTCTTATTTCAGTGAATAACTGTAAACTAAAACGGTTATTGTTATTATGCCTGATTATTATAATTTTGCTAATAGTTTGTTACAAATAACTATTAACTGCGATGTAACCTTAGGTTTTGCCCGACTCTTGTCTTCAGCTGAGCTATAGTCAATCAATATTAAAAGTGGTACAAGGCAGACGAGTGCAAGTACTACAGTAGTAGGCTAAACGAGTCTAACGCTGTAACACTTTAATAGTGGTTCGACTATATAATAGAGCAACTGAACCTCCCCCTTGATACTGACTCAACTCGACTATACTACTGGAAACCCTGATGGTAGAGATTTTTAATTGGCTTTTTGGTCAATATGCGGACTACTCCACCTTATTTATCAGTCTAGAGCTCATCGCCGTCAGCTGCGGGGTTGCAAGTGTGCTGCTGGCGAGTCGACTCAATGTCTTAGTCTTCCCTATCGGTCTGATCAGTACGGCGATCTTTGTTTATTTGCTATGGCAGTGGCAGTTGTTTGGCGATATGTTTATCAATGCCTATTATACTGTCATGAGCTTGTATGGCTGGTTTAACTGGACAAAAAATAAAGCACAACTTCAGAACCGTGCCAAAAAAGACATTCAGTCTGGCTCCGAGATACAATCTGAGGTACAAGTTGAGCATATTAATAAACAGGATCTGCCGATATTAGCGCTTTTAGCAGTAGCAACTATCGCCTTTGTGGCGCTAGTGTATTATTTTCGGCCTGTTATTAATAATAACTTCAGCTTCGATGGCGTCGTATTAGGCCTTCATCTATTCACTTGGGTAGATTATACCGATATGCTCACCACAGCGCTGTTTTTGATGGCAATGTGGCTGATGGCGCGGCGAAAAATCGAGCACTGGCTACTGTGGATCGTCGCTGACGCTATCTCCGTGCCTTTGTACTTTTATAAAGGCTTTACTTTTACCGCGTTTCAATACGTGATTTTCACACTCATTGCAATTTGGGCTTATTATGAATGGCAACAACGCTATCGCAGTCAATCCACAGTTAAGACAGCATACGCCTGATTCAGTCTTTACTGTTGCTATCTTAGGTGCAGAGAGTACCGGTAAGACAACCTTGTGTCAGGATTTGGCTGAGCATTTCAGTCGTCAAGGGACTAGTGCGTGGGTGCCTGAATATATGCGTGACTACTTGCAAGACAAATGGAACCAACAGCAAGCCACTTGCACTTGGCAGGACTTACTTCCTATAGCCCAAGGTCAAATCAAGCTTGAAAATAAACTCGCTCAGCAAGTCGCGCAAACCGTGCAAACCAACCATACCAACAAGGGCTATTTATTTTGTGATACTAGTCTCTTTGAGATAATGATTTATGCCAATTGGTATTATGGCGACTGCCCGACAGAGCTGACGCAAGCCGCCTTAGCTCATCATTACGATTTAATACTATTAACAGAAGTAGACACGCCTTGGGTCGCTGATGATCTACGTGATAGTCCTTTCGAACGCAAGGCTATTAGTGCACGGTTTGAGGATGAGCTTAATGACTATCACAAAGGGTTTCGGCGTATCGGTGGTGACAGAATGTCGCGAGTACGGCAAGTAGCAGTATGGTTGCAAGAATTAAGCTAATATTGCTTAGGCTATTTATCAAAGATAGCTATTAAGATAACGTCAAAACCTGCCAATACCAGTGCCTCCATTCATTTTCATAATTTTTTCATCTTTCTTGCACCGCTTTTTAGCATGGCTCCTCTACGCTGTTATTTAACTTTACGGACTTGTTATCTGAGTCGCTAGTTAAATCATCAGCTTGAGGACGTTCGCATGCAAAAAACCCTATTTATAAAACTCACTGTCATCGCTAGCCTCTGTGTGCTCTTTGCCATTGGTCTGACGATGTTCAGTAACGTTATTACTGAAAGACAGTACTATGCTGACTCCGTGGTTCGAGAAATCGCCGATCAGCATGTCAACCCACAAGAGATTATTACCCCTTTCATCGCCATTCCGGTCACCACGACACCAGAATGTACAAGCGCTGCTAATAAAGCCAATAAATGTGCGCCGCCCTTCACAACCATAGATACAGTTTTTGCGGCGCAAAGCTTGACGACTCAAAACCTTGACGTCAGTACTGACACTTATCAGCGCGGCATCTATCACGCGACTAGCTATAGTGGTGAAATCACTTTTAAGCAAAGCTATAAGCCGCAGACTGCTATAGAGTCTATTGAGACTGCCGATGTGCAAACCGATATGCCGGATACTATTGCAGTGCGTGACACTATAGCAACGGCGAAGCAGACAATCACGCACTGGAAGCAAGCTAAGCTCATTATTCCGGTATCAGACTTACGCGGCGTGCCCACCTTGCCTACTGTCACAATAGATAAGCAAACTCTAAAAGCCACTTATCCAAGCGTGTCTATGCTCAACGGCTTAAGCTACGTAGAAGTCGCCTTACCACAAAACGCCGTAGCGCAATTAAAAGCC
>Ga0114902_1001155_pt1 | contig 11985 bp, 4 predicted proteins | sample MalvireepMed_s12_FD_87291 | JGI IMG/M metagenome (GOLD analysis project Ga0114902, IMG submission 87291) | Marine viral communities from the Global Malaspina Expedition - Malaspina viral metaG DeepMed_s12 | ecosystem: Environmental > Aquatic > Marine > Oceanic | place: Mediterranean Sea... | reverse complement strand
TTTGTGCGGCTACAACTCCACCGGCTGCTCCTGCGGCTGCTCCGCCGGGTCCGGCTAAAGCGCTTCCTAGAGCACCTCCAGTTGCTCCACCTGCTATAGGCATAAGCGTAGAGCAAGATGTTAATAACAGTATTGAAAGGAGGTATTTCATATTCTAAACAAGGATAGGTTTCTCATATACTAATGCAGTTGGGAGTAGTGAAAATTCGGGGTTTTCGGTCCCACCGCCGTCGGTCCTCCTAGCAGTTATATGAACAACTAAAGTTCCCGTAGCATCATACATACTATCAACAATTTCTACAAAAATGGTGTTCGGGGTTATTGTTCCCAAGCCTCCTGGACCATTACTATGCCCTAGATTAATATGTGGGTCACCCGCATTCCCGTCCCCCAGATGATATCCAAATATCGAATTTAGTTTCCAACCTTTGTTACTATACAGGTTAACAAAAAATACGCCTTTGAGCTCTCCTTTAGTTATATCAATAGTGGGCCAATCATTAATGAAAGTGAAAGAAAAGATTGTATCTGTCGGGGATTGTATAGAGTACCAAGTGGATCTTGATAGGTCAGGTGGGGCTGCTACAGTACGTTGGGTGCTAATACCTCTCAAAAATTTAGCATCAATAAATTTATTGGTGGGGCTAATACTAGTGCCTGTTTCTGTACTATCCTTAATATCGGTGATTTGCTCTTGAACAACAAAAGGATTAGTCCTAGTTGGGGGTTGAGCTGTTTTACCGCTATCAACTAATACCCTAGAAGAGCTTCCTGTAGCATCAATAGCATCTACCTCATCTGTGTCTAGTCTAGAGACGTTGAAAGTGATTTCATCTATTTCCTTCTTACTGTAAAAATAATCAAGCACAAACCCATTGGTCCAATCCCATTTGGTTCCATTTGAGTCAAAAATCGTGTCTGGAATTGAGCGATCAATCTTTTCCTTATAGAAATCAGTAAATCTATTAGATACCGTGATATCAGTTGTCCAATCAATTTCATCTTGTCTATAAACTAAACCAGGAGACGCTCCTGTAAAAAGCTCAGCAGCGTTGAAAAACTCACCGTTAGCCCAAGCTTGGGTTGCAGCATACTGAGCAGCAATCTTAGCGTCTACCGCACCTGCGTCAAGCTTAGTCCCCAGTTCAGTGTTGATTGCCAGCTGGTTATCTGACAATACAATATCGTTTGCTTCCAATTCTTCTATAGGAAGATTATCGACCTCATAATAGTATGGGTCATTCGCTTTGTATCTGCGAACGTTCGTGTTAATATTGTCTAGGTTTCCTACCATCTTATACTAAACTATCTAGATCAAACAAGTTGAGGGATCTAACTCCCTTTCCAAAGGTAACGACATCTCCGTCTCTACCCTCTCCGATACCATTCTTATTGACTGCATCTGTTGTAGAATTATAGATAGAGGCAAACCCTACCTTGTCATTAGAAGCATGTCTGACATTCGCAAATGTATCGGCAGCTGATTGATCAAAGAAATTTCTCATGTATCCTTGCCAATCAGAATCTCTAACGGGAACGGCGACTACAGGAGTAGTGCCCATACTTCTCGGTTGTATGCCATTGTCTCTCCCACCAAAAACTTGATGCCCATACCCAGAAGGATCATAGGTTAAGTAGTACGAGTCTGGACTGGAAATAACAGAGACGGAAGATACTCCAGATACTGGAGCCATATACCCTTGTCCAACAATCTGATCTGTTGGAGTTCCACCGGTAGCGCTACACTCTCCTAATCCAAAGGTTGTGCTTCCGCTGTTACCGGAGATATCAAAGTAGTGTTTGACATCTGATCTGGAACCCATCATCAACCTAAAAGGTCCACTATTGTTATAAGCGAGTCTAGTCAAATTGGGGGAACCGCTAGAAGCAATTCCATTTGAACCATAGTAATCGAGTTCAACGCCATTCCACCAGTTTCCGGCAGGCCCGTGATATCCCGATCTAACCAAAGAACCCTGCTTAGTTGTGGCAAGTCCACCAATAGCAGAAGGAGTTACGCCGGATACCAAAAGGTTCTGAGCATTAATTCTAGATGAATCAGCTATATTCCAAATGTATATTTGAGACCCTCCAAATCTGTTCCCCCCAACGCCAGGATTCCCGGGTGAGCCTCCAGGTCCAGCGTATCCTGTCACATGCTCATTACCGGAACCTTCTAGGTTGTAGTAAACGCCAGACACAGAGCTAGTCTGAGCCCCCATGGGGAAATTGACGTTAGTAGCTCTTACGGAGCTATTTCCAACAGCTCGAACGCACATACCTCCCGTTGAAATAACGTCTTGATCTCCCAAGGAGACGGTGCTTCTATTATATCTTGCAGCACCAATATTAACTTTAGTTCTATAGTTCACGTTACCGGCCTTCCCTGCAGCTGTCTTAAGAACGGAAGCGGTAAACCCATTTGGATAGAACTGTACATATCCACCACTAGTACATCTGTAATAGCTGGTATTTGAATGAAAAATATCCAAAGCGCTATTTGTTGCCATACCCGTACTAGAGCCACCCAAATCCATCAAATCTACAGTGGAATTATCATTGGCTACCAAGCACGCTCTTAACGCGTGGAGTTCTACTTTTGTGTGGTTAGCAGTGCTGCCTGAGAGTACAAAACCATAGTTGTCAAAATAGTCACTATCATATTCGTAAATGGGACAGAACTTAGTAGTTGAATTCCTCTCAGCAAGAGAAGCGATCCCAAACCCTGAAATCTTTGTTGGTCCCGTAAATCTGGTAGTAGAGTTGTCCCCAGCATAAAAAGCGGAGCGACACCACAGGTACGGAAGATCACCTGAAGCGGTGATCGACTGATTTTGGTACGCCATGGTAGCATTTGCTGAGGTACCAATGAAAGTAATATCTGAGTTATTAGTCGCTGCGGCGACATAACCTTTAGACGGAGAGCTCGCAAGACTGTTACCTGGAGATGTCTGAGCACCTCCCAGTGAAAGGAGAGTAGCTTTAGAACCATCGTCAACACACACCATTGGATTGTAATCTTTGGCGTATCCATACGAACCGGAAGAAGCAGACATAGCTCTTCCAGACAGACGACCCCCAATTGCGCCATAGTAAGCGCCCATGTCTTTTCCGTGTTGAGGTTTCATACAGGAAGACTTTCCGACGTAGATGTTGTGATATCCATTACCATCACAATGGACTTGAGAGTTTCTAGAACCTTGCCCAATTTTATTCGTGTAAGCTGGAGATATAGCCCCCTTATACAACTCCCATCCATACCCATAGACACAGTTGGAATTCTCTAAATGTAAACCATCCCTGGAATTGAATTCCGATATCACACCAATAAATGCAATGTTTGAATTTTTAGACGAGAACCCGTTGGCTCCATTCCTGTAGGTCCATGGGATGCCGTTGTATAAAAAGTTCGAATTTTCGGTAACAATACCGTCCTGAGTGTTAAGAGTTGCAGCGAGTTTAGTAGTCTGATAATCTGCAGTATTTCCACCCATGTACTGACCTAATTTGGAATGTCCTCCTACACCACCAATCACAACAGAATCCTTTATATACATTCCAGTTCCGTTGTGTGAAAAATGGTACAACTGTTTTCCGGGTATCGGGTAATATTCACCTGCTGCATGATTGATAGGTTCATTGGAAGGCCTATAAACAGAGTCAAATGCAATCGTGGAATTTGCAGCATACAAGCCTACGCCACTACAAATAAACGGTAGATTACCTTCTATCTCATTTGCGCTTACCCCCCTGACACCAGCTGTGATAGGATAATTGCGATATGCAATCATACCCTTAGACACACTAACTGTAGAGTTATTAAACTTATACCCATAATATCTGTTTCTCACAGACGCAGTACCTTGCAGCTCTACTCTGGAATTGTTAATATCAAAACCGGCGGTAGCTCTATGTTTTAGATTTACTCCTGAACTTGAAAAAGAGTCTACCATCAAATTTGTAAGACGGATACTATTGCCAGTACAATTATTTACATTAACTCTCGTGAAATAGTTACCATATGCACAGGAGTTTGCGGATACACCAACAGTGGGATAATCTACGAAGTTACTCTTTAATCCCGTCCCGTGACCATTCTCTGTAGCGGGCTTTGCATCAAGAGAGCTTATGCTGTGATCAAATTTTGCTGAGTAAGCAGACAGCGTAAACCCATACGTCCCTGTGTCAGATCCTGCACGAGTGAAGGGAAAGTTACATTTAGCCCTCCATAGGAGAAATTTATAGGACCTAGCTTATCATTGGTTCTAAAATCCTGTAAAGCAAAACATCTGTAGTTATGATTCCATCCAGATACATTGTAACAGATAACAGAAGTTTTAGAAGATTGAGCCGAAGACACGTCGTTAAACATGTCATAAGATGATACTGAAGTAATTAAAGTTTGTGTGGTTGTCCCATAAACATCAGAAAAATCACCTACACTCTCTACAGCAGACACAGTATTAGTGCCACTCAACCCGCCAAAACAATTTCCATAATTCCTATTTACAATCTCTAGACTGCCTGCGCCTTCAGTTTTGAAATCAGCAAGATTCAAGAGGCCTAGATTTCCGTAAGTACAAATCTCCACTAAGATAGGATTTTTAATATTTTTTGGGATTGTGGATATTAGTTCATACAAATTAGAATAAACCCCATTCTTTTTATCTGCTACAGAAGACAGAACGAGAGTTATACCCCCGCTGATGCTATTAGAGAGTGAAGCAGGGCCTCCCACGGCGGCTCTTCCCCCAACTCCAGGACTATACGTAGATTGAGCAGCACCGGCTGCTGCAACTGCAGTGTAGAGAGCATTAGTCCTATTCTCTAATTCAACAATGGGAATATTATCCTGTTCCCAGTTATAAAATTGCTGTGCACCATACTTGGTTACCTCTGTGTCAAATATCTCGGTTATATCCTCACCACCAGACCCTACGGAGAAGCTGCTGTTGCCTCCACTATCAGAAGGGATGTCATTATTGTTTAGTTGTCCAGGCATTTTAGAATGTTATTGTCCATTTAAAGGAGAGTGCAAAATCATTGGTTTTGCTAATTTCAGGGAATTTTCTATATGCACACAATACAGAAGCCCTTACATTGTCTGCTGTCCAAAGTCTCCGGAATGGATCAGATGCAAATATTCCAAGTTCATCTATGCCAACACCATTAGCAACATCAATCCCTATATCAAATTTAAAACTAACCCCTGTGCTACCAGATTTTGACGTGTATTCATCTTTTATTGCTGCAAAGGCTTTTTGTGCTATAGCGCCGTTTTGCCATAGATTGTGAGAAAATACGTCAATATCAGGATTCGTTCCGTACTGTCCGAGCGTGCACGGAGTCCCAAGAGAAGTTAAACTGCTAGCTGATGTGACTCCATCTCCACCTGTTCCAATCTGAAAATATTTTATTTTGTAACTCTCCATGGAATTTTGTAACGGGTCACTACTTTCTGCAGCGGCAAATAACTCAGAAAGGTTTATTCCCATACCAACTGTAATTATGTTATGTTGGGAATAAACAACCTCATGATGTCCATCCTTGTAAATTTTTGTAATCTCAAGATGTCCTGATGGTTTAATAGAGTCTCGTAGTCCTGTAGTCATTAAAATTTAATACCCCAAACAATAGTTACAAATTCATTATAGTCAACATGGTTCATCTTTAACCCGCCTGGTTGGAAAATTTTCTTAGCGAATAATTTAAATACCGGGTTCTTTGATGGATCCGTCAGATTATATAGGGATGTTTTACCTCCAGTTAACTTACCGCTCCCATAAGGTGTAGACTTATCCCTATTTAGGAAAGGTGGATTAGCTGATTCCCCCCCAAATTTCTTGGCAGTGGCCGCAAAATCAAAAACATGCAGTCCTATATTACCAATACCTCCGTAGTAATAGTTGAGAAATTTCCAGTCATTGGCTGTTAGTGTGAGAACGTACTTAACTTCACGTGGGGTAGAGGTTGCGTCATACCCGTAGGTTGCAGTTACTGGAGCTGCAGATACTACAAATCCCGCGCTAGAATCCTTTGTGTTATAAGAGCTTACGCACCCGCTAGCTTCATAAATGTAGCCATCGCTGTTTATAACACTCTGCTGGTTTAACATACCACTCAACACCCCTGAAAATGTATTCGCAGTACTTCTGTCTGTATGACCGAAAGAAAGTCTATCAAGTTCCAAACCGCTACCAGGAAGGTAACACCCATTCTGGATGACCTGCTCCAATTTGAGAGCAGAAAATTCTGGAGCTCCAGAAAATTGAATAGCGTTTACAAAGTGACCTAATCTTGCGGGGCCACTCCCATCAAGGGAAGCGGATTGTAACGTAGTATCGAGTGGAGAAACATCTTCATTCCTCAATGCACTAGCATAACTATACTCTTGATTATAAACTATTCCACTTTCTGTGGTAACCACTCTTCCCGTTTTATAAATCTTCAAGGGAGACCTACGATGAACATATGGAAGGATGCCACCAGTTTCATTTCTAGTATAGAGATGAACCTTCCACCTGGTATCATCATGGAATTGAGAACCTTGAACAACTATGCCAGATGCAATCCTCTCCTTAAATGGGTAATTAGGTGTTGAGTTGTCTAACGGGGGACTACCAGTCCCTGCAGTCCAGTTACCTTTGTTCACCATACTCCAATCACTGATCCAAGTCAATCCATCCCAGTACCATTGTTGCTCTAATACAGGATCCCAAATGGTTAACACTATACCTTGAGAAGGTGCCGGTGTTCCTAAGTCAGCAGAATCATATTGACCATATGATAGGGTTATTATGTCACCATCGTTAATATTAAGATCTTTTTGTAAAGAATTAAATATAATAGCAGTATCATCACCACCCCCAGTCACGATGTCTGCATGTTTAGTTATTTGAAAGTATCCGCCTTCATCCAAGCCTCCTGCTATTCCAGAGGATATAAGCTCTACAGTACAACCAGAAGAATCTAGGTAAGTCGTTATTCCGTTACCCCAGTAAAAAGGATCTACAGTAAAATCAATCTGATTCCTAACATAGTCGTAAGTGCTCAAGGAATCCTTGTTAAACTCTCCGGTGTATGGGATTCTCGCAGATTGAATTAGTTTTATAGAATCAAACTCTATGTGTGCATCTATCTCATGTCCAATCTTAAGAAAATATTCCTGAGCAACGTCGAACACAGGAAACGGATCCGTGGACATTCCCGCTATAGGTAGAGAGCTTGTTACAAAACTACCATTAGTACCACTAAGTTTCTTCTTAACAGGCGTAGCTTTCTCCCATCTTTTTTGCTTCGTACCCCAGTTGTAAAAATATCTATTTGAGTAATCACTAGTAACACCAGAGAGTTGCAGGTTCACAACTTCTGTACTATCAGTGACTCCTGCCTTTGTCTTATATTTTACGACCAGACTATAATCTGTGTTTGGGATCACCCCACTTAGCGTTGCCCCAAGGAACGGCACGTTACTAACTCCTTGATTGTCTGTATGAGAAGACAAATCCAAAAGAAGAGTGTCACGCTCGGAATAGGTTACAGTACTACTAGGACCTAAGAATCCGTATTTCCAGCCGGGAGTAGGACCAAAAGATATTCCTTTAATGTAGGTAGAACGATAATTAGATCCATCTCCTATAGGACGGAATCTGATTTGGAACGAATAGAGAGAAGGATCTAAGTAGGCCCCGTCAGGCATCTCAACAGTATAAGAAGCCTTCCGCCACTCGCCGAGAGTTGTAGCAGGTAGAACTAAGTGTCCACCTCCTATCGAACCTCCGTCAGTATTCCATGTATTCCTATGTGTCCAGCTATCATTGATAGGGTCTTCGTCATAACCAGAAAAAGCGTAATATCCAATTTCCTCTCCTGTTTCCATATACTCTAGAGTTACGGTTAGTGGGAGACTAGCAGCAGGAGTTTCATTACTATACCAGAACGAAAGTTGCATTGGCACATTCCTGCTCTTGTCAGAGACGGAGTTGGGGATAGTGCCAAGACTATCAGCGAATTCTCCGATTGCACTAAGATAAAACACAGCTCCAAAATGAGCTCTACTCAACCGAGGGGACGAGTACTCACGGTTTAGAGATTTTATATTAATGTAACCTTCGTCTGAGGTACTGGAAAGACCCACGGAGGAAAGTTCGTAAGTGACACTTCCTGATGTTTCAGTAGTATCAGCCGGGTTCAGAGAAATTATTTTTGGGTTGTGAGTCTGGCGCTCAAATTGACGTACCGAACGACTATTGCTTGTGAAATCCGTAAATGTAGGAAAAAAAGCACCTCTCCATTGGTCTATATTGTCAGATGGACCAGAAAAGTCATAAACCCCAATCTGCTTCAACTGCTTATTAGTGACTCCGTAAGAGGGAGCCAAGAATTTCCTTAGCAAATCAGAATTAGGTATAACTGATTGAGTTTCGGTAAATTCAGAATTTCTCAGTACTTCAGCTTCCAAGTCTATCAAATCTACACTATCGATAGAAATGTCAGAAAGAAAATCACTTGCCTCAGAAGGGAGAACGATTTCCCAATAGTAGGATGTGCCTTTTTCGGAAAAAGCAGATACATCAACCGGATTTTCTGGTAATCTAAAATCGAAGGAATGAGTTCGTCGTCTCTTAGTAAGATTTATCACTCTTTCCTGAGTAGAATATACTCCTGTAGAGGGGTCAATACTAGCTCCAACACTCATAAAAATGCTACGGTCGAAATTGAAATACTCGGTAGCATCAGAATTCAACAGATGTCTCTGCCGGACTAATCTGACACTCACAGGATCACTCCCAGATGCAGTTACATTAAATCTATAGGAATTTCCTTTTATAAGGTCTATGTTTTGTCGTAGAATAGCGCGGTCACCTACTTCAGAAGAATGAAAAGAGAGTCCGGGACCAGACAGATTATTATCGAAAATAGGCCCTCCATCAAGTACCAATTCCCATTCTGGGTCCACTACATCTTCTCCGATCCTTCTATAAAGTCTGAGATGTGCTATGCTACAGTAGACGGGTATCTCAGCTCCATCGTTACCTTCTGGGTCGATGAACTTATTAACCCATATCCCAAACTGTCTAGATATGGGATTCCCCCCTCCGTCAACCTGCTCATCCACAGTGAATTCTATAGACCTTCTTATGTCAGCTTTTTGTGAAAACGTATTTAAATAGTTTCCGTCCACCCCCGGTTGTGTATCTAGAAACGCAATGTCTTGTGCGGGGGTGGATTCGCTTACGGGGTTACCTCCCGGATAATTATCGAGGTATAGCTGATATTGGTAGGCATCATTACTTCCGACAAATGCGTATTCGAGTTTATAAGTGCCAGCACTAAGGTCTTTCCACTCGGACCCTCCAGGGTAAAGATACATACCCAAAGAACTGACTCCAGTGGTTAGTGGGTCATCGCCGACCCACCGATTAAATACTAGCGCGGAAACTGAATCATGTGGGGCGGCCCATTGGTCGGTTAGTATGTAAACGGAAGACACATAGTTTGTTGGAGCTGTTGGGTCATTTAAAGTACCTGTTTTATTTCCTGCCGACCAGTTCTCGTAATCCTCATTTTCGACTACCCAATTTTTAGGTCTAACTTGTTTGTAAGGGTCTTCATTGTAGTTTGGATCTGACTCCCACTGAGACGGAACCTGGGTAAAATCAGCCATAGTGGTGTCAAAAAGAAGTGGTCCGAATGGCTGATTAATCTGCTTAAAAAGCTTAATGTTATCTATAGTCGTATCGGACGAGATGAAGCTCCCACTTTCAGCTGCTCCTTTGGTGGCAAAGCCTATCTTAAACCAACCCCCCCACGACTGAAAAGCACTAGAAATATTAGGGGTAAACATGAAAGAGTTTCTACCAAGTCTAGCATCATTCCCAAAAATACCAGGACCTCCCCAAGGACTATCCCACACGATAATTTTACTTGCAGTGTCATCCAGAGCTAGAAAATCCCACTCTATTTTATAAGTTTGATCAACTTCTGTTATCTGATACCCCTCTAAATCAATATAGACACTAAAACCACCTGATGTTTTCTTCATTAACCTTAAACCTTTACCATTAGCTCCCGGTCCTAGGTACGAATCGGTGGGTAGCGTATTTCCAAAATTATCAACATATGTCAGAGCGACACTTGATTTCCAACCGTCTGGCTCGAGTGCCTTGTCAGAAACACGAGAAAAATTATTAAAGAGTCCTAAGTCATTTACTCCCACATTCGTACCATGTAATTTGACCAAGTCGGTACCGACACTCTCAAACATATTATCTTCAAATAATTCTACACGCTCGGGGTATGGGGAATATTCATTCCACGAATAAGTTCTATAGTCATGGTTATTAAAATAGGGTAACAGATGATAAAACCCAGTATGAACATTATTCGTCTCCATAGCAGAAGGAGTATACTTAGCATGACGAAAATCGTAGTTTTCACGTGCTGAACCTAAAGTAATTCCTCTCACATTAAAATTAGAAGTATCTAACGATGATGTGAGCAAATAAGACACTCTATTTGCTTTTGCGGTAGATGAAGCATAGTAGGGTCTAGTCGTAGGAGGTTGATTAAAAGTAAGGAAATCTGCTATATGCTCACGAGCTCCATCTACAATTATGTTATCGTCGGCATGAATAAGTTCCATGTCGCCGTCTCTGCCTTTGTATATTTCTACGAATCCTCTCATTAGTCGTCTGTTAAAGTGTATACTACTCCGCTAGTGTCACCATAAGTATTTGTCGTATCTACCGTTCCGGAGTAAATATTTCCATATTCTTCTTCGTATGATATTCGAGCCCCTCCACTAGTTTGAAATGCACTAGCAGAATAATAACTATTTCTAGATGAAGACCCGGATGTAGCCAGGTCAAATCTTCTTATTAAATTTTGCACGGCTTCGTATGTGTGTAAACTTGGGATATCGCCATAATAATCTGAAAGCTTAAAAGACACCTCGTCGATTGTCAAAAAAGTCCTATCAGCCTCATTAGTCTCAACCGGATCAAAACTGAATTTACCTATTTCTACATGGTATACAGTATCCACGTTGTGGAGAGGTTTTCCACTCTTATAAATGAATGGCTGATATTGTCTAGTGGAGTAATCCACCCACTGGTCAGGAGAATAATCGTAAGCATTCTTAGTATTGAATGGTATTGTCAATAACTTCCACTTAGGAAACTCTGTATCATCTACAATATTATCAATATCAAATTCATAGTACAGATTCTTTAACCTACCAGGATCCGGTGACCCTGGAGAACCGGCTGTCCAATATTCGTAGTCATTCTCTACAATATTTTTCCATTGCTGATCTACGATATCAAACGCGAACGTATTCCCTTTTCCTTTATAGCCTGCATGTACTGAGTCGTATCCAAGGGAGTCCCAAGAACCTACATTATCCCACAAGATAGGAATATTATCAACTCTTATCCGCACACCAACTACTCCCTTTCCACCAATCCCTAGCCTATCATGCTTGAGCCTGATTGAAAGTTCGTAGTCTTTCTCTGGAATGAGCCTGCTCTTTGTAGGGCTGCTATCAACTTCCCTTAATTCGATCTTTTTGAAGAAATATCTCGCATATCGCTTTACGTATGCTAACGGGTCACCAGCACGTGGTCCAACTGGTGATAGTTTCAAATCGTATCTGTCCCCAGGCATAAATGTTGAACTTACGTTTATGTCTAGAGAACATGTATTAAACAGACCAGTATTGGGACCAGGAGCTAAGACTGGACATATTTGATGAAATGGCATACCTCCTACAGTCCATCCTCCATTTCGGTTATATCTCATGTCAGTTCCTGCGGGATCTGGGTTCTGACGTTCAAAATCTACTAAAACACCGCTAGCGTCGGCGTCTCTAGTCATGTACTCTACAACAAGTTTATACTGTCTACCTGGTATCAATCCAAATAAAAGAGAGCCCTCTCCTCCGTAGGTTTTGTTGGATTGACAGCGGAGATATACTGATTTAGG
>Ga0114902_1001150_pt1 | contig 12007 bp, 13 predicted proteins | sample MalvireepMed_s12_FD_87291 | JGI IMG/M metagenome (GOLD analysis project Ga0114902, IMG submission 87291) | Marine viral communities from the Global Malaspina Expedition - Malaspina viral metaG DeepMed_s12 | ecosystem: Environmental > Aquatic > Marine > Oceanic | place: Mediterranean Sea... | reverse complement strand
TTTCCAAACGTTCGCATAATTGAGACCTGCTAAACTAAAGTTCGTCACGATCATACCAAGCGGTCCATCAATTGCGATCATGCAGATCTCCTTTAAGGTAGGGGGCATGCTTGGTACTAAAGAATTGCTTCCACCGAAAAGAGATGGAAAAGAGGGAGATAATGAACCATTCATAATATCTTGTAGCGTAGATTGTAGCTCTTGAATTTTTTTTGTATTGTGTGCGATTTCCTTATTAATAATATTGTTCATCTCTCCTTCGGTGAGTTCTGGATCTTTTTCTGATAGAAGCGCTTCTCTTACTGCTCTAGCGTCAGATCCATCTCCCAAGTGACAAAAATCTGGTGGTGGGGATTTAGAAGTGTCTGGAATGTGTTCGAGAAATTCTGGTTTTACTAATCTACCCATAGCTGATAGCAGGTCTGCTAGTTCATATTTGTCTTTGAATAAGGCACTAAAAGCGGGGTTTTGGATTTTAAGACAGTTATACACCACTGATTTTGTTTGTTCTGATGCCGTTCCCTGATATAACAATACTTGTTCTTGTTCACTTGTAACCGCATTAATACTATGTGAAGCAGTTCTTAGATCGCCTAAAAATTTATAAACCGATGCGGTTGATACAAGATATTCCTCAACTTGCCATCCCTTTTCTGGGTTTGGTAAATTAAGGGCTACGCCGGTATCTTCAACTGTGGCGTAACCAGATGCAATGCCGCGACCAAGCAAGTTGCCGACTGCCCCAATAAATCCTGTGCCGCCAGTGGTCGTCAGGGCATCCCCCCATGCCCGTGAGTTGTTCAGATCTTCATAGTCTATTCCTATACTTTCCCCAAGCCAATCTTGAAAGCCTTCCTTGACCGATGCAACCGCATCTCCTTCTCCCAGGGCATCATCAAATAGGACTTCACAAGAATTTTGTAAAATACGCAAAATAGCAGAAACCAACATATTTACAAGAGCGGCATATAATTGGTTCAGTGCGGCGTCTATCATACCTGCCAAATAATCGAAAGTAGGAAAATTATCTGGTATTTGTATACCTTGAAAAATCGGGAATCCAATTGACACATCTATATCCGGGCTTCCATTGCATTTTTCAAACTCGCATCTTGCATTTACCATTTCTCCCAATGAAATAGAAGCATTAATAACTTCTCCTAGCTCCTCATCACTATCGAGGACTTGCTCTCCCACCAATGCTATTGTTCTATCAACATAACATTGAAGTGCATCATTAACCAAGCAAGCAACATCAATTTTAGATAATACATCTTTATAGAGTGTTTTTAGTGCCTCTTTTCCAGCGGGGGGTTGGGTGGCTTTACGATAATCCCTAACATTTTCTGATGGCAAAACGGGTATTTCCTCTCCTTCGGTCATATTGCCAGTTGCGGCATCTACTATTACCCTCTTGGCGAGTACAACTCCCCTCTCACCGGCTTCTATGTCTTCCTCTTCTTCAAGAGCCGTGAGGTTTGCATAAAGGTTTGCCTCATCATCTATCCACAGATCATGAAACACCTCTCTTGATTCGCCAGTTGAAGTTGAAGTGCTTCCCGGATCCTGAACCCCCTGCAATCGTAACGCTTTGGTACGTTGCCTCTCCGACGCTTGATTAACTATTGGATGGGGAATCTCGCTTGTACCCCTCATATTTTGATATCTGTCCTTTAGCCCCTCAACATTTTCAGATGACAGCGACATGTCGCCTGCAAATTTCTTGATTGATTTTGCTGATTCTAATAAATTTTTCCTTGTTTCGGGATCAAGGAAGCGGCGATCTTCGTCTGCCACATCTTCATCCGACTTACAAAGATTAATATCTATATCAAGCGATATTATTTTTGCTAAATCGGCAAAACCAAAACTAACTCCTTTGTCTGCGTATAAAGATAGTCCATCAGTCTGTTTTTCTTTAGTTCGTATTATTGAGACCGGCAACGTAAAACGCGAGAGAAATGCAAAGATATCAAAAGTATTAGAATCTCGGCTCGTTAACATTTCGTGCATACTATCAAGATGTACCAAATAATTGGCAGTCGTTAAATGATTTATTGTCTCATTGTTTATAAAACAGTGATATCCTATTGTATGTTGTTCATCGTCAACTAGTGCATAGATTCCTTCATATGCAAAATTATATCCGATTTTTAGTCGCTTATCAAATTCAGGCTCGCAGCTAATAAATTGAGAGCGCTCTGATATAATATTGTTTCTAAGCAGATAGCGCTCGATTATTATACTGGCTTGTCGTAATCTTTTTAACTCGGCAAGAATATTAATATTTGAAATAAATCGAGAGGAACGCGACATGGCCGGAATATACGATTCAATAGCGTCCACAATAAAGCTGATTTGCTCTGCAAAGTTATAAACCGATATAGATGTTTCTATATATCCCTCTTCTGGTCTGACGACATCACAAGAAGATGTGTCATCGGGGATTTGATCAAAGACAGATTGAGGCACCTTGATCAAAACCTTCATTAAGGTAAAAGGTTTGTAGCCTACAAAATAATCCTCAACTACTGCGGCACCAGATACAACTGCATCTGCGTAGTTAGATGTGCCAGCGCCAGCGAGGAGTTGTTCCATCGATCCTATATGTTCGCCTGATATTATTTCTTCTCCGATCACATGATTGTGAGTTGCGCTATAGTTGGGGTCGGTCGGGTCCGTTACAGTTTCGTCCGAGACTACGGAATTGGATATTTGATGCGTATGTGAGTTGTCTCCTCCGGGAGCGGTGGAGCCATTTCCATTTGCATCAACAGTGAATTCGTGGACATGGTTATATTTTGCGGAGAGGCCGCCGGGTCTGGTGTTTGAAGTATTTTCAACGTAGTTGCGGGTATACTCGGTGGGGACATGGACTACTTTTCCATAAAATTCAAATAATTTGTCAACACCTTTAAGCTTTGCGTCAGCAAATCGGTCATCACGCTCAGTATCATTTCCTGGTGATTGGTGATCGGACTCAACTACGATATAATAGTTGCCTTCCTCAACCCAGGGGCTACACTCATTATGTTCTCGCCAATTGTCAAGCATTCAGTTTACCTTATTATACTTACTTAAAATATATTTACTAGAAAAACTCGATAAATACTTGTTGCGCCAATTAATATTTAAGTTCATTCTGCCCTTAAAATTGTTCATCAAGCACTGGGCTTCATCCATTACCGCATTGAAACAGGCAGGAACCGCTTGAAATGATGGCATGATCTGAACTGGGAGTGGGATTGGAGTAGTTGTCACGCCAAAATGTGTGTGGAAAGCAAGCTTAGAATTAACTTTCACCTGGGCAGTGAGAAAATCAAGCACTATGGCATACAAATCTGTTATGCGTTCTTCTAGCTCTTCTAAACCTTCAACTAAGTTTTGGCCTTTAACCATATATTGTAATTCATCATCTGCATTACCGGCAATTAGTTCAATGCCGTTAAAGGCTGCTCTACCCCCGCGACTATCCTTATTGTGCGGTCTGGTTATAAACTTAATACCATTTGTTCCAATAACGCGAACTGAATCAGCCTTAATTCCAATTGCAGAACCATTTTCAGGAAATTTAATATCCGACTTGCTATTTTGTTGACCGCTTACCACGCTACCCTTAATTTTAAAGGCATCATCAATATCAGTTCTTTGAGAAATGTATATACGGGCAGCATCGCCTTTAAAATTTGGATCCGCAAACTGTCCTGCGCCGGGTTCCAGCGCACCCATCCCAACACACAAATCTATGGAGCTTGCTTGGGTTGCGCCACCCCCACCATAGCCGCTGCTACGAGAGCCTGTCCTGTCTCGCCCCAGGACTATCCAAGAATTACCTTTGTTTAATACACGCTCGCCTGATGTGTTGATCCTTTTCGGGAGGGGTTCCAGAATCTCTTCACCGAAGAGTCCTTGTCCATCTCCAGCTTGATATGACGGATCATTCTCTGCAACTTCTATAATTGCATCATTAGGAAAGGCGCTCGTGTCTACGTATTTGTCAGCCATAATAGTAAATAGTTAAATGGTTAAAATCTTAAGTATTGGTTATCTTAATATGAATTGTCTTATTTAAGCTTGGCAGCTAGAAATTCACCCGAGAATCCAATCCAAGAATTGGTTGCTCCACCAGTAAGGGCATCCGTATGGGGCTCTGAAGCGCCGTGGGAAGTCCACCAGTCAGACTCACGCATCACAAAATTACCACCAAATTTCTTATCTCCACAACTATGAATTCTTGGGACTTTTGAAAACATAGCGAGATGCCTGTGTTTCATCCTATTAGAGCGTCCACGGGTGCCTCCAATCCAATCTGGTTTTTTCTGTCCCGTCCAGTCCCCCCAGTATTCCCAATGCCATCTCTCATTTGGAATGGTTCTAATAAATCCAAATTTGTAAGCATTTTTTACAAGCCATTCATAGACTCTGCCATTTTTATCATAAATATTAAAATCAGCAGCAAGACCGGTTTGGTGAGTGCCGTATCCAGGCTTCGAAGCTAAAGTGGCATTTGAACTTTGATTAAATAATGTTCGCTGCTCCTCCATTGTCCGAAATCCGCTGGTGACTCGCAATTCAATACCGTCTGTATGTGCTGCATTTATCATCGCAACCATGTATACGGCAACTTCCTTTACAACGTTTTTACCATCAATCTTGACCAACTCGTATGCGGTGCCAATTTTGCCACCTTTGTAATATAGCACATAGGTGCCATCTATGATTTCATAGTCATCCAAGCTCGCGGGAGGAGACCCTCCAGCACTTGGTCCGTCACTTTGTGTGGTGCCAACACTTTGCACATTTGGCGTTATTTGTGGTCTTCGTAGCTTTGGAACTTGTGACATAATTTATTCTATATTAAACCACTACAGACGCTGCTTGGGTCAGATCTATATTGTTTGGTACAGAACTGGCTGCTCCTGCGTTTTCATTAAACTGTAATATTTTGCTAACTGCTCCCTGCGTTGCAGATGGGAACCCCAGATCAACAAGAACGTTTCTAAAGTCTAAGTGTATTGGATCATACCATCCTGACCATCGACCTCCCCATTCCAGATTTACGGCATCGGCTGCTGCAACGACGCCAGAATTATACCAAGCACTCGTTGGGGTAGTCGATTTGCTTTTCATTAACTTAAGTCCGTTTGGTAAAGTTGGATTAAAATCCATCGCCATACCAAGGAGATGATAACTAGATGTCGATGGCTTAACGTTGTTGACAGGATCGGCTTCCCATTTATCTATTAGCGTTTGCTGTTCTGTTGGTGTGCGATAAACGCTGTTTATTGTGATGGTAAGCTGACTATCGCTCCAGGCTTTAAACATGAAAGCTTTGGCATAAGGGACCATTTCAGGGTGCATCTCGTTCAGTTTGACCTGATGACCGGCTTTCGGCAACCCGGTGGTGTCTTCATCATAGTTCGTTGCCAACTCTAGAATTTTATCCGGGGTTAATTTTGGCTCTCTTGGTGGAGCGGGCAGTATTGGATCTCCCGTGGCGAGATCAAAAACTCCGCCGGGGACTTCTGAAAAATATGAATCAAGTGCACGGTCATCTACGACACCGGCAAATTCCGACATAATGATGCGAGCAAAAGTGGCATCCCTACACATGACCGATTTTAAAGTGAGCCCCGATCTCAATTGTCGATTTTGATAATCAACCATAATCAGAGAACCGGGAGGTGGTAGTGATTGCAAATGTTGCTCATCAAGAATAGTACAAGATTGGTATAAATGTAAATCTTTTATTGCCGTACCAATAAGCGGCGGTGTCGGTGAATATATCTCTGGGGCTTTAATATGTTTATCTAAAGTCGGTATCCATACTTTTAACTTGATATTGTTTAAAAAATGAGCTTCTGACAAAGCCTGTTCTTTAGTATTGTCTGTGCCATTCAAGATTCTCTCAACGCTGCCTGCCTCACCGTCTTTTGGCACGGCTGATTCGGAAGAGCCATTCTCATTCTTTTTACCTGTTGTTGCAGGGGCATTCCCTCTATTCTCATATGCTAAAATAAAAGCTTTAAATCCAATGCCATTATGAGTGAATGCTTGTGGGGAAAATTCAGAAACGGCTTGTGTCTGTATCGCTGCGCCAACGGAAACATCTCTTAAATCATAATTGATATCGCTGCCATAAACTTGCGAAGTTTCATCGTTTAGCACATAATTTAACAAACTCACTTGCTGCTTTCTCCATTAAGCAAGTCGAAGATCTCTGTCTTATCCAAATCGGACAATTCAGTAGTGCCCCCCTGTTTCTTTTGCAAGAGTGTCACAATTTTAACAAGTTGTTCGTTTGAGCGCTGTAGGGTTTCAACATATTTAGCGGCAACTTGTCCAACCTCTCTATGTCGTGCCTCATCAGCGCTCAGATATACAATCAAATCATTGAGCAATTCTTTCGTTATTTCACGATCTTTGCGTATATTATCAATTGTTTCTTCAAGATAATTGTCTATTTTTTTCATAATGCTCACACTCCCTAATAATTAGAGGCTGTGAACATTATATTTTTCCATTTACCCAATTTTTCTTAAAAATACGATACCTAATTCGCAGTTTGTTTAAATTATTAACAACCTGCTTCGTATTTAGCCCTGTCAATTCTCTGAGGTAGAGGTAGATGGCTTTTTTATTATAGATCATTTCATCCTCGTCAATCGAGTTTAAAAGTATTTTTACAGCTTCTAAGACCTTTTTTTCATTCTCTTTTAAGTTGCCAGTATCCCAATTGTCAATTTCAACCCAGAGAGACATCCAAAATTCTTTTTCTTCTCGTTGGCTGTGATATTGGTTAGTGGTGACAAGACGCTCGCTTTCTATGTCTTTTGGTAGTTCATCATATAAAACTTCAGTTCGAGCCCTTTTTGCATTCTTTTTGACTTTGTGGATAAACCAGTTTTTAGTGATCACACTAAAATACGAAAAAGCTTTAGACCCTTTATTGGGATCGTATTTATCCAATATAGTCGTTAACCAAACTTTGCATTCACCTTTTAGAGAATCAATATTTGGCAGATTTGTAAATTTATATGTATATACAATCTTATCCACCATCTCATTAAATACAGGTCCGATATATTCGATATATAACTGAGTTCTTATCCTTTGATCATCTGTTGCAACATATTGAATTATTGCGTTTTCGTGATCTTTGGTAAAATAATGTTTACCTGATCTCTTTCTCGGCATCTGTTTCCTCTTGTTCTTCTTGTTCTTCTTCTGTTATATCTTCTTGTACGCTTATAATACCGTCTTCTAGATCTTCTAATATTTCATTAAAAGTGGTATATTGCTCAACAATAAGTTGTGAATGTTTTATTAAGGCACCAAGCGTGGGATCACCATAATACATCTCCATCTCATGCACAGACTCAAGGTGCTCTACAAAAGAATTGTTGATCTCTTGTATCGTACTTATATTGTCGTAAACATAGGAGAGCTTTTGCAAAACTCTAATTGCATACCATACTAATAATCCATTTATCATCATGGAAATTATTAGCGATATAATCATTATTAAATCTATTTTTTCGGATTCCAATTTTTTATCTCTTTTTTGTAAGACCTTACTTCTTCTTTAGTGGTCTTGATAAAATCATCAACAACCTGTCCTACACGATCTTTGTGTTCGTGTTTGTTGATAAAATTAATGTGCTGCGGAATACGAAGAACTTTACTTTGAGGATCGCATTCACAACACTCATTTATTTGTGAACAGGTTTCAATTGTCTCTTTAAATGAATGTATCACCTCAAATACTTCTCCGCATCCCGAACATTGATAAATGTATTTCGGCATTATGTGTTAATCTGATCAGTCCAAGCTTCAAATACGGCACTACCTTCTGTATCTTCATCGAGGTTATTATCATGTATTATCGGCGGATTGGCCACAATTAATCCATTGGCACCCTCGACAAACTCGAAACCCTGCAAAACAGGTACAATATCGCTTTGCTCTAAGAGGGATCTTTGTAGAGCCATCATTACTGCGCCCAACGCCTGATTGGAAAGTTTAAATTTATTAGTATTAGACATTATATCTCCTTTTGTTTTAATATCTCTGTAGTGGAATAGTTTCCGATTCTATCAAAAAACAATAATTTTTTAGTATACTTTTGACCAATAACTGGTTTGTTTTTCCAGTCGGAACCTATTACCATTATATCTGGTTTTGTTGATTTAATCAAATTTTCTAGTTCTTTTGTTGATTCAAATATCAGCACTTTATCAACATGTCGTATTGATTCCAAAATAAATTTTCTATCTTCAACACAATTTATAGGTCTATCCTGTCCCTTGTCTAATTTCACTTTTTTATCAGAATCAATCCCTACAACCAGTTTGTCGCCTAATGACTTTGCGTATTTAAATAGTTCTATGTGCCCTCGATGCACTATATCAAAACAACCATTTGTCCAAACAATCGTCATACTATGCTTACGCCCTTTTTTTGTACCACCTTGGTGGCGCAACAGTTAGCGAATTTTATTGCATCGATTATATCTTTTTTTTCAATATATTTAACAACGAGACCCGCAATAAAAGAATCGCCTGCTCCTGATACATCTTTAATTTCTACCTTTGGCACAGGATATGTTACGTCTTTATAAATGGATCCTTTTGGTCCCAATGTGATTATGGTCTTGTCCTTAATTTTGTTGGTTATGAATTGCTTATTATTTTTGTATTCATGTTCATTAATTTTGATATATGTAACATTTTCGCACCAAGAGCCTAAGCATTTTTTCGTATCTAAAAAAACACAATTATGTTTCAAGCTTATTTGGCTAATATCATCTTTTGTTAAAAAACCCTTATTATAGTCTGATATTACAATCGCGTCATATTGGTCATATTGTAGTTGATGTATATCAAATCTATCGTATGCGTTATCATTGCAGTCGAGGCGCATAAACATATGATTGGTTCTTATATCTATAAATCTGGTTTTAGTTATAGTGTCCCAGTTTGTATTTGTGCATAATTCAGTCTCAACATTTAATGCGGCAATATTGTTTTTTACATTTAGCGCCATTCCTCCATTTTCAGTTGTTTGTATGGAGTTAAAAATTGGGACTGGAGCCTCTGGGCACAAGCGGTTACACTCTCCGTAATTAAAAATATCGCGGCAACTTTCTCCAATTACCAGTATTTTCATGACTATCCTTTAACTACTTTACATATAAACCGTATCTCTGACTCTGTAAGTTCTGGATAGTTTGGTAAAAAGAACCCTCTGGCGTAGATGTTATTGCTAACCTCGTCATCGAACTTACCATATTTCTCATACCAAAAAGGATGTAATCCTAGATTGCCTGCACTAAATATTCTTGTTTCAACACCGTTGGTAACAAGTCGTGTGACAATTTCCTTACGGTGCATCTCGTTTTGTGCCAACGCTCCAAACGAAATAGAAACCGGAAAGTTGTCTCCCCATTTTTGATATTCTACAAAGTTATGCAAGGTGCGGGCATAAAGAATATGATTTTTATTACGATTATCTGCTGCCCACTGTGCTTTGTCGATTTGTCGCAGACCAAGGAATGCTTGTAAGTCTGTCGATCTTAGATTAAACCCTGGAACGAAAAAAGCGAATGGACTGTGGAAGTCATCAATATCGTGCGAATTCATTTTTTGTTCATATGATTCTTCCGACAAGTCTTTTGCCCATCCGTGTGAACGTAGCATCAGTAACATTTCATATAATTCTTTGTCATCCGTATTCACCATTCCACCTTCAATGGTGGACAACTGGTGTCCAAAATAAAATGAGAATGAAGACATATCGCCAACGGTGCCAACCCTCTGACCATCGGAGTAAGAAGCGCCAAGTGCAGCGCAGGCGTCTTCCAACAAAATAAATCCATATTTTTCTTTTAAGGCAAGCAGTCTCTCTTTATAATGAGGCACGCCGAGTACCTGAACAAAAATAACTGCATCCGGCTTCTCTGTTTTGCATACTTCTTCCAGTTGGTCTAAATCCATTCCGAAAGTATCTTTATCTGCGCCGACCATAATTGGGTGTAAGCCAAATTGAATTGCTGGTGCGATTGTTGTAACCCAGCCAACTGATGGAACTGCTATTTTCTTGTTTGGAATTCTTCCTGCTTGAATCGCGGCATAAATCATTAAGAGATTTGCGGAGGAGCCAGAATTGTTAAAAACTGCATGCTTGGTACCAATAAACTTGCTCCAGGCGGCTTCAACATCCCATGTTAGCTGACCCTTTGTCAGCCTGGGATATGACTTGAGCCAATCACATAATGCGTTAACGTCTTCTTCATTAATTGTTTCTTTTGCTAATGGAAATGTAATATTCATTGTTTCTCCTTACAGATATTGTCCCCTATACGATGCGCCGTGTTTATCCCTTTCAGACAATATTGGTGCTTCTATTTGCCAATCAATCCCTATCTCGGGATCGTCCCAAGCAACTGTAATTTGATGGTCTGGTCCACGATATTGTTCGGACCACTTATAATAAAATACACATTTTTCTGAAAGGCATAGATGTGCGTTTACACATCCTTCTGGCACTATGACTATCGAAGGGTCATCGTCGGAAACTATAAAGTTATCGACATTACCATATGTTTGTGAGCCTTCACGCAAGTCTACCACGGCAAGTTGAAACTTGCCGCTTAAACAGGTTATTAGTTTTGCAGTATGTGGATCCCCGTGGAAGCCTCGCAGGACGCCTTTGTTTGAAATGGTAATTTTATCGGCAACAAATTTATAGTCGCAATAATCTTCAGAATAAATTGTCCAAATTTCACCCCTGTAGTCTTCAAAAGTGTCTAATTTTATGTGAATTAAGCCATTAATATTTTGTGACTCTGTTCGTTCTTTGATCAGATTCATTTTTGGCACCTATGAAACTTGACAATTTTTTCATATATTTCCTCTACGGACAATCCGTTGGTATTCAAAAGATGCTCTCTGTTTCCATTTTCGAATATATATTTCTCTGGTAGTCCAATTCTTAATACACTCTTTTTAAGGCTGCCGTCAGTAATTAATTCGCAAATAGCAGAACCAAATCCTCCTGATAGCGTTTGCTCTTCCAAAGTCACCAATATATCATAGGGTGCGACTGTTCTACTAAAATGCTGCAAATCTAATGGTTTTACTTTCCATACGTCCACGACTGTTGCTTCATATTTGTCTTCTATCAATTTTTTATAAACATCATGTGCTCTTCCCAACATATACCCGCTTGATAAAATACAAATTTTAGGACGACTATTAGATGGCGGTTCAGCTAAGCCTGGGAATACTGGAAACATACCCATATCTAAAAACTGTTTGGACAATTTGCCTATGCTGTATAATTCATCCAGTCTATCTGGATATGATCTCTCTAATCGAATATATCTTAGTTTTGGATGGTCGCAAGTTAGATCTACTAAGCTTTTTACAAATTTGGAGTTTACTGGTGAATAAATTTCAATGCCACATAAAGATCTCATATAAGCAATATCTTCAGTTGGTTCGTGAGCCGGTCCTGCGGGTGCATATCCTAGCCCCACACCATTGCCCAAAATTGTAATTGGATTATTTGCCATAGCACAAGAATATCTTATTTGTTCAAAACAGCGTGCGACCCAAGACGCCATAAAATAAACATATACTTTTTTGCCCGCAGCAGATAATCCAGCAGCATAGTTTATTGCATTTTGTTCAGATATTCCTGCCGCAATAAATTGATTGGGTAATTGCTGTCTCCACTGGTCAAGCGACGGAGCGCCCATATCAACAGAAATAAGACATATATCTTTATCTTTTTTTGCTCTCTCAAATAATCTTATAATAAAGGTGTCTCTTTGAGAACTCACGATAATTCCTCCAACCCCTGTTCGATGTCATCTTCACTTTTAGGAATAATGGTGTGATATTGCCATACATCTTCCATATAGCTAACGCCTTTTCCTTTAATGGTGTTGGCGATTATAATTCTTGGTCTGTTTGATGTTTCTGAAAATACCTGCTTAAGTTGT
>Ga0114902_1001143_pt1 | contig 12065 bp, 13 predicted proteins | sample MalvireepMed_s12_FD_87291 | JGI IMG/M metagenome (GOLD analysis project Ga0114902, IMG submission 87291) | Marine viral communities from the Global Malaspina Expedition - Malaspina viral metaG DeepMed_s12 | ecosystem: Environmental > Aquatic > Marine > Oceanic | place: Mediterranean Sea... | reverse complement strand
TCAAATAGACCAGGGTCTTGACTATTCTCGTAAATAAGCAGTCTTAGCCTATGAAAGTAATAACTGGCTGTCGTTTTATTAACACTAACTAAGCTTGCTGCTGTTCTCGCGGTAGAACCGGCAACAAATAACTCGATGAGTCTGTTTTGTTTATACCAACTTAGTTTACTCTTTCTCATAGTGCTATCCTAAATAATTTTACTTATCTAGGACAGCCCCTTCTTTTTAATCTATTCAAACAATCTTTATTCGATATAAATATTAAGCATTTAACATGCCAAGACGTATTTAGAACCAATTCTCCATAAAAAAATCCTGCCTTGAAGTAAGACAGGATTTTTTTATCGCAAGGCTAATTTTCTAGCCTATGCTATTTACAACTTAGAATGCTTTAGTAATTGTAAATACAGCACCAGTCTCTACACCACGTTTGTACGGGTTGGTGTCGGCGTCAATATTTGTGCCGACAGCAGCAAGCTCAGCTGACAGGTCTTCAACAGAAGCAAAGCTGTAAGTCACACCAACTTTCCAGTCGATGTAGTTATCATCGCCACTAGCGTTATCACTGAAATCATAATCGTCAGCAGTGGTATAACCTAAGCTTGCTACACCACCGAAAGATGCGCTCAATGGCATGCTATAAGTCAGGTTTAAATACCATGCATCAGTATCTAAGCCAAAAAAATCATTAGTGAAATTCACGCTTGCAAGCAAACTGTCACCAACAGTGATGGTGTCTGCAAAACCTAGACGTGCATACAGCTCAAGCCAATTCAAATCAGAAGCACTTGGATAGCCGTAGTACAATAAACCGACATCTAAAACTGGTTTAGACGCCAAAGAGCCAAGTTCAGTGCTATAACCTACATATGGATCGAGCTCTAATGAGCTACCAAAGCCGACATTCGAGCCCCAGACACCTGCGTATAAGCCAGAGCTATGGGTTAATCCATAACCAACTTGAACGGCAGGGTCGCTTTCAGTTTGTGTCATACCACGATAGCGGTAATCTGAAGTCATTGCTGCAGTACCAGAGAATGATACATCGCTTTCAGCTGCCATAGTCAAGCCACTTGCACAAGTGAGTAAAGATGCAGCCACTAATGTAGAAAGTTTAAAGTTCATGTTGGTATTCCCCCAAGCTGTTTATTACAAATGTTCAAATCGAAATGATTTGACTCTGAACTTGTTATTGAAATTGCAAAGGGCGTGCCAACTTTATTAAGTTACTGTTTTATCTTATTTCTTTGCAATAAAACTGCAATAACTTACAAAACCAACTTTGAAGCATTATTGTATTGCACAAATATTGGGCGATTTATTGATTTTGCACCAAAACAAATCAAACTGTATCAAATTGTTTGTAAATAGGAATTATTCTTATACAGTTTATATTCTGCACGATGCAATAAAAAAAACCAACCGCAGTTGGTTGGCTTTTTAAGTATTTTCTTCTGAGCAAAGCATGAAAAATTATTTTTCCATATTTGATAGGATTGATGTTCTGACATCATCCAATGTGGCATTGATGGTGAGCATCACGGCATCGGCACATTGTTTGATCGCAGTGTCAGGATCTTTTAGACCATTACCCGTCACTGTGCAAACGATCACCGAACCTTCAGCGATTTTACCTGCTTTAATATCACGGATTGCACCGCCGATTGAAGCCGCCGATGCAGGCTCAACGAATACGCCTTTTACTTCTAATACTCTTGGATTAGGTTTGGTCATTTTTTATCCTTTTAGCTGTCTAGTTAACCCACTTTAAAAATGATACAGTGCTACTGGGATGAATTTTGTGCAGCCTCTGTGTAAGCAGCACGCAAAGAAAATTTATACCAGTAGCACAGTCATACAACCATCTTGGTGAGGTCTAAAATTACGATAAGAAAAGCCAGCTCTCCTCGTCAGACAGCTGGCTTTTTATTTTTCATCAGTCACACTACGATTATGCAGTCAGAGCTGATAGATTTTAGAGTTAACGACTTTTAGAATTGATAGGTCAAAGAGGTTTTGATATTACGACCCATCTCAAAATCTGTAGCCGTAGCATCAGCCGTATTTAAGCGCGATGCGTGACTGGCATAAGTCTCATCAAATAAGTTATAAACCCCAACGGTGGCTTTGACATTCTCGAGCTGACGTGGTGAATAGTTCATATACACATCGTGCACATCATAGCTTGGCTTGGTCTCCCCTTGGTTGTCAGTGATAGAAGCCACATAAGTACTGCGCCAGCCTAAATCAACCATATCATTAGCTGCATAATCTAAGTTCACCATGTAGCGATCGCCTGAGTCAGCACCGCTGCCACTTACTGATGGGATACTATTGCCTGTCTTATCGCCTTCGCTACGAGCGCGCGCGTAGCTCAGCCCCATACCAAAGTCACGAGTAGTGTAGTTAGCAGCCAGCTCAACACCATCTATTTTATAGTCTTCATCACTGTTGAACATACCTTGACAGTCACCGCCTATCGCGCCGGTCTCACAGTCAATCCCAAATCTACCAGGGCGACTACCTGTACGCATAAACTGCTGATAGTTCTCGATATTGGATCTAAAATATTTAGCACTCAATTGTAGCGCATCATCAGCAATGGTTAGATCGCGTAGCGTGGTGGCCACACCTACCTCAGAGTTATAGCCTTCTTCTGGCTTGAGATCATTATTGACATAAATACCCTCGCCATTGCTGTTAAAGACAGTTGGGCCTAAATCTGGGCCATTAAACAGCTGGGTATAGCTGGCAAACACTTGCGTACGCGGCGCAACCTCGTAGCTTGCAGCAAACGCGCCAACCACATTGTCGTAAGTAGAACCACCCGCCACAAATTCAGGAGACTCATAGCGGTCGTAGCGTACACCTGGTGTCAGCGTCAGTTTGCCCATTTGCCATTGGTCTTCTAGATAGACTGAGGTGTTATTGGCATCATCATTCGCAGTTGCAGAACCATCACGTGCCATCTCTGACTCTTTTTCGTAGTGCTCAGCGCCTACGATTAGCTTATGACGACCGTTATTTGTGTCAATAACACTGGTATTTTCAATCTTAACACCTGTGGTTTTTACTTTTGCATCAAAATCAAAGTTGCCTACGTCTTCAGAATCACGCAGAATCTGCGTTTCTGTTTGTAAACGGTGGTATCAACGTCAATGAGTGAGTTTGCTGGATTAAAGTTATGATCGAGCGTATAAGTATCGCGCTTTATTTCTTGTGGGATGACATCAGGACCACGACTGTTAGGAAAACTTGGAAAATCTGGTCGATAAGGGAAAACACCTTCTTTTTCGGTACGGCTAAAGCTTGCACCGACATGATGATCTTCACCAATATACGCGCTTGCCATAATAAGCCAATAGGTCAATATTGTCTGTTGGCGCACCATACACAGTCGCTGACGTCAATAGCTCATCATTATTATTGGCATAACCGGCTTTTAGCTTGGCACCAATCTTTTGACCGGGCTTTAATAAATCTGCAGCATCGACCGTTTCAAACGCGACCGCGCCGCCTAAGGCATCGTTACCCAGCGTGACTGAGTTATTACCGACCGCTACCTCAGCTTGTTTTAGCAAGTCAGGATCAAGAGTGACATCGCCCATATGATAAAAGAGGGCACCCTCTTGACGCGCGCCATCGACGGTGACTTTAAGATTGGTATCGTCAAGACCACGCACTCTGATACGCTGATTCACCGTTGAAGTACCACCGACCTCAACCCCTGGTATGACATCCAAAAAATCACTTAAGTGGCTTGCCTGCGCTGCGGGCGTATAGTTGTCGATATAGACTGAGTCTTCTTGTACATTTTCACGTACTGAGGTGTTTGCCGTTACCGTAATGGTCTGTAGCGTCGTGCTAGGCATCGCCTCTGCAGCATTAGCCATTTGTGAAAATAGCGCTGTGGCTACCCCTATAGATAAAACCGATAATCGACTTGAAAACGTTACTACGCCCATAAAATACTCACTTAATTTAACTGCCAAATCTATGCCCAAAAGTTAGTGAACGATGTATAAAACAGCAAAGCCGCACCTTTGATCGGCTGTTAACGAATGATGTATCTCATTCGCAGCTCAACTGCTATAACCATCCACTACCCTCTATAATAATATTACGATAATTATTATCATTAACATTTCGGAAAGTATAATAGCGAAGTATTTATAATTTGGCAACAATGAATTAAAGCTTTGATATAGAAATAAGCTCGTCACTAAGTTTACTAGCAGCGTTTATTGTTAATAATTGCCGCTTTTAGGCTAAAAAAGCGTTGCAATAATGAACCCTTTCACTATATCCTACAGATAGCTGACTAAATGGTCAGTTTATATCATTAACGTTCGATAGAGTAACTAAACAATTTTTCTTGGTTTATTAGCATATGGACAAGTACTACTCTTTGTTCCAAAGGACTGCAAAGGTCATATAAAAGGAAGTTATCATGAGTGAAACGACTGTACAGACGCAAGGAAATCCAGACTTACTGTATGGACTGCACGATCGCCCTGCCGCGGGAAAAGCATTTTTGGGCGCAGTACAGCATGTACTAGCCGCCTTTGTTGGGGTGATTACGCCCTCATTAATCATCGGCGGTGCTTTAGGCCTAGGGGAGCACATCCCCTACCTGATTAGTATGGCACTGATGGTATCTGGCGTCGCCACCTTCATCCAGACACGCAAAGTCGGTCCCGTCGGTTCTGGACTTATGGCGCTACAAGGCACTAGTTTTGGCTTCTTAGCCGCAGTACTAGCGGCAGGGTTTGCGGTCAAAAACCGCGGCGGTAGTCCTGAGGAGATTCTCTCAGTTATCTTCGGGGTGACCTTTCTTGGTGCTTTTGTCGAGATATTTTTGAGTCAGTTCATCACTAAGCTCAAGTCGCTTATGAGTCCGATTGTGACCGGCTGCGTTATTGTGACCATTGGTCTGTCGCTGACTAAGGTAGGTCTGACTGATCTAGCAGGCGGAGTGGGTGCAGAAGATTTTGGTAGCATTCCTAACCTTATGCTTGGCGGCGGGGTCTTGGTCAGCGTTGTACTGATCAGTATCGTCAATAATAAAGTCATTCGCTCAAGCGCTATTTTCATTGGACTGATGCTGGGTTTGGCTGTCGCTATGTTTATGGGCCGTATCGACTTCTCGTTGGTCGCTGAAGCCCCTCTCTTTACCGTGCCTGTTCCGTTCAAGTTCGGTTTTGGTTTTGACTGGCAGGCCTTTATTCCAATCGCCTTTATGTACATCATTACCAGTATCGAGACCTCAGGGGATCTCACTGCAACCTCGATGATCTCAGGTGAGCCGATCAAAGGCCCGCTATACGAAAAACGTATCAAGGGCGGAGTATTAGGCGATGGTGTCAACTCCGCCATCGCTGGGGTATTTAATAGCTTTCCTGTGACGACTTTTAGCCAAAATAACGGGGTCATTCAGATGACCGGTATCGCCAGCCGTTATGTCGGTTTTTTTGTGGCAGGCATTTTATTTGTTATGGGTCTGTTTCCTTTTCTTGGTGCTATTTTTACTCAGCTGCCAAAGCCAGTCGTTGGCGGGGTGACGCTACTGATGTTTGCGACCGTAGCGACTGCAGGTATTCGTATTCTAGCGACAGTCAACTTCACTCATCGTAATGTATTAATTATCGCCACCTCACTGGGTCTGGGTTTGGGCGTCGCCTTTGTCCCTGATGTGTTTGCACAAATGCCGCAGATGTTCCGCAATATCTTTGGCTCAGCGGTAACGATGTCTGGTGTGGTTGCTATCTTATTGGATACTATCTTGCCTAAGAGCTATGGTGCTGAATTTGATACGGCTGATCAGCATATAGATGATGGTTTAAAGACAGGCAGTCATGCACCCTAGTGATGGTAGTGATAATGTCGTCATAGACTATCGCTAGGATAGATTATTACTAAGGCAGATTGTTAGAATAAAAAGTACAAAAACCGCCATAAGATTATTTTATGGCGGTTTTGTATTGATGAATCTAAAAACGAAGTTATAGCATTGAGTACCTCACTGGCTTAGCATTATTGCATTGCTATACCGCTGGAGCGCTAATTACTCAAGTCCACAGCCGCGTAAGATAAACGGTATCAAAAACTCGGCTGCTCGCGCTTCATCATTCTCCTCATACGCCTGTTTTTGTAACAAACCAACAATCTCAGTTTCAAATTCAGCATAACGCTGGGTGGTCGCCCAAATCAGAATAAGCAATTGAAGCGGATCTTTGATACCTATCTTGCCTTGCTGATGCCAAGTTTTCATCACCTCCACCTTATCAAGCGCCCAGTCTTGCATCGTATGCGACATAAAATCATGCAAATGCGGAGCGCCGCCGATGACTTCAAGAGCGAAAAGCTTATGGCGATTGGGATGAGCAAAAGCTTGGTGCAGCTTAGTTCTGACAAACTTCTCAATGACGGTTTTTGGGTCGCTATCTACCGTCATTGTTACAAGACCCTCGTTCCACTCCTCAATAATGGCGCGCAGTACTTTTTCATAGAGGTTTTTTTTATTCTTAAAATAATAATGTACATTGGCTTTGGGGAGTCCGGCACGATCGGCAATGCCCTGCATCGTAGCGCCGCGGAAACTTTTTAGCACAAACTCCTCTTCAGCAGCCTTGAGAATGACGGCTTGATTATGAGCGCGAATGTCTTGCTGACTGCGGTGAGTGTCATTATCTAAAGTGCTCAAATCATCGGTGGTAAAAGTCATAAATGTATCCTATAAAAAGCAAATAATGATAGCTTAGTGGTTAAGTAATGCTAATAACGCTTAAATTATTGAGTACTAAATGCGATAAATTATGATATATTGTATAAAGTAGTTGACCATTTGGTCAGCTTTAAGCAGAATAGCCAATATAAACCATTTGGCGACTTATTTATACTTTTATTATCACTCTCAGCGATAGCACTTTAGCATACCAATAGACTGCCAAACACCTAAGGCATGTCCTTATTTTTGATACGCTATGATTTGAAAGGCTATGAGGCTTCCACCCTACAAGAAAAGGACTTCATCGTGAGTTTAACCTTAGCGCAATTCAACGACTTTGACCAAGACCAAGCCACCTCCGCACTACTTACTTGCTGTACCAGCTCTCGCTGGGCGCATAACGTAGCAAGCGCTCGACCATTCGAGACGCTAGAGGCTCTGATCGCTCATAGCGATACGGTATGGAGCAAAGTGCAACAGCAAGAGTCGGACCTGTTAGAGGCGCTTGACGGCCATCCGCAAATCGGTAATGTCGCCACGCTCAAAGAAAAGTACCGCAATACTGCAGATAGCGCTGCTCATGAACAATCAGGCGCGAATGAAGCAGATGATGAGGTTCTTGAAGCTCTAGCACAAGGCAATCAAGCCTATCTTGATAAGTTTGGCTTTATCTTTATCGTCTTTGCCACAGGCAAAAGCGCTAAGCAAATGCTCGACTTACTATTAGCGCGTTTGCCGAATGAGCGCGCCACTGAGCTTGTCAACGCCGCGACAGAACAAAATAAAATCACGCGCTTGCGTTTAAACAAATTATTTGAATAAGCCGTTTAGCTCAACTAACCGTACTTTTAAAACACTGAAAATACCAAAAACATCAAAGGATTTATTATGTCAGCTTCTCTTTCCTCGCATATCTTAGACACTCATTTGGGCAGACCTGCCGCCGATATCGCAGTTACTCTACGCCGAGTTGATAACCATTCAAACGCCACGCTTTTGGCTCATGGCACTACCAATAGTGATGGCCGTGTCAGCCCAGATAGCTGGCAGTTTGATGAGGCCGTGAGCGCAGCTGATCGTGAACTGAGCACGGGTCGCTATACCCTTACCTTTGATACGCAAGCCTATTTTGATACCCAAAACCTCACAGCTTTTTATCCACAAGTCATCATCGACTTTGTGGTCAGTGACGACAGTCACTATCATGTGCCCCTATTACTAAGTGCTCACGGTTACAGCACTTATCGCGGCTCGTAATTTATTTTTCATATTAAACGCAGTATTTAAGACATCGTATAAAAGGACAGTAGTCGCATGGGTGCATATCTTCTTGATTGGGTCGCTTTATTTTTTCGCTGGTTTCACGTTATCGCCGGCGTAGCATGGATTGGTGCGTCCTTTTATTTTGTTTGGCTCGATCTGAGCTTACGTAAGCCGCCGCAGTGGAAAGCCGATAAAGGTATCTCTGGCGACTTGTGGGCGGTACATGGTGGCGGTTTTTATGAAATCGCCAAATACAAGCTCGAACCGGAAGAGATGCCAAAGACGCTGCATTGGTTCAAGTGGGAAGCTTATACCACTTGGCTAACTGGTGCGGCGATGATGGCGATTGTCTACTACGCCAATGCGACCGCCTATCTGATTGACCCCAGCAAAGTCGCTTTTGGTAGTCATGTTGGCGCTATCTCGACCAGCTTACTCTTCTTGTTCGGTAGCTACTTTGTCTATGAGGTTATCGTCCGTAGCCGCATCGGCAAGAATGCGTTAGTGTTTAGCTCTACTATCTTTATCCTGCTAGTGCTTGCAACTTGGGGCTCATACCAGCTGTTTAGTGATCGCGCCTCTTTTATCCATGTCGGTGCTATTTTAGGTACGATTATGGCGGGTAACGTGTTTTTTGGGATTATGCCCGCTCAGCGCGCGCTAGTGGACTGCGTACGTAGAGGCGAAAAGCCGGGTAAAGAAGTCGCAGACTTGGCACTTATGGCCAAGAACCGCTCTTTGATGAATAATTATTTTACCCTGCCGCTTATCTTTACCATGATTAGTAACCACTATCCGATGATGTACTCGCATGCTCATGGCTGGTTAGTGCTAGTGTTTGTAGGCGTCATTACGGCACTTGTACGTCATTATTTCAACCAAAAGCATCTGGGTAATACGCAGCCCAAATTCCTATGGATTCCAGCTTTATTGACTGTTTTATTGATTATTTGGATGCGCCCTGCACCTATTGAGCCGCTTCCTGTACCACCCGTACAGTCTGCGGTTCCTGTGGAAGCTGCCCCTGAGACGCCGACACCTACTGACGCAACTAATCCAGCAATAGCTGCGGCTGATAGCACTGGGGAAGCCGTAACTGTCTCAGCTAACGATGCGGTTATGAGTGTGGTACAAGCAAAATGCGCAACTTGTCACATGGCGCAGCCGACGCAGCAAGGCTTTAACGCGCCGCCTGCTGGCATTATATTGCAAACCCCTGAAGATATAAAAACTCATCAAGCTAAAGTGGTCACTGCGGTACAAACCGGCTATATGCCATTAGGCAATATCACTCAATTAACCGATGAGGAGCGCGCTCAAATTGTGGCGTATGCCGCTGGGCTATAGAATGCTTTGAGCGGTTAAAATAAGACGGCAACGGTAGGCCAATAGACAATATTGAATCATTCGCTTGACCGTCGGCGCGCTTTGGTTATCAGTCATCAGTAAAATTGGTATCGTCGGTTTTGTCAACGTCGTGGGCGCTATCATCGCGCCATTCTTTGGAATTTTGGTCATCGATTACTACATTATTAGACGTCAAAACATCAACATGAATGACTTGTTTTCTGCGCAGCCAACGGGCGCTTATTATTATACCAAAGGCTGGAATATCCGTGGTCTTATCGCCTTTGCTATCGGCGCTTTGTTTTCTGTCGCGACAGTACTCGTGCCTAATTTGGCAAAATTCGAAGGTTACGGCTTCTTATTAGGGGCAGCAATCGGCGGGTTAATTTACTGGCTTCTCATGCGCAAATATGGCATTGAGCTCAATAAAACTTTAACGCACAAATAAGCACTGTGTACTGTTAAGGCGCTAATAAATAGCTAGATGGTTAGCAAACAGTATGAATAGAAGGAAAAACATTATGACGCAAAAAATCACCAGCGACTTTGATCACTCCGCTTATCCGCGTGATCTAAAAGGCTATGCTGATACTCCCCCTAAAGCCAACTGGCCTGGCGGCGCTAGAATCGCTGTTCAGTTCGTCTTGAATATTGAAGAGGGTGCAGAAAATAGTATCATCCACGGTGATAGCGAATCAGAGCGGTTTTTATCTGATATATTGGGCACGCCTTCGTTTAACAATCGTCATCAGTCTATCGAATCGGCGTTTGAATACGGTAGCCGCGTCGGCGTTTGGCGCGTCTTGGATGTCTTTAAAGAGTATGGCCTTCCCATCACGACATTCATTTGTGCTGCGGCCGCAGAAAAAACCCCGCATATCATTGAACGTGTACTAGAAGATGGCCACGAAGTTGCTAGCCACGGCCTGCGCTGGATCACTTACCAGTATATGTACCGCGAAATCGAGCGTGAGCATGTGCGCCGTGCTACTGAGATCTTTGAGCGTATGCTCGGCAAGCAGCCTATAGGCTGGTACACCGGACGTGATAGTCCCAATACTCGTGAGCTGGTCGTCGAGCAAGGCGGTTATAGTTATGACTCTGACTCCTACGCTGATGAGCTGCCTTATTGGCTAAATGTCAAGTGCGAAGATGGCGATAAAATATTACGTAAGCCGCATCTGGTTATTCCTTATACGCTTGAGACTAACGATATGCGTTTCTCATCCAGCCCTGGATTCACCAATGCTGAGCCTTTTTATCAGTATCTCAAAGACAGCTTTGACACGCTGTATGAGGAAGGGGATAAAAACGGCAAAAACACGCCCAAAATGCTAACGATTGGCCTGCATTGCCGTATCATAGGCCGCGCTGGGCGTATTGTCGCACTCAAAAAATTCTTGCAATATACTACCAATAAGCCTGACGTTTGGGTCTGTCGCCGCGATGAGATCGCTAAACACTGGTACGACAACCATCCAGCGACTAAGGATAATACCGCAGACTGGATGTAACTATTGTAACTATGATCGATATCATCGGAATAGATATCATCATGGTCTTAGACTCAAATTTATCACGGCCCCTAATGACTAAGGACTCTTAACTATGTCAACAAAAAGCACGTATTATGCACCAACTGGCGGCTTACCGCCGCAAACCCAGCTGCTATCCGATCGCGCTGTCTTCACTGAAGCTTATGCTATTATCCCTAAACGTGTCCTCACTGACATCGTGATTAGTTACCTGCCCTTTTGGGAAGGTATGCGTATGTGGGTAATTGCCCGTCCGTTAAGCGGTTTTTCAGAAACCTTTTCACAATATATCGTCGAAGTCGCACCCAATGGCGGCTCTGACAAGCCTGAGCTCGATGCGAAAGCCGAAGCCGTATTATTCGTCGTTGAAGGTGAGATGGACGTGACTATCGAGGGAGAGACGCATCATATGGAGGCCGGTGGTTATGCGTTTTTACCTCCTGGCTGCAAATGGACGCTGAAAAACAATAGCGACACCCACGTCAAGTTCCACTGGATCCGTAAAGCCTATCAGTATGTAGAAGGCATCGATGTACCTGAAGCTTTTGTTACCAGTGACCATGAGGTCGAAGCGATCGCCATGCCAGATACCAATGGCGTCTGGAAAACCACGCGGTTCACTGAGCAGTCTGATATGCGCCACGATATGCATGTAAACATCGTTACTTTTGAGCCAGGCGGCGTGATTCCATTTGATGAAACGCATGTAATGGAACACGGCTTATACGTGCTAGAAGGCAAAGCGGTCTACCACTTAAATGCTGAGTGGGTCGAAGTTGAGGCCGGTGATTTTATGTGGCTACGTGCGTTTTGCCCGCAGTCTTGCTACGCTGGCGGCCCTGGTCCCTTTAGATACTTACTCTATAAAGATGTGAATAGACATATGCCTTTTATTCGTCCAGAATAATAGGTCATCTGCCATAATAGATAGTATCAAATACCAGCATTTATTCTAATACGCCATTTGCATTTAAATGGCGATTTAAGTCGCCTGCAAATTTGTAAGGAATTTGCAGGTAGTCATAATAAAAGTAAGGCAAAGTCATGAGTACTACGATCGTTGCAAAACCTTTAACTAAAGCTGAGTTTGCTCCCTATGGCACGGTGATTGAACCTTATGATGATGAGCAACAAACGCCTGATAATTGTTACCATATCAACCGAGGTTATGCTTGTCGTCATCACGCTATTAC
>Ga0114902_1001137_pt1 | contig 12088 bp, 31 predicted proteins | sample MalvireepMed_s12_FD_87291 | JGI IMG/M metagenome (GOLD analysis project Ga0114902, IMG submission 87291) | Marine viral communities from the Global Malaspina Expedition - Malaspina viral metaG DeepMed_s12 | ecosystem: Environmental > Aquatic > Marine > Oceanic | place: Mediterranean Sea... | reverse complement strand
TGAGCAGATGCACTATTACCAATAGCGTACCCTAATGTCATACCTATAACAATAACACAAATACATAAAAAGTGTTTATTCATATTTTTCTCCTTTAATGTTAGATGCCGCATAATACAGTTCGGTCACATATTTTTTTTATGCTAGCACCTCTGTTCTAATATTATACCCCCAATTACCCATTTTTCTCATTTATTTCTGGTATAGAATTTGAAATACAATTATCCTGTACTGTACAAAAATAACTGTGTTTAATATGATATGAAGGACCGAATGTATCTTCTTTATCTTCCCATGTTTTAACCCATACATCTACTCTCCACTTATTGTAGTAGACATTCACCGCATTAATTTGATGAAGGTCTTCAACCTTACCTAATTTTTGTAGAACTTCTTCACATACTAATTTTTGTTGTAACTTGGGATCTATATTATTTTTCTTCTGTACTTTACTCTTAACAGTAGCTTCTAGTGTTTTACTCATTATGTAGACTCCTTTTTAAAACTGGCGTGGGGGCGACTATCGTGGACTGATTTAAATCTACAAAAAAACTCGCGTGCTATCGACTATTCGGGACTGCAAGAAGCTAGAAGGGATAAGACCCTCCTATTTTTTTGCTTTTTTTTTATTTCTTTGAGTTTTTATGTAAGTCTATACACCGTAAGCACTTACGTTCATTATACAATATACATCGGCAGAATCAACCCCTGAACTTGAGAAAATCGTCATAAGTCTATATATATCAACAACTTATAAACTCGCGTGACTTCAGCACCTACCGGACCTCGCAGGAAGCTAGCTTAGATAGTACAGCCGTAAGTCTATATATATCAATAACTTAGGGCGACGGGCGCGGTGGGCAGGCGTAAGTCCTTTGGTAGTAAGGGGTTAGGTCAATTTAAATTATTCAATAAAAAAACCCCCACGCGTCACCACATTAGGTGGATGGCATGAGGGTGAAGGGCCGGGGAAGATAGGTCATTGAGCAACAGAGCTTTAACCTATCCCCCCTGCTGCGCCTTTTTATGCAGCCAGTGCAACCGCCGTAGCTAGGGCTTTTTGGCTAAGGTTGCCATTCTGCCCAAACCACAGCGAGTCCATACGGTTCTCACTGTTACGGCCTTTCTCATAATTGAGGTATTCAGTAACCCCATTATAAGCGGCCCAGTAAGTCCCATTAACTCCCGGCATATCGTTGCCCTTACCAAGCAAGAAGAATTCTTCTACTTTCCCGATGATATTTTTCGTTCGGGTTGATAGTTCGTCTTCCTCTTGCTCGTGTACGTCCAGAACAATCTTAACGTACTTGTGAAGGTCAGCAGAATTAATCTGCTTACTAGCAAGGAAACGGAATTGGTCAGCAGTCGCTTCGAATTCCTGATCTGCCAGATTCATAATGTCACGCAATTTTTCGACATTATTTTTGACAAATCGGTGATGCCGTACCCGAATCAGGTTCGAGGCTTTACACTCTCGCGCCATTGATTCAGTATTGGCACAAACCACGCGAATCGGAGTAAATCCGAAGTGAACAGCCAATTTCCCATCATGCCCATTAGAGAGCAATGCAAATTTGGCAATCTCATCATTTGGCACAATCTCGGTATTTTCCAAACCTAATTGGCAAAGTACCCAAACACGCTCACCGCCACGTAATGAACCAGCCGTATGCAATCGCATCTCGCCCGAATCAATCAGCGGCTCGAACACTTCAAACGCTTGGCGATTTTGCAACGGAGTCCAACGAGGACCAACAACGCCCAGAACCTTATCGTCAGATTCTCGAACCGATGCCTGCGCTTTTACTTCGCTACCATCCTTACGGTAGAGAGGCTCAGTTTTTACTTCCCAGTCCAAACCAGCCAATTTGAACGCATCCCAAAATGTAGTAGCGTCATCAATCTCGGTTCCCAAACCATGCCAAGGGGTTTCACCAGCAAAAACCATTCTTTCAACTTCGTGAGACATACTTCCTAATCCTTTCAAAAAAACAAAACTGTTTAACACTCTTTAATTATACCACAAAATTCATCAAAGGCAACCCCAAAGATCAGAATCGGGAAACATTTCATCGAAACATTTTCCGCACGTTTTACTGATAAGCAGTTCTCGCTCATCATCACTAAGGTAAGATAAAACGTCTTGGATTAGTTCGCCGTTTTGCCATGCGACGACATCAGACACGTTCGCCTTGATAACGGTGGTTTCACCGCATCGAACGCATGTAGCACGTACATCAGTTTTTTGTTCGTTCATAAGGGTTTTCATTTTTTTCCTTTCGTTTGTTGTTCTCTCATTATACTATAGTTATCGTCAAAATCAACCCCTAAACTTTAGAGAAAAATAAAATAAGCGTAAGTCGTTACCAGCAAAGGAGTTACGTCGGGCGGGGCGGGGCGGCATCGCCCTAAGTCCTTACCACGTAAGGCTTTAAGAAAAATAAAAATGGATGGGCAGGATTTATGTATTACCTGCAACGTTTCGGGGCTAGATATGTCTCACCCGTGAGGGCGTCCCCTACTTTGTACCACCTCACACAGCCTCAGCCATTTGGCCATACTCCGTGATCGGTGTGCCTTAACCCCCTCTAGCTAGCTTGGGTATTCAGCCACCATCCTACATACAGAGAGCTACTCTGTACTGTCTACATTAAACCATAACAATCCTGTTATGATAACAATTCCTGCCATTAAAATATATCCAACCATACACACACCCCCTAGCTTAAAAGTTCGGCCAAAAGAGAACTTGCTTCCTCCTCGCTAGGAATACGGCGACTGTCAGCCGTATAGGGTTCGATGTTTTCGTAAAGTTTCGGATATCTCTTTTTTTCTGTAAGTAATCGCTGCTTAAAACTAGCTGGAGTCATTCCTAACTCAGTAGCGGCATCGGTTACGTTATCAATCGTGTCACGTTCAGCAATAGTAACCCGCAAAAAATCTTTCAATGTCACATGCGCACGTTGTTTAGTACTCATATCTTTACCTTTCAATTTGTAGAAAAATGTGACCAGCATCAATAATTTCGTCGCCTTCCTCAAATTCTATCATATCACACGGGTAATACTCTCCTTCCCCCTTGTCATAGACTGTAACAGAATTTTCTAAAAAACCATTATCTCTCAAACCTTTATCGTATAGCAGTTGTAACAGATCACCCCATATCATACCTTTGCCTTTCTAGAATAAGAATGTTTGACTTTATTTTTCCTTAACAATTGCAACGCTTCAGACGCTTCTGATCCTTTAGGTTGCGTTCCATGAATGAGCAAAGCAAAATCTTGATTCTTCAATTCAGGGTCAGCAGCGTGAGAGTCATCATGGTCAATTGTCAGACCTAGACTTTCCGCTTCTGACTCACTGAAAACCACCTTTGACGCCCGTAGACTATGCGATTCAATCATCGCATCATCTCGCCCACCATAACTTGCTGTCAAGATAAAATTGGGCAGACTATCAACCAATTCCCTATTATTCACCCAATATTTTAAGGACTTTGTATAGGCGTAAAATAGTTTCGTGGGAAATAGTTCTGCGATTGCCAACCAAGCTAAAAAATACTTTTCATTAAAAAAATCACCTGCAACATGGATTCGACAGACACCTAAATCTTTTGGCATTGCCGCTAAAATTTCCTTGACTAATTCTAGCGTATCGAAACCGCGTAGATTGTCTAGATTGTTTTTGCGTCGATTGTAGACACCAGTATACTGTACCTCTTGACTAGCTGAAAAGCATCGAAACTTTGTATCTGGCCCGTCTTTGATGGTTCGCTTACCTTGACTATCTTCTACAGCTTTACTCAAACAATCCTTTGCAAATGGACACGAATAACCAGACAGGAGATCAAACGAATAAACCTTTTTTCCTTCAAGATATTTCTTCAGGGATGGGACTTCTGCCAGTGCTTCGATTTTCGCGTTTGCTTCTGAGAATGTTACCATGTGTTTTCCTTTCGTGTTATCCTTCCATTATACTATATTATCGTCCAAAGTCAACCCCTAACTTGATTAAAACTTAGGATAATTTCGATTGTTGTAAACCCTTGATATCAAAAGACTTATGGAAAACTCACGAGCCATAACTCGCGTGCCTCCTGCACCTACCGTTCCTCGCACAGGAGCCTAGAATAGGCAAGACACACCGGCGCACCATAACTCTGTGGCTAGGCTACCCCTGATTGGCCTTGCGGTTACTCAGGCGAACTTCGAGCATGGTGGCCTATCACCGGTACGTCTTACCCTATCACATAAAGCGAGGCTGATGGGACTCGAACCCACAACCACCGGATCGACAGTCCGGTACTCTAACCAGTTGAGCTACAGCCCCATATAGTTTTATTATACTATAGTTATCGGCTATATCAACCCCTAAACTTTACAATAAAATAGAATAATTGTAAGTCGTTATACAGTAAGGGGTTACGTCGCGCGGGGCGGGGCCGCGCCCCCCTAAGTCGTTGTGGCGCAAGTACTTACAATGAATTATCTGTAGCCATTATAACGTAAATGCACCACCCCACCCAGCTTGCCACTGCGACAAACTCAATCACCCCAATAATTTTTCTAACCATCACTTTACCTTCGCTAAAAATTTAACCTTACTATTGTTGTAGGATTTGTAAAACCCTCCATGATCTACACAAAAACCACCAGAACTAGATCCTGACCTTCTTTTAGGTGACCATGTACGTTCAACAGTACCCTCTCTCATTTGGTCGTGATAACGAAATTGAACGTGATCGCCTACTTGAATCGTCTGCATTTTCTTTCTCCAATTTATTATAGTGCTAGACTGCCTTTACATGGACAATCTTAAAACCCGATTTCTCTAAATTTTCTTTTATTTCTTTCGCCTTCTCTATAGTACTAGCGGTAAAGCTCTGACGTAATCCGTTTTTGCCTTCTACCAGTATTTCAAACATCCAAGGCGTCTATCTTAGTTGCTGCCTCTACCATTTTTTCGACATCTAACTTATCGAAAGTTTTTTCTTTACCCTTTGAGTCTGTGAATACGGCAGATAAACCCTCGCCGCGATTTCTTATACTCTTGAGAGTTATTAACTGACCCTCATACTGAATTTTATCACCGATAACTAACTGCATGATTCTCTCCAATTAAAATGTTCGTGTCCATTCCTGTGAAACTTCATACTTCAAGTTCTGTTCTGGTATGTGTTGTCTGATGACTATTCTAGTCGTTGTGACACACCCTGTCAATACTGTACAAATCAACACCATCCCTAGAATTCTAATCATCTCAATCCTCTAAATCAATTTGCAATGAGGATGCCAATGCCATGTTAGCACGATACTGAGCATCCTCGTCTACGTGAACCTCTGACCTATCAAATTCGCCTGCCAAATCAGTAAACTGACCATAGGCATCATGCCTACTTAGTTTATCGACCTGATCGCGGTAATTCTTTATGTTTTCTTCTCTTTTTTCCTTTTTTATTTTTCGCTCATTTAATTCAAGAGCCACACTCTCACACATCTCATCCCACTCAGCTAGGCTCTTACCTTCATACTCAATACAGTCAGCGGTTGCTTTCTTTAATTCTTCAAACAATTTACCGCCGATTGTACTCTCAAAGTGATAGCTCATAATTTTCCTTTTGTGTGTTATGCGGGACGGTGCTTGCGGTATTGACCCTACCGCCTTACCCCGGTTTAGTAGCCTGCACCGTGTGGGACGCTTGTATCTTGTTTACCCTTTTATTGTACCATACTATTCGGGATTGTCAACCCCCAAAATATAAAATTATTAGGATGCCCCACATCGGACTTGCACCGAGAATGTTTGCAGCGGTTACTTGCAGCTAGGTTACTGCGCCATACCCACAGACCTATCAAACATCGCCAACTGTGCTGGGGCTCATTGTGTTTGCTTGTCATACTCTCAGTATACTATATATATCGGCATTTGTCAACACCCATCATCACTAATTCTGAAAAGTTTTCCAAAGTAGTTATAAGTTGTTGCTACATAAGGAGTTACGTCGTCGCGCCCCCGCCCCCGCCGCCGTAAGTCGTTACAGCGTAAGGGGTTAGAGTTATTTATGTTGAAGTTCTAAATTCATAAGCCATAGGCATAAACTGCCAATCAAATTCTTCACCTATCCATTGTGCGCAGTCATACGGGTCTGTTCCAATGTTAACTGGAATTGTAACCGTAATTGTACTGTCCGTAATAGGTCGAATTACTTTACAGATTACCTGTGTCATTTTTTTCTTTCATATGAAGGGGGAACACCCAACTAGGATAGTGCAATCCGAACATCAGATGTTCCCCCACACGAAAGGAGAGAGCACCCTTAGATATTAACATCCAAGTTGAATCGCTCTTTCGCAACTCGCTTAATATACTGAGTTTGCCCAACATGACGGACAGTGCCATCGACCACAATACGTGCCCACTGATGACGATCCTTACGGGGCGAATTCAAAACTACGCGAGCTACCTTGTGAATGTTTCCTTGTACAGCCTTCATAATAATATCCCTTTCGTGAGAAGTAAAAAAAACTAATAACGCTTCCAAAGTTCAAACATATAACCTAGAACATGAATCCAAATAGCGAGAATCAATAAAGCTTCACCATACTTGGACATTAACCGCATTCCAATCGATGTCTGTTGTGGCATGTATACTCCTTCCTGTATTACTGCCCATGCAGTGACTCTAAATCCTAACCTTGCGGTTCCAGTTGGGCTTGTTCGTCTTTTTCTTCCATCATATCAAGATATTCTTGATACTCCAACCAATCGTTTGTATTGTTGTCGATAATTTCCTCAACGTGAACTTGATTGTCAAAAGTGCTGAGTCTCATGTTTTATCCTTTTCCTTTGCTTTCCTTTAATTATACCACAGAAACAACGATTGTCAACCCCTACGGCAATTTATATCCAAGTTTTTTTTCACATTCGCGGAAAGCCTTTTGATGTTCCTCAACCTCGAACATCCGACCAGCTTCGCGTGCTTCTTCCATACGTCGCACATGCCAACGTGCTTTTGTGTGCAGCATTTTGGTTTCTGCTAATTTGGCGTTTTTGGTTGCTTCGGTTAGAGTGAATCGTTTTTGTCTCATTTGTTTTCTCCTATCTCTTATATCGTCATTCTACCACACACACTTGAGCTTGTCCAGCCTTATTCGCAAAAGTTTTTCAAAATAGCCTAAGTCGTGGTGTGGTAAGGGTTTACGCTTCGCGGGGCCGGGGCGCGCCTCCCTAAGTCGTGGTGTGATAAGGGTTTACTTCGCGGGGAATTGTGGTCCGCGCTGTTGCACGTTACGGATTATCTTGGCTACCTTATCCGTTGAAAGCCATCCTTGAACGTCACCATCAAACGTACCGTCTGGATTGAAAATAGCCACTTCAGCCGTTTCGGATCTCCAGCTTTCATTATTCTTCAACGCTTTAGCTGGAGCGTCATAATCAGCGTTCTGTCGCTCGCAGTAGTTGCCGGGACCGAACTGAACAGATATAGAGTATCCATTCTTAAACGTCATCTGATAACCTTTAGCACCATTGTTAAAGTGCGGATCGGTAAGCGATGGTAATTTATTCATCTCTGCCTCATTGTTGCAAGGAGTTCTATAACTTTCCATTTGTTCACCCTTCATAAAATACATTTATTCACATCCCCATCTACCATTACCAGTAACACGCTCCGCAGTTAGTTCGGGAACTTCCTCGAAGCTGACAATTTCCTCAGTAGGATTAAACCGATTGTGATACCATCCACCATTTTCAATACACTCTTTCAATTCATGGCCGCGAACCTGAGAGATACTAATCTCACGACCAAGGATAGTAGAAACGTAAACCACTTTGTAAAACTTGTCAACATCAACTAAATTCGCAAGAATCTTATTCATCATAATCTCCATAAGTACCATATTCCTCAACATCACCACCGTAGTAATCCTGCCATTCCTCATACTCCGATGGTTGTCCGTCATCCTCAAAGTCTGGGTCTAAAAATGCGAAACGCTCAAGATCGTTCATTTGATTTCCTTTCGTGTTTTCGTTGTTTCTTATCATGTTCTCATTATACTATTAATATCGTCATTTGCAACCCCAATTCTTTAATAATTCCAAAAGATTTAGCAAATAGCCTAAGTCGTTGGTATCAAAGGGGTTACGCTTCGCGGGGCGGGGAGCGTCCACCGTAAGTCCTTACCACATAAGGGTTTACACCGAAAAAATACTAGAGGGTTTTATTAGACCATCTATTATTAGGAAAGATAGGTCTATATAAACGTATCCAGCCTCTTTTAAAAGTTCTGTAAATTGACGATAGTGTTCAGCACACTTAAATCTAATACTTCGGTTCCAATCCTTATTAGCGTAGGCAATATCGCAGTAATGAGAGGAGGATGGTTCAAAGTATACAGTCCATTCTTTTTCTTTAAGTTTTTTATTCATCTGTCATCCTAAAAAGCTCGCGTGCCTTGAGCACCTACCGTACCTCGCAGGAGGCCACCTTGGCCGATACACTAAGTATACCACAAGCCCCACGGCTTGTCAACCCCACCCTATGATCTGATCCAAGCGATAGACACCGCATATGATTGCTAGGGTAATGCCGACCAAAGCGACCAGCATGCAGACCGTCACGATCCAGTTGGTTATGATACGTAAAGCTTTCATTTTGTCAACCCTCATAACAATTAAAAACATCAGAAATAAAATCTTCATCCATGCTCATATAGTAGTTAACTTCAGTTCTGGATTTACCAAGCTCACGCAAAACCTTACCGATTTCGCAAATCTTTTGCAAGTCATTCTCTAGACCCTTGGTCATTTTGCTTGCAACTGTTTTAGGATAATAGCTCATTTTCCTTCTTTCATTTTAACAAGTGCTAATTCAGTTGTGCACTGTTGTGCTAATCGTTTAGCTTCCAACTTTGAAAACCCTTTAGCCATTAAGTGCTTTACTAATTTTGTAAAATCGTTATTCATTTGATTTCCTTTCTTATTACCATTCTTTCTTATCATGTTCTTATTATACCAAATAGACTGTGCTTGTCAACCCCTAAGCAAGATAATAAAGATCATTCTCAATTACCGCCTGATCCTTAAGGATCTTTTTAGCTCGCACTCTAGCACCAGCTTCGGTATGGTATCGTGTACCCTCAAGGGTTTTACCATCATACTTAGCGAAGTACTGTCGGAAGTGAACCTTTACGATCTCGATATTATTAAAATTGATTTTAGTCATTTGATTTCCTTTCTTATTATCATTCTTTCTCATCATGCTCTCATTATATACTATATATCGTCATTTGTCAAGGGGTCTCACCACTAATTCCAAAAGATTTCCAAAATAGTTGTAAGTCGTTACCACGTAAGAGCTTACGTTGCCGGGCCGCGCCCCGTGTGTGTAAGTCGTTACCACGTAAGGGTTTACATACTTCGTAGTAGAGTAACCGCACCGCATATGGCAGTTGTGAGAATTAGGGCAATGAATGCACCATAGATAGTTAATTCAAACAACAGAGGTAGCATATCCTTGATAATACGTTTCATATCTTAACCTTATCGTTTTAAACCAAATTCTGATAATTCTTCAGTGCTCATCCATTCATCACTATGCACATCGTTACGGGCTAGCTCGTGATCTAGTGCCTTCTTAACGATACACTTCCAAGCTTCACCGCGTGCCTCAGTTTTACTGTAACCCTTGCGGGTCATCAAGTACCGTACCAAATTGTCATAATCGTTATTCATTTTATCTTCTTTCTTATCGAACAATGCTGTACATGTAATCATAGCAACCATCTTCAGTGCTAGAGTAATGCACATACGTCTCGCCAAGGTGTTGAACGATGATGCGGTATGCATTACCAGTGTGGCAATTAACGCGATCAATCTCTGCGTCATAACCGCCATTCAGTGTGGAGTAGATCGAGTTGATATGGATTGCTTTGAACTGTTGGGCTGCTGTTGTCATTTTGTTTCCTTTGTTGTTTGTCATATTCTTATTGTACCAGATAGGTGGCTCCCTGTCAACCCCTCCTGTCAGACTTCCATTTCCTGTCGAATCCGCTCAGCAAACTTGACATTGTGTTCCCTAGCAATCCGATTCAGGATGATCACTAGTCGTTGTCCGTTTTCGCGTGACTTGATTGCCTGCTCTTTGCAGTTGTCAACTTCTGCCTGCCTTGCCTCTTCTAGCATCTGCTGGAAATGATCCCGATTCGACATAACCTCTGACTTGTCACCAAATCCCTCAATAGCTGGCAAGATAGGTAAGTGGCCAACTACTGTGTTTTGCTTGCGGTTATTGCATACCCCGCACAATGCTTGTAAGTTGTTAAGGGTAGTCTTTCCACCCTTTGATTCCGGTATGATATGGTCCGCTTGTAGTGCGTCAATGTCACCGATACCACACGCCCTACACCGACCATTATCGCGTTGAATAACCTCAAACCTAATTCGTTCTGATATTCGTTGTTTGCGTCCCATTGTGTTACCTTTGTTTGTTGTTGCTTTGTATGCTCTGAGTATAATAGTAATATCGGCGTTTGTCAATGGGTCTCGGTAGTAATTCCTAAAAGATTTCCAAAGTATTTTTATCTGTAATTCCAAACATAACTAATTTCACCGTGTACTTTACAGAACTGAGCCCATTCCTTATTAATAAGTTTGCTTACCTCATGTTGTACATTATCGGTACAACCATCGGTCACGATATCTGCTAACCGGTTGTACTTCTTTCCATTTGAATCGGTTACTGTAATTGATACTCGCTCAGTTAGTAACATTGTGTTTCCTTTGTTGTTGTTGTTGCTTGTCATATCCTCATTCTAATAGTATTATCGGCAATAGTCAATGCTATTCGGTAGTAATTCCGAAAAGATTTCCAGAATAATTGTAAGAGAGGGGGAATCCCTATGCAATAGGTAGGAATTAGGATCTAATCCCTATAGAATAGGTGGGGTTTTTCTAATTCGCCCCATTTATGTTCGCATTGGCACGAAAGTGGCAGGTGGTTCAAACATACTAAAACCCACCAATCTAAATGTCCACTTTTATAAATCTTATATTATTTTCCATCACCATTTCAAATGTCCTCTTTTCCGATAGCGATTTCTAATTCTTCCTCTTTCGATAATCGCCGTTCCCCAATGCCGCTTTATTCCATATCCCTTCGACCTTTCAAGCAATGCCGTTCCCCAGTGATAGTAGGGTGGTGCATACTTTGAACTATAGCGTGGCTCTCGCGCTTCCGCGCTATTCGACAACATTATAAACATGAAGAACATCAACAATATGCGTAAGCATTTCATATACTCCACTCCTTTTTTGGTTGTTCCAAATCCTTGTCTTTATTATAATCCACCAACAATTCTTCTCCCACCTCAATTTCCCTAAGAGTCACTAGATATTTATAATCTCCCAATGTAAGAGAATTACAGTTCGGATCGGAAGAATGATTATAAGAACAGTTCGGCACAAGATTAAGCCACTTTAAAGCGCCGCTCGTCTTGTTATGAGTCTCAAACAGAACTTTATTTGCCGGTATAACCTCCGTCGCAAATATTCCCTTTCCATGTACAGTACTTTGTTTAAACTCGCACGAACTCATTTTTCCTCCAGTTCACATCTTCCTCGTCCACACTTTTTAATAATTCCTAATCTCTGCCGTAGCTTTCTTACAGCGTCTAAAGATATATTACGCTGATTTCTCATACTTAATTCTTTAGCTAAATCTTTGTCTTTAATATTCGCAGCATGTTCTCTCACGAACTGCTTATCGTTCATAGTCCATTTTATATTCATGTAATTCCCATTTGTGTATAAATAAAGTGGCCATTTGCGTATATAATATTATAGTGTTTAAAAATGATTTTGGAGACACAAACATGAAAAAAATTATACAATCTATTGAACCTGTAGTAATTGCCGCTAGTGGAGTAGATGCGGAAGTTATTGCTCAAGCAAATTTATCTGAACAAAAAGATATTCAACAACTTTTAGGAGGAGAAGAAAATGAAATTGAAGATAGTGTCTGAGGGGACCGGAGATACAACGAAAATAGTTAATGCAGAAACAGGAGAAGAAGTAGAGAATGTTATAAGTC
>Ga0114902_1001135_pt1 | contig 12091 bp, 9 predicted proteins | sample MalvireepMed_s12_FD_87291 | JGI IMG/M metagenome (GOLD analysis project Ga0114902, IMG submission 87291) | Marine viral communities from the Global Malaspina Expedition - Malaspina viral metaG DeepMed_s12 | ecosystem: Environmental > Aquatic > Marine > Oceanic | place: Mediterranean Sea... | reverse complement strand
TCCCCGATGCTGGTCGGCAAGCTCCTTAGATACGCGTTTGGTGGGCAGGGTTTTCGCCATGCAAGCGCGCTTCTGCGTCATCGGCTGGGATCAGTATACCAGGTCATTTTCGCCGCAGGCAGCCAGGTCGATCTTCAATGGGTCATACCGGCTTACATGGCAGCTCGGGAACAAGGCCTGAGCTGCGCCTTCGTCGGACCCGATCTTAAAACGCCGGACGGTACGGAATACATCAATCTACCGGTCCAGTATTTTCGCTTCCTCCGCACACAGGCGCTGGTCACGGCAACAAGCGGCTTGAAGGCAGCGCACATGCCGTCAAGCGCATTGTACCGGATCGCGGTGCCGCATTCGCTGGTAAGCCTTCACATGGCTTATCCCAAGGGAACGTTCGATCCCTATACCCACCTATTTTGCTGCGGAATGCATCATATGGCAGAGATCAATGCCATGAACCGCTTGGCCGGAAAAACAAACCCGCGCCCGGTAATGATCGGCTACGGAAAAGCCGAACGTCTTTTGGAGACGCGCCCACAGGCGGATACGCTTCCAGATGAGCGGAAGCATATCCTGATCGCGCCGTCGTGGGGCAAGGGTAATATTCTCGAGGCTATCGGAGAGCAGCTTCTTACGCGCCTTTTGGCAGACGGCTACAGGGTTACACTGCGTCCTCACCCGTCTTTCTTTGCTTTCGGTGATGCGGAAATTGCGTGGCTTGTCGAGAAGTGGCGGAAACATGACGCATTTGCGCTCGAGAGCTCTATCGATGAAAGCAAAGCACTTTGGAGCGCTGACTTGATGATAGCGGACTACTCCGGTTTCGCGATGGAGTTCGCATGTATGCGAGAGCGGCCCGTGCTTTACATTGATGTTCCGCCCAAGGTTCTCAATCCTGATTGGAAAGCCGTTGGATTGATTCCCATCGAATTATCCATACGTGAACGCATAGGAGTAGTTGTCTCATCAGACGTGGACATGGTCATGGACGGATTGATAAAACTCTCGCAACAAGCTACGGATTGGCCGGACAGAATACGCAATGAGCGTGAAGCTGCCTGGACCAATTTTGGACATTTCGGCCATGCCTGTGCGGCTGAACTGGCGCGAATGCTCGCCGGCTCAGCCTGAACGCCAAAAAAACCCTCGGACTTTTATCACCCATGCAATATCAGATCTGTAGCCGATGCATCATGGATACAAGCGATCCCGACATATCCTTCGATGCGGAAAGTGTATGCAGCCATTGCCACAACTTCGATGATAATGTTCGGCTCAATTGGCATCCCGACGCCGAAGGAAGGCGTATGCTTGATACCATCGTCGCGCAGATCAAGCGGGAAGGCGTAGGCAAGGACTACGATTGTGCGATCGGGTTGAGTGGCGGTGTCGACAGTTCGTATCTCGCTTATGTTGCCCGCAAGGAACTGGGCTTGCGCCTTCTGGCTGTGCATGTCGATGGTGGCTGGAATTCCGAACTGGCGACTCGCAACATCGAGAATATCGTCAACAAGCTCGACATCGACTTGCACACCTCGGTGGTCGACTGGGAAGAGATGCGCGATCTCCAGCGCGCCTTTCTACGCGCGGGGCTCGCCAATCAGGACGTGCCGCAGGATCATGCGTTCTTTGCCTCCCTCTACAGTACGGCCCAGTCCTACGGTCTGAGATATGTGCTGAGCGGCGGTAACATTGCCACCGAGTCGATAATGCCTGAGGAATGGGCCTACAACGCCATGGACCTGAGGCACCTGGAGGCCGTCCATCGGCGCTTTGGGACACGGAAGCTCAAGAGTTTCCCGCGAGTCGGTTTCTTTCACTATTACTTCTGGAACAGGTATGTGAAGCGTATGCGTGTCATTCGGCCGCTCAATTACATGCCATATGTAAAGGACGAGGCGATTGCCCTGCTCGAGCGCGAGCTTGGCTTCCGGTACTATGGCGGCAAGCATTTTGAATCGCGGTTTACGAAGTGGCAGCAGCTCTATTACCGGCCACGGAAATTCGGCTACGACGAACGCCGCCCTTATCTCTCCAGCATGATCCTTTCGGGCCAGATGACCCGGGAACAAGCGCTTGAAGCCTTGGCCGGCGATGGCGTGAACGAACGCCAGGCAGAGGAAGATACGGAATTCGTCCTGAATAAGCTTTCGATCAGCAGGCGAGAGTTCAATCAGATCATTGAACAGCCTTCCCGGACTTTCCGTGACTATCCTTCAAATTATTTACTTTTCAACTTCAAGACAGCTGTCAGGGAATGGCTTCGGTCCAAGGGATTGGTACTGCACCCAAACTCGTGAAGTGATAGAACCGGCAATCGACAGAATAATATGATTATGATCGTTGACTACGATGTCGGTTTGCGATCTTAAGCTCCTCGGCGAAGTGTGTGTTGCAGTAACGGCGCCTGTGATAGCATGCGGTGTCACGCGACAGATAGATGATTTGTCGGACGCCGCCTCCATCAGCCATGCTTCTGCTGCCGGGGGTTGAAGCATATTTGCATTCGTGGGCCCTCATCGGGTCGTCCTTATGAACTGTCCCGAACGGGAACACTTGAGCAGCAGGTTATCCTGAATGTGCGGAATCGCAGGAATCATCGCGAGCCATGGGACGCAACCGTTCCCCGACATCATCCAAAGCATGACGGATGCCGTTGCCCACCGGGGGCGAGACGATCAAGGCATTTGGTCGCAGGGGGCTGTAGCTTTTGGCCATCGGCGTCTTTCGATCATCGATCTCTCTGAACTCGGCAGACAGCCAATGGCGGATGAGCAGACCGGTTGTGTCGTCACCTATAATGGCGAAATATATAATTACATCGAACTCAGGAATGAACTGGTCGCGCTGGGACATCAGTTTCGCTCCGGCTCGGACACGGAAGTTCTGCTGAAGGCCTATGAGCAGTGGGGTCCGGATTGCGTCCGGAAGTTCAATGGGATGTGGGCCTTCGCGATTTTCGATCCGCACCGCAATGTGGTTTTCTGCTCCCGCGATCGCTTTGGCGTGAAGCCATTCTATTATGCCGACACCCCGGCAGGTTTCGGTTTCGGATCGGAAATCCGGCAATTGCTTCCGCTGCTTCGCGAACGCAAGGCCAACGCGCGCGTTGTGATGAATTTCCTTATATCCCGCGTAGCCGAGGATATCGAGGGTTCCTTTTTTGCCGGCGTCAATAAACTGCCCGGCGGTCACAATCTCATTTATCAGGTGGACAAGCGATCATACACGATTGAACGCTTTTACGAACTCGGGGCAAATCCGGAGGTCGGCCGTCTTGATGGCCGGACCGCTCTCGAGGCATTCGACGCCCTGTTCCAGGATGCCATAAGGCTCAGGCTGCGTTCGGACGTCAAGGTGGGGACATGCCTCAGCGGCGGCATGGACAGCTCGAGCATAGCGACACTGGCAGGCGATATATACCGCTCTGACAGCGGCGGCCAGGCATTCTCCGCCATTACTGCGATCAGCGAAGATCCGGCAACGGATGAATCCGCCTTCGCCCGGCAGATCGTGGAGCAGGCGGGCCTGAATTGGGTCACGGTGAAGCCCAATTATGATGATTTCAACAACGCGGTCGAGCCGGTTGTCCGAACACAGGAGGAGCCGTTCGCAGGCACCTCGATTTTCATGCAGTACTTCGTCATGCAGGAAGCACGCAAGGCCGGCATCACTGTGTTGCTCGATGGTCAGGGAGGCGATGAAACCCTGCTTGGCTACGAGCGTTATTTCGCCGATCATTTACTGGGATCTCTGCGATCGGCAAAATTCGGCAGTATGATGCGCGTGGTGAGCGGCCTTGGCCGTAACGGCCGCCCGGGTGCCCTCAAAGCGCTTCTGTGGAACCTGGCCTATTTTCATGTGCCTGGTTTGCGCCGCTCGGGAATCCAGTATCCAAACGGTCTCTTTCAGACAGATTCACTGAGGATGTACGGCAACAACGAGGCTTCGGCATCCTGCGCAACGAACCTTTTCGCTGTTCAGAAGCGAGAAATCGAGCGGACAAACCTTCCCGTGCTTTTGCGTTATGAGGACAAGAATTCGATGGCGCATGCCGTTGAAACACGTCTGCCCTTCCTCGATTACCGGCTCGTCGAACTCTCGACCTCCATTCGCACGGAGTTCAAGCTCACCGATGGCTGGGGCAAGCATATCCTGCGCAAGGTGATGGAGCCCAGGATGCCGGCGGAAATCATATGGCGTAAGCACAAGTTTGGCTTTGAATCTCCTGAAAGCCGCTGGATGCAACGACATTCAGAGACCATCAATAATGCCATTGCGCAGTCTGAGTTGATACGGTCTATCTGTGAACCTGAAGCCTTAGGATTGGAAAGGTTGGATCTGTTGAATCAAGGCCTAACGTGGCGGCTCTATTCAACAGCGAAGTGGGCAGAGGTCTTTGACCTTACCGGTATTGAATTGGCATAATATTAACCGAGGCGCATACTCCGGTCTTTGGAAATTGGAGAGGGTAAATGGAACAGAATCACGACCGCCTTAGGCTTTATTGGACATTTGTTGTTGCTGGGCTTCTCATGCTTGTTGGCGTAGCTTCGGCCGTTCTACCTGGTGCCGGCCTTCAGGCTACCTTGAATGTAGCGGATGGGTTCGACAGTCGTGGCTTCACGCTTTCTCGCGATGCGGCGATGAATGAAATCACCGAACGACAAGGAATCATATTGCAATGGGCTTTAGGGCGCTTGGATGAGCAGACATTTAAGTCGCGCTATGGGACCCAACCGAGAGTAAGAACGTTTATGATGGGCGAGATCATGCGCGCGGCTGACGAGGAGCGATCGAAAATCAATGTCTTGAGATCCAAACTCACAGCAATCGATCCGGAGATGCTTGAAGCAGCGAGAGCCGAAAGAAAGACTGCTCAACGAAAGCGGGCAATCGCGATGAGGGTATTCGAAGAATTTGGGCCCACAATCACGCGTGTCGAGCGTGAGCGCGCGCCATGGGGATGGTTTCTTGTGCTCTCCTATAAGCTTTCCTTACCCGAAGGGCTAATGCTTAGTTTCCTACCGTGCAAACTAGAGTATGGGGATGGTTTGATTGGGAAGATAGACACATATGAATTTGATTGTTTGTTTACGGCAAAGAGAGGTGAGGAGTATCGAATTCGTTTGGGCGATGTGGTTGGATCTGAACTCTCGAACCTCGAGTTTGATTTCGCCGCAGACTACTCGCGGGCTATTGTTATTTCGCGTCCCAAAAGCTTGGCTTTCATAGATCCTGTGGAACTTTCAATACCAGAAATAGAAGAGTTAGAGAATGCTATAAAGAAAATGAAAAGCATCATCGATGAGAAGTCCTATATATAGGCGTCGTGCGCATGTTGAATCCAATTCAAGGCAACTAGATTGAGTCGAGCAAATTGATATAGAAATAGGAGGTGGTCTTGATTGCAAAAATTCGAAATACGATTGTAATATTAGGGGAAAATATTCCGCTCTTGATTGGGTTTCTCCTGTTTCGTATCATGCTTGATATTTCTTATGAGAGATTTCTGAATCCTGTATTCAAATTCGATTCGCCGATAAACTTTTGGTATGACGTTCATGTCGGGAGATATATTTTTTCATTGATCGCGTTTATCATTTTTACTACAATCCTAAGTCATCGACCGCGGGATGTGACAAACGTCTTCCTTTTTATGGCGACTTTTTTCTTGATTGCGCCTCTTACCAGCGAGTACGGACTGAATGCTGCCCGTCCGGTTGCGCCAGTATTTTACGCTATGTTTGCATTGCTTCTGATCGATGTTACGTCGAGAATCCCCATTCCTGACTTTTTTTCACGAGTTCCAATTCCTGGCGGTCGTGCTATCGCGACCGCATTCTCGATAATAGGGGTGCTTTACCTAATAGCATGGGCCTATTTTTCGGGCGCTTTTGAATATTTCAATATCGATGTGAGGAAGGTGTACCAATATAGAGATAAGGTTGCAGAGTTGCTTGATGTTGGAGTGCTCTCCTACCTCAATCTTTGGGCTTACAAGGTGTTCTCCATATTCCTTGTGTGTGTTTGCCTGCAACGCCAGAAATACGGATGGTTGTTCTTAGTATTGGCCGCGCAGTTCGTCTTTTTTGGTCTAACCAGTCACCGCATCGTGCTGTTCCTGCCATTCCTGGCGATAGCTATCTGGTTTTATCTCGATCGCATCGAGGAAATGACACCAATGCCCTATGCGGCAGCTCTGGGTCTACTATCTGCTTTGTTAGTCTTTGAAACGCTGGGTGTCGAGAGTCTTCCCGAGATTGCAATCAGGCGCGCATTTTTTGTGCCATCCGGTCTTACATTTCAATGGTTTGATTATTTTACATTTCATCCTCACGTTTATTGGGCAGACAAGATACTTGCCTCTTTTTCGAGTGGCGAGTATCTGCGAGTGAACCTGCCACGTCTTATTGGTGACTATTTTGTGCCCGGTTCCAACAGCGCCGCGAACACAGGTTTGATTTCTGCAGGATTTGCTCAAGCAGGCGTCTTTGGTGTGCTTTTGTATGCCACGCTGCTCGGTCTGGTGCTGAGCGTGCTCAATATGATCGTAAGATCAGGTGTCCCACTATGGTTTGTTGCCGCCTTAACCATAGGTCCGTTGCGTACGGCGCTAGCGGACAGCGACCTGTTCACAAGCCTTTTGAGTCACGGCTTGGGGATATCAGTGCTACTGCTTTGGCTGTACAGAGGAGCCCCTGATTCGAGATTGACGCCCTAGAAGCGGGTAGCGTCTATTGTCAGCCGGAGGACATTTTCGGCTGCGACATTATTCGAAAGACTGCATTAGCATGAAGTCAAAAATATCAAGCTACATGTTCTTGACTATCAGCTCGGGGATCGCGCAGGGATTTCTGTTGTTGATTTCGCCAATAATTACGCGCCTTTATGGACCGGAGGAGTTCGGTGCGTTCGCAGTTGTTTTGGGTCTTGGCGCTCTTATCGGATCCGTGGGCACAGGCCGGCTCGAACACGCGATACCCATCGCACGTGGACCCGTGGATGCGGTTCGGATAGCGTTTCTGGGAGGAATGCTGGTCACCGTGAGTTCGATAATTGTGCTTGCCTTTTTGAAAGTCCTTCCTTCATGGATGCTGCCCAGTGGCGTCGCTTGGAATGAGTTCCCTCTCGTTGCAATCCCCGCAATTGCCATGAGTCTCGCTTTTTCGCAGTTGATTAACGCATTGCTCCTACGGCAGCGGGCCATTCGTAGTGTCGGCAAGAATAAGATGCTCCAGGGAGGCACAGCAGGCACCATGCAGTTGGTGTTCGGATGGGCGCAGTTCAGTTCCGCCGGAATGATCTGGGCGCAAGTACTCGGCTATCTCGTCGGCGGAATCAGCGGCATGAGGCGGTTGAGTGCTCGCGGGTGGATGATCTTGTGGAAACGCGGCGCAAACTTGAAGGAAACATTTCGCACCTACCGTCGCTTCCCGGCTTGGCTTGCGCCTGCAGCCTTGTTCAACCTTGCTGCTCAGCAAGTCCCCGTTCTGGCGCTGGGCTATATCTATGGTCTCTACGAAGCGGGCCTTTATGCTCTTGTAATGCGCGCTTGCGGCGCGCCACTTGGCATGCTTGGACAGGCTGTTGCTCAGGTCTATGCATCAGAGTTCCGGTCCTACCTAAAGAAGCCAGCGGGAGAGTTGGCTCGGGAGTACTTGCTTATGCTCCTAAAGCTATTCGTGGTTGGGATTATGGTTGTGGGTTTCCTTGTCACCGTAATGCATCTTGGTGGAACATTGATTTTCGGCGAGCGCTGGGCAAACATCGGCACGGTGACATCACTGCTTGCGCTTATGTTGCTCACAGACTTCGTCACGACACCTGTGTCGATGACATTGAGCTATCTGGGCCGGGCCGGACTGCAATTGGTTTGGGATGCAGCCCGGCTATGCGCTGTAGTTTTTGTTGCGGGTACTACCTACTATCTATCGCTGCGGTTTGGACAGTTTCTGGTGCTGCTTGCATGTGTTTGGTCCTTGAGTCTATTTGTCCATGCATTTTTGACTTGGAGGGCTTGTAAGATCGAAGTCATCAGGCAATAGCGCTGGCAAACTGTTGTGTGGGAGCAGCCTTGAATAATAACGATATACAGGTAGATTTGGAATGAGTTCGATAGGTTACATTTTTTCGCGGATGCTGAAAAAGTCGCGCGGCTGCGCAATTGCCGACAGCGCCATTCACTCTACATCAAAGGTTGAGTCGGGAAGTACAGTGGTTCGGTCGCGCTTTGATCGACACTCGTTTTGTGGATATGATTGTACCGTTGTCGATTGTGATGTGGGAGCATTCTGCTCGATAGCAGGAAGCGTAACGATCGGAGGTGCACGCCATCCAATGGAGTACGTCTCCACAAGTCCTGTTTTTCTTGCTCATCGCGACAGCGTGAAGACAAAGTTTTCAAAGCACCCCTATCGTTGGAGGGTTAGGACGACAATCGGGAATGATGTCTGGATCGGTGAAAAGGCACTTATCAAGGCCGGCGTGACGATCGGCCATGGAGCGGTCGTGGGAATGGGCAGCATCGTTACAAAGAACGTCGAACCCTACGCCATCGTCGCCGGTAATCCAGCGCGCGTCGTCAGGATGCGCTTCAGCAAGGAAGTCATGGAGGGCCTGTTAAAGTTGCAGTGGTGGAACTTGCCGGATGATGAACTGAGGCGGCTGGCGCCTTTGTTCCCCGAGCCGGAATTGCTGCTGCGACAGGAGGGTCTTCTTTGAAGATCGTTCATGCCTGCCTGTCATGTTTCTACATCGACGGTTACGCCTATCAAGAAAACGAGCTCGTGCGGCAACACGTGATCGACGGGCACGATGTCACGGTGATCGCATCAACCGAGAATTTCGATGCCAACCGCAGGCTGACATATGTGCAACCATCCACCTACATGGGAAAGGATGGCGCTAAAGTCATCCGGTTGCCCTATAGGAAATTACTGCCGCAAAAGTTGATGCGGAAGCTTCGCCTGCATTCCGGTGTTTTGCCGCTTCTTAGAGAGATCGACCCCGACGTCATCCTGTTTCACGGGCTGTGCGGCTTCGAATTGAACGCAGTAAGCAAATACAAGCGGGAGAAGCCATCGGTCAAACTGTACGTCGACAGCCACGAAGACCACAACAATAGCGCCAGGACTTTTGTCTCGAAGCACGTGCTGCATAAGCTCTACTATGGTTCAATCATCCGGAACTGTAAGAAATATTTCGACAAGATTCTTTGCGTCTCGCTCGAGACAATGGATTTCGTCGGCGCGATGTACGATATCCCGCGCCAAGAGCTTGAGTTTTATCCATTGGGCGGGCGGGTATTTGACGACGCAGAGTATCAAGCGCGCCGCGAACGTGGCCGCAGAACCGCCGGCATCGAAGAGGGGCAAACCATGCTTCTCCAATCGGGCAAGATGGGCGCGCGCAAGAAAGTGCTAGAGAGCCTGTGTGCCTTTAGCCGGACAGAAGGCGACAATATGCGGTTTGTCCTTGCCGGTTCGTTCGACGGGAAACTGCGCGAAAAGGCCGAGGCGTTGATAGATGCCGACAAGCGGATCAGTTTTCTTGGTTGGAAATCCCCGGAAGAGTTGAGCGATCTGTTATGCGCGGCAGACGTTTATGTCCAGCCAGGCACGCAATCAGCCACAATGCAGATGTCACTGTGCGCTCGGTGCCCGGTTGTGCTGGAAGACGTACCCAGCCATGCACCATTCGTGGACGGCAACGGCTGGCTATTGAAAGACACGAACGACCTACCGGCGGTATTCCGCGGCATCTCAGAGAATTCATCGGCACTGGCGCCGATGGCGGCGGGATCCCTCGAAATTGCCTTGCGCCTTCTGGACTACCGCACCCTCGCGGCTCGTGTATTGAAGTGAGGGTGTTAATCTCCGCTCAGAACTGAGCCGGGGGACGCGGATGAAAACTTGGACCACTAGGAGGTAATTCATGTAGTCCGACGCAAACACGCTTCGCGCATTCTCGTTGCATATCAAGCATGGCACGCGGGCCAAGGCGACTATTCTCCAGTTGGGTTATCCCGGCAAGAATTCCCTGAGGGGCTGGTACCACGAGCACGAGCAGCGTCTCGACTGCGTGTTCTCTGAGCGGCTCGAACGCCGAAGTTTACTGAAGCAGAGAAGCGAACCGCGCTTGAGCATTGCCGTGCCCACCATCGCTGCATCGCTTCAACGATGAGGGCCTCGGGTTATCCGGGTCGAATCCGATCGGACACCTCGAAATACCTCCTCGTTTTGCGCAGTTTGTGATTCAATCCGTTCAGTGCGATTTGCAAGGAGCGGATGATGCGTGGGCAGCCGGGATTTTGGGATTTGAACGAGCGTTATGAGCGGTTGAGCGCGGTCGGCGACCCGCTTGAGAAGCTCAATACGATCATACCCTGGCTGGTGTTCGAGAAGCCGCTGGCGAAAGCGCTGAAGCGGTCCGATGGCTTGAAAGGCGGACGTCCCCCGTTCCCGGCGGTTCTGATGTTCAAGATTCTGGTGCTGCAGGCACTTTACAATCTCTCCGATGACCAGGCCGAGTTCGTTATTCAGGATCGGCTTTCGTTTATGCGGTTTCTCGGTTTGTCGCTGTCGCAGAAGGTGCCGGATGCCAAGACGATCTGGCTGTTCCGCGAGAGCCTGGTGCGTGCCGGTGCGATCGAGAACCTGTTCGCCCGTTTCGACAAGCATCTCGCGAATTCCGGCTACTTGGCCAAGGGCGGCCAAATCGTCGATGCGACGATCATCCAGGCACCAAAACAGCGCAACAGCCAGGACGAGAAGGCGGCGATCAAGGCCGGCGACATTCCGGAAGGTTGGCAGGACAAGCCCGCCAAGCTCGCACAGAAGGATCGAGATGCTCGTTGGACGGTGAAGTATTCCAAGGCGAAACAGCCGGCGCAAACGCCGACATCAGCCACGAGCAGGCAGCATGACATTGCCATTCCGATGTTCGGTTACAGGAATCACGCGGGTATCGACCGGGCACATGGATTCATCCGGGGTTGGGCGGTGACCAGTGCAAGCGCCCATGACGGTGCGCAACTCAGGAACGTTGTCGCCAAAGACAACACCGCCTCGACTGTCTGGGCCGACAGTGCCTATCGATCGAAGACAAACGAAGAGTGGCTGGAGAAGAACGGCCTGACATCGGACATTCACCAGAGGAAACCGAAGGGTAAGCTGATGCCGGAGCCGATGTCGAAGGCCAATGGGCGACGATCAAAGATCAGGTCCGCCGTCGAGCATGTCTTCGCCCGGCAGAAGGACAAGATGAAGCTCTTCGTCAGGACCATTGGGATCGGCAGGGCGAAGGTGAAGATCGGCATGGCCAATATCGCCTACAACATGTTGCGCTGTGTCTTTCACGAAGCCAGACGCGCCGCCACACGACACCCGCTGCCCCCAACGGGGTAGAAATACCGAAAATCCCCACACCAAAAACGACCGTCACTCGCCGAGCATAACCTCAAATCGCACCATCAGTGCCGTAAAGCGCGATAATTCGAGGTGTCTGATCGAGTGTCAAGAAAGTCTCGACCTTGTAGCACAAATCTGTCCAACATAATATTCGCGTCCTCCTACCCGCTTACCCGCCTGAGTTCTGGGTGGAGTTCACCGATCCGGCGCTTGCCAATCGGATTCCGGTATGCCGCGCCGCTTGAGGCGCAGCGCTAGGCCGATGGATACGCCGGCACCGATTGCCACGGTCAGGTCGACAAGAACCGTCAGGACTAGTGTCAGAACCAGCAGCAGGATATCGCTTTTCCTGCCGCGCGCATATTCACGCCATTTGTGCGGTTCTGTCATGTTCCAGGCCGTGATGATGAGAAGGCCTGCAAGCGCCGGCATGGCCAGGTAGCTCGCGGCGGGCGCGGCAAACGCCATCACCAGCAAGATGACGACCGCATGCACAAGCCCCGCGACGGGTGTCTTGCCGCCGGCCTTGATGTTTGTCGCGGTTCGTGCAATCGCCCCGGTCGCCGGAAGGCCGGTGAACAGCGCGGACCCGATATTGGCGATGCCTTGCGCCGTCAGTTCGGCATTTGGCCTGTGCTGTCCCTCGATCATCTTGTCGGCCACCATGGCCGACAGAAGCGATT
>Ga0114902_1001120_pt1 | contig 12185 bp, 16 predicted proteins | sample MalvireepMed_s12_FD_87291 | JGI IMG/M metagenome (GOLD analysis project Ga0114902, IMG submission 87291) | Marine viral communities from the Global Malaspina Expedition - Malaspina viral metaG DeepMed_s12 | ecosystem: Environmental > Aquatic > Marine > Oceanic | place: Mediterranean Sea... | reverse complement strand
CGGGCCGGCCGGTCAGTTTGCGATTCGCAGCATACCGACCCTGATTCTGTTCCAGAACGGCCGGGAGGTGGCGCGCCAGAGTGGCGCCATGAATCAGGCCCAGATCAGTCAGTGGCTGCAATCGCAGGGTATTCGCTAGGAAAAATCGGGACAAAGGTGCCTTAGTATGAAGTTTCTGATCATCGGTGTTTTCGTCGCCATCGTGGCTGTCCTGATCTGGCGTAGTAAACAGAACACCGCCCCTGAAGAGCAGGCCTGTGCCATCGACATCGGCAACCTGCTGAAAGCCAATCCGGATGTCCAACCACAGGCCATTGCCGATGTGTTCCAAAAGTACGGCATTGATCAATCTCGGTGTAAGGCTGTGGGCGCGATGGTGATGCCGCAGTTGCGAAAGCAGGGTTTGAAACCGGAAGACGCCCGGATAATGATGGGATAGGTGAGGGCGGCTTACCCTCTCGTTCCCTAGGCTGAATCTACTCATTTGATGAACGGAGAATGCTATGGCTGGTGGTTGGTCACGGGATGGCGCTGTTCAGGATCAGATTGATGCAAGCATCGAAGACGAAGTGCAGCGGGCACGGAGCCAGCTCGGTGGTGGCGAGAGCGCGGTCTATTGTGATGAGTGTGACCGTGCTATTCCCGAAGCTCGCCGCAAGGCCATTCCGGGCGTGCGGCTGTGCATTGCCTGTCAGTCTGCGCTTGAAAAGCAGCAGTCGACGTCTCGGGGTTTTAATCGGCGGGGCAGTAAGGACAGCCAGCTGAGGTGATAGCAAGGCCTGCCTTTATTTCCTTCCAGCCGCGTATCGTCCATTTTTGCATCAAGTTTCCCGAGCCCCCGTGACACGGGGCTTAAGAGTGTTTAACCCGAGGTTTCCAACACAGTTATCCACAGCTTTTGTGAGTAAAGTCTGTGGTAAAACCGATTAATCCATAAGCCTGCACCGACCATAGGTCTTGGCCGCCTCGGCGTATTGATATCACGTTATGGTTATTGAGTGTCCAGCTTTACGTGGGAAATCATTGGGCTTTGTTTACCACGTGTGGATCGGGTTGCTATCGACGGCGCTCCAGGGAAGTCTACGTTAATCTTCAAGGACAGAAGGATTCAGGAATGAGCAAGAAAGTTGTGCTGATGGGTGACTTGGGGATAGACCACCAAGGGTTTCCGCCCACCCCGGTGATTGCCGTCTCACCCGATGTGCTGGTTGATGGCAAACCTGTTGCCCGCGTTGGTGACCCTCTCGCGCCACACTCCAAACCGAAGCAATTGCCCTGGCATTCAACCGCCCTGTGGACTTGCGCACAGCCGGACAGCCTTTACTGAACCAGATTGTCAGCACGGGCATGCAGGTTATCTGCACACGCCACCAATGGGGTGATCTGATTTATCGTAATATTATGGAAAACCAGGACTTTGTCCCTTACCAGAAGCGCATCCTCGAAGGTCGGCGTAACGCTTGGATGGAAACTCGTAGCTAGTTACGGGGATGTGAACTGGGAGATCGTGTACGCCATTTGCAGTAATTACCTCGGCGATTTTCGGGCCTTTGCAAGGTCTTTCGGTTTCGGTTGCGTAAAAGGGTGTTCGCCCGGCTCTTCTGCCACGAGTAGCTGGCCGCCGGACTCCCGGATGCTCCCTCAATCATCAGGTTGTCATTCATCCCTAAGTCTTCAATGTTGTAGCTCAGCTCAGCTCAGCTCATCTCGATCGGTTGCGCCCGCGCGTTCGCGATAGTGCCTGTGTTCCATCGTGAATCCGAAGGCGGGTTTGCCCAGGCCGACCATGTAGCCAGACTTCAAACACGGTGCCCGGGTCCGCGCTGATGCCCCGGAAGGGCGTGAGGTTGGCGACGATGGCATCGCAACTGTCCATCAGTTCGCGGTTGACCTGGGAGATTCGGTGGCCGCGCACGGGTTTGGTATCGTGTTCGGAAAACGTCAGGGCGGTATCCAGCGGGTCTACGCCTTCACAGCCAACCTCCCGAAGCAGGCGCTTTTTCTCGGCTATGCTGGCGTTGTGTTCTTCAGCAGGGAAGAACACCTCTGGGCCGGCGAGGTAGATGCGTTTTGGTTTTGTCATATGAACCTCGGTTCTGATTTCAAGTAACTACTGAGTGTACTTGTACAGCGCTGCTTCGTCAGTGCGTTGTGGTTATATGCAGGACGTGCTGGCAAAGTGTGAGGAAGGGGGTTGCCAGCTGGCTCCCGGAGCTTTCCTCCGGGGTTGCAGCGTCGTGCTGTTGCTCCAGCGTGGCAGGGCTTCTGCCTGGTTGAGCCGAGCTAGCGCCTAGTTGAGAATGTTGTGCTCCGGGCCATAGGGGAAATGGGTGATGTTCTCATGGCCGTCCTCTTCAACCACCAGAATGTCGTGTTCGCGATAGCCTCCAGCGCCCGGCATACCTTCGGGCAGCATGATCATGGGCTCCATGGATACCACCATACCGGGCTGAAGGACCGTGGTGATGTCCTCGCGCAGTTCAAGTCCGGCCTCACGGCCGTAGTAGTGGCTGAGCACGCCGAAGGAATGGCCATAACCAAAAGTCCGGTACTGGAGCAGGTCGTGTTCGCGGTAGATCTCGTTAAGTTCGGCGGCGATATCGCAACACCGAACCCCAGGTCGAATCAGTTCCTGGCCCCGGCGGTGAACTTCGCAGTTTATTTCCCAAAGTTGTAGGTGACGCTCGCTGGGTTGGCCCATGAAAAGGGTGCGCTCCAAAGCGGTGTAATAACCGGCGATCATCGGAAAGCAGTTCAGCGAGAGGATGTCGCCTTTTTCGATCCGGCGGGTGGTCACCGGATGATGGGCGCCGTCAGTGTTGAGACCGGATTGGAACCAGGTCCAGGTATCCCGTAGTTCCGTGTGGGGCAGGCGCTTGGCAATTTCACGGGTCATGGCGGCTGTGCTTGCCAGCGCGACTTCGTGCTCGGGCACGCCTTCGGCGATGGCGTCAACGCAGGCTTCGCCTCCAATGTCGGCGACCGCCGCACCGATCTTGATCAGGTCGATCTCTTCCTGTGACTTGATCATGCGCATCTTCATGGTCATGGCGGATACATCAAGCAGCACCGCATCCGGCAAGGCGGCCTCAAACTTGGCCTTGTTCTCGATGGAAGCATGGTCGAACTCCAGGCCAACCTGTCGCGCTTTCATTGGCACCACTTCGCGGACCGCGCGGAAAAAATTGTCTCGCTGCCAGTCGGTGTAGATCAGGTTGTCACCGATACTGCGGCGGTAGCCCTGGCCACCGTCGATGTTGGTGGTAACCAACGTCGAGCGATCCTGGGTCACCACTAGGGCGTAGCTGCGCCCGAATGCACAGTACAGAAAATCCCCGAAGTAGTTGATGTTATGGATGGAGGTGAATACCACGGCTTCCAGGTCTTGTGCCGCCATCTGCTCACGGAGCTTATTAAGCCGGTTGTTCATTTCGTTCATGCTGAAGGTCGGCCGCATTTTTGGGCCGTTAGGGAGGGTAATGAGGCTTGGCATGGTCATTTATCTGTCTCCTGTCAGTGTGGGTATAGCCAAGCATCTGCGCAACCGCGAGAACGAACAAACGGTGATTTTTAATCCGTGGTCATTAGCGCAGCTTATGTGTTACTGCGTCGGAAAGGAGTTGGTCCCGTTTTTTCAGATGGTCAGCGACCTCTTGTTGCAACCAGGTGGTGAAAAGCTGAACTCGTGGTCGGTCACGGTACTTCTGGGGGCAGGTCAACCAGATTTTTCCATCTTCGAGAACGTCGGGAAACGGTCGGATCAGGGCGCCGGAGTTGAGCTCGGCTTCGCACAGTGATAGACGGCCAAGAGCGATGCCCTGTCCGGCGCATGCGGCTTGAAGCACCAGGTCGGCGCGTGAATAGCTACTGCCGGACTTCAGTTCCAATTCGAAATGGCCCAGGCGGGCGAGAAAGCCTTGCCAGTGGGTGCTGTAGGCCGCATGAGGCATCGAGTCGTGTAGTAACTGCGTCTTGGCCAGGTCGTTGTAATCTCGAAGGCCGGAGCTGGCCAGCAGGGCCGGAGCCATCACCGGGAAGATTCGATCGTCGAAGAGAAACTGTTGACTCAGGTGCCGGTTGTCGGTCCAGAGCGGCGAGATGGCGATGTCCACCTCGTCATTCTTGAAATCCGGTGGTGTGAGATCAGTGTCAATCTGCAGCTGGATATTGGGATAACGTTCGGAAAAGGATGCCAGCCTCGGCATCAACCACTTGGCTGCAAACGAGGGCATAACGCGCAGTTTCAGGGCGCCGTCAGGGCTTTCGTCACCAATCTGGTGCAGGGTTTGGCTCAGTAACTCCAACGCCGTGCTCACACCCTGATACAGGCGCTCGCCATTGGCCGTGAGTCGGATTCCCCGAGGCAAACGGTAGAACAGCGGAAAACCCAGTTGACTCTCCAGCGCCTGAATTTTCTGGCTGACCGCACTTTGCGTTAAAAACAGATCGTTAGCGGCCCTAGTAAAACTCAGGTGTCGCGCTGCAGCCTCGAAGTAACGCAATCCCTCGAGGGACGGCAGGGTGTTTCTTTGAATCATGGCATCGCTCCATTTTGACACCAGGACTTAGCAACCTTTATGCCGGCATTAAAAATGCTAATGGATTGCTGTTAGAAATTCCCGTTTGTCGGAGCTTGGCAATACAGGGATGCTGAATCCACACCCCATTGACTGCAGGAACTAACCATGAAAACACTCAAGAAATTCGTCTCTCCCATACTGATGGCGTCGTTTCTGCCGCTGGCTGCGGGCTTGGCTCAGGCAGACTTGCTGGATGAGATCAAAGAGCGCGGTGAGATCGTCATTGCGACAGAAGCCCGCTACGCCCCGTTCGAAATGATTGAAGATGGCAAGATCGTGGGCCTTGGCAAGGACATCCTCGATGAGATTGTGAAGGAGCTGCCAGGAGTTGAGGTCAAACAGCTTGATGTGCCATTCCAGGGGATTTTGCCGGGCCTAGCGAGTGGGCGGTTTGATTTTGTGGCCACGTCGCTGACTATCACCAAGGAGCGCGCCGAGCAGTTCGCGTTCACTGTACCTTTCTCCACCGCTAGTGTCGCGGTGCTTAAGCGATCCGGAGACGAGCGCATCCAGAGCGCCGAAGATATGGCCGGGCTGGTGATCGGCAGTCAGTCTGGAGCGCCGCAGATCGACGTGCTCAGGGCTTATGAAGAAGAGGTCCTGGTTCCTGAGCGGGGTGAGGGCGTCAAGGAAATCAAAGCTTTCATGGATTACGGCGAAGCTTATGCAGCACTAGCGTCGCGGCGGGTTGATGCCGTCGTGCAGTCCCTCCCCAACCTGTCACCGCTAGTCCGCGAGCGGGCCGATATCTTCGAGATAGTTCAGCCGCCGTTTGGCCCTGCCACCTATTACGCCTGGGCCGGTCGCGATGACGAAGACAGTGCCTCTCTGGTGCAATTCTTCAGTGACGGCATCGCCCGGCTCAACAGAAGCGGCAAGTTGGCAGAGCTGCAGAAAAAATGGCTCGGTTTCGAGATGACTGTGCCCAGCGATGAGGTTCCTGCCCCGATCAACTGATCCGCGCCTGACGAGAAACGGGAGGCTAGCATGTTTGATTTTACAACCGTGATACCCTACCTGCCGCAACTGCTTAAGGGCCTGGCAAGCACACTGGGCGTCTCTTTCAGTGCCATCGGGTTCGGGTTGGTGTTGGGTTGGGCGATCTGCCTCGGGTTGGTGAGCCGCCATGCCTGGCTGAGGCACAGTGGCCGGGTTTACGTCAGCTTCTTTCGCGGCACTCCGCTGCTGGTGCAGCTGGTGCTCGTGTTCTATGCCCTTCCGTCGATCGGCCTCAGCCTGCCACCCCTGGTGGCAGCGGTGCTGGCCCTGACGCTCAACACCGCAGCGTTTCAGAGTGAAATCCTGCGGGCAGGCTTCGCCATGCTGCCCAAAGGTCAGACCGAGGCGGCGCGGGACCTTGGTGTATCACCGCTGAACATCCTGTTGCACGTACAGGTGCCCCAGGTGCTCCGCAGCATGTTGCCTGCGCTGACCAACGAGACCCTGGACATCATCAAGAACTCGGCTCTGGTTTCCGCCGTAGCTGTACATGAGCTGATGCGCACCGCCCAGACGCTGGCATCGGCCACTTACCGACCCATCGAGTTTTTCGTCACAGCCGGGCTGCTATACCTGTCGGTGACCCTCCTGACGGCCAGTGTCGGGCGCTGGCTGGAAACGCGCATGCGGATGGCCTGAGGATTGACCATGCTGGATCTGACCCTGTTCCAAGACTACCAAGACAGCATTGTCACCGGCATTGTGATGACGCTGAAAATGAGCCTGGTGGGCATCATCGCGGGCAGTGTGCTCGGCTTGCTGCTGTTCGCGTTGTTGCGAGTTGGTGGACGCTTTCTGGCCCCGCTCTACCGCGCCTACATTACTCTGTTCCGCGGAACGCCGCTGTTGGTGCAGTTGTTCGTGGTGTTCTATGGCGGCCCCCATGTCGGTCTCGACTGGAGCGCCGAAAAAGTCGGCTTGATCGGACTGACGCTCTACGGAGCGGCCTATTTTGCCGAACTATTCCGTGCCGGGTTCGAAGCAATTCCCATGGGTCAGGTCGAGTCAGCCCGGGATCTGGGATTGAGTGACCTGCAGATCTTCCAGACCGTGCTCTGGCCGCAGATGCTTGCTCGCACCATTGCCCCGATGGTGGGCCAGAGTGTGATTCTGGTTAAGGAATCCTCAGTGCTTTCGATCATCACGGTGGCGGAACTGACCAATGTGGCCATGACCATCGCCAATCAGACCTACGCCATGGTGGAGCCTTATGTGCTGCTGGCGCTGGCCTACTGGGGCATTGCCATTGCTATCGCCCGGGTAGGGGCTGCACTGGAAGCCCGCGTCACCCGCTATCAAACCCGCTGACGACGTCACTGACCGACGTCCGTCACTGACATCAGATAACCGCCGAGGAAGCTGTCATGAGCCACTCTCACGCCATTGAATTGAATCAGGTCCACAAACACTACGGCGACCACCATGTGTTGCGGGGGATCGACCTCAAGGTCAAACCCGGAGAAATCGTAAGCATTATCGGTGGTTCGGGCTCCGGAAAATCCACCATGCTCCGCTGCGTCAACTTCCTGGAGGAATACACCGGCGGTGAAATCCTGGTGAACGGCCAGATGGTGGGCTTCGGCAGCAAACCTGGCGGCAGCAACTACCGGCTGCCGGAAAAAGAAATCCGCCGAACCCTCAGGGATGTCTGCATGGTTTTCCAGCAATTCAACCTCTGGCCGCACATGCGGGTGCTGGATAATGTCGCCTCGCCGCTGCGACTGGTCAAATCCGTCAGCGCCCATCGCGCCCGCGAACAGGCGATGGCACAACTTGAACGTGTTGGCATGGCCCACAAGGCCGATGCCTATCCCGGGCAGTTGTCGGGTGGGCAGCAACAACGGGTCGCCATTGCCCGCGCGCTCACCATGCAGCCGAGCATCATGCTGTTCGATGAGCCTACTTCGGCCTTGGATCCGGAGCTGGTTGGTGAAGTGCTCAATGTGATTCGGGATCTCGCTGAGGCCGGTATGACGATGATGATCGTTACTCACGAAATGGGGTTTGCAGCGCAGGTCTCTGATCGTGTGGTCTTCCTTGCCGATGGCCGGATCGAGGAGCAGGGCGACCCCGAACAGCTGTTCGCTAATCCCCAGAGCTTGCGCCTGAGGAAGTTCCTCTCCTCATGGAACGAACGTCAGTCGAGTAATAGTCTGCCGGCGGTGAAGCAAATACTGGACGGTGCGGCATGAGTCGCTCTAACTCGACAGGTGGTCGCCGATGAAAGCCGGCATTTTCTTTGGGGCGTTCGCGGGCGCGTCCTGGGGCCTGGTGTTCCTGCCTCCGGCCCTTCTACCCGGTTTCCACCCACTCTTGCTCACCTGTGGCCGTTTTGTCGCCTATGGGGTTCTGGCCCTATGTCTGCTCCTGCCGATTCTCCGTCGGCTGCGCCGAAAGTGGTCCTGGCAATATTTACCGGCTTTGATCCGGTTATCTCTTAGTAGCAACATTATCTATTTTATGCTGCTGTCCGCGGCTGTCCAACGCATCGGGATTGCAGCGACTTCGCTGATCATCGGGTTGCTTCCCCTAACCATTACGCTACTGGGGCGCAGCAAACACGATGCACCATCACTCACCAAGCTGTTATGGCCGATGCTGGCGGTTCTGGCCGGCGTCGCGTGCATCAACATTGAGGCGCTGTCTCAGGTCGAATCGTTGGCAACAGACTGGTACGAGCCCATGCTGGGCTTGCTGATGGCTGTCGGGGCCCTGGCCAGCTGGAGCTGGTACGCCTGGGACAACGCTCGCGCGCTGGAGAGAACCAAGTTCGACAGTAACGAGTGGTCGTTGCTGGTTGGTCTGATGACGGGGTTTGTCGCGGCCGGAGTGTGGGGGGGGATCGATTGGCTGGCTCCTGTTGCCACGCCGCCAGCCGGTGACCACCAATGGACGTTGTTTTGGGGTCTGAACCTATTGTTGGCGCTGGTTTCGTCCTGGTTGGGGTATATGGCTTGGAATGCCTGTACACGGCGCCTTCCGCTGACACTGACGGGGCAGATGGTGGTATTTGAAACCCTGTTTGCTCTGGCCTACGGCTTTGCCTACCTGCAACGGTTGCCCAGCACCTTAGAGGCGATCTCCATCGTGCTGCTGGTAGGTGGAGTGGTGGCTTCGGTCCGCCTGCATGCCGAACACCGGGGTGAACTAGTGGGCCGACCTCAGCCAGTTACGCGGACAACTGGTGCGCATGGAGGAGACACTAGGTCAGAAGTGCCAAGCGTTACTTATTGAGACAAATCTCTCATATACAGAGCTTGTGTGTGTAAAGTCAGTGGCAATACCTGTTTGTTGATCAGATCGCCTGTCATGGGAAACTGGATGAGGCACTGGGAGCAGAGAGCATCGGATATGTGCTGTCGGAACCGCCCAAGGGTTGGCAGGGAGAAACTGGCTTCATCGATGGAGCGCGGACGGACCTCGTGTTTTGCGGTGATGAGGTCCGCAACTGGGCTTTTGTGATGTACGGGCCAGTGATCATGGATGATCTTTTGACATCAAAGTCATGGCAGAGTTATCCAGGTAACTCACGCCAGGCTCACCGGTGACTTCGCGTAAAAGCGCGGCAGCGATGGTGTCGGCTCTGACCGGGCGATAGCGCTTCGGGATAACGGGTGCCAGCAGGCGGCTGGCCATCAACCCCAGTTTTTCGGCGGGCCGGCTTTCTTCTCGCTCAGCGTCGATCAGCGACGGCCTTGCCAGTACCACGCGTTCAAATCCCATCCGGGCCACGGCTGATTCCACCTCGCCCTTGGTTTGTAGATAAAAACTCCGGCTTTTCTCGTTCGCTCCGAGCGACGAATTCAGCACAAACACACTGGCCCCGGCCGCCCTGGCTTGTTCGGCACAGGCGATCACCAGGTCGTGATCAACACGGTAGAAGGCTTGTTTTGAGCCGGCTTGTTTGAGCGTGGTGCCAAGGCAGCAGATAACGGCATCGACTGACCACCAGTCGGCTGGCGGCAGCGGCAAATCGAACGGAGTGACTGGGTTATGGACTTGCCCCGGGCTTGCCAGCGGCCGGCGAGTGGGCGCCACGATGGTTTCAAACCGGCCATCTTTGCTTGCCTGGTTCAGCACCTGGCTGCCGACGGCGCCGGTTGCTCCAAGGATCACCAGCTTCATCGGGAACTCCTTTTAGTGGGTAGTGGGCATTACCGGGTCAACCGGGGAAATGGTATCCTCTTCCCCGAATTTATAGTTCGCAAATCAAGCCAAAGTGCCGGCACCCGGTAGGTTACCTTTAATCCGGAATTCGAGTGTTACCCATGAGAATCATTATTCGTTATTTTTTCCGCGCCCTGCGCCTCGTTTTGACGCCGTTCATGCTGCTCAGCGAGAAGCTCAGCACGCCCAAGGGCATCACTCGCAGTGAGGAGCAGCAAGCCCGTGTTGACGAGGCCAGCAAGAACCTTGCCCTGTACCAGTTCAAAGCTTGCCCTTTCTGCATCAAGGTGCGTAAGGAAATCGCCCGGCTGGGGCTGAACATTGAAACCCGCGACGCCCAGCACGACCCGCAGCATCGTGCCGCGCTGGAGGCTGGCGGTGGTCAGATCAAGGTGCCTTGCCTGAAGATTCGTCAGGACGATGGCAGTGAACGGTGGCTGTACGAGTCTGATGACATCAAGGCCTGGCTGCGGGAGCGATTTGAGCCGGGTTTTGAAAGCCAGGCCTGAGCAAGTCGTGTTACAGGGCTTTCGAGTCGTTAACCTTATGCCCACTCAACTTTCTGATCCAGGAGTCGCCCTATGAGTCTGGCCATCGCATTGCATGTTCTCTCCGCCGTGGTCTGGGTCGGTGGTATGTTTTTCGCCTACATGGCTATGCGCCCTGCGGTGGTCGAGGTGGTTGATGCCTCACAGCGGGGTGCGCTCTGGTGTACAACCCTGTCCCGGTTTTTCCGGTGGGTATGGGCAGCGGTGATTCTGCTGTTGGTGACCGGTTACTGGATGATCTTCAGCGTGTTCGGCGGTATGGCCGGCTCAGGCTGGCATATCCACCTGATGCAAGCGCTCGGGATTGTGATGGTCCTGCTCTATGCTCACGTTTACTTCGCTCCCTTCCGGCGCCTGAGGCAGGCGGTCGCTAATCAGGATCCTCAGGAAGGTGGCCGCCAGGTGGGGCAGATTCGCAAGCTGGTGGGCACCAACCTGATTCTGGGCCTGATCGTGGTGGCGATTGGAGCTGGTGGGCGGTACTTGTAGTAACCCCTTAATACCCGCCCCGACACCACCACTGCTAATGTTTCCTGACCTGGCAATACAAACACAAGGAGACAGCCATGAGCGGGAAGAAGATTCTGATGATTACCGGTGATTTCACCGAAGACTACGAAACCATGGTGCCGTTCCAGGCACTGCAGGCCGTTGGCCATACGGTTCATGCCGTTTGCCCGGACAAGAAAGCGGGCGACTCGGTCGCTACGGCGATTCATGACTTCGAGGGCGACCAGACCTACAGCGAAAAGCCCGGCCACCGGTTTGCCCTGAACGCGGATTTTGACGGACTCGACCCCGCCAACTACGACGCGCTGGTAGTGCCCGGAGGCCGCGCTCCCGAATACCTGCGGCTCAACAAGGATGTACAGGATCTGGTTCGCCATTTCTTTGAAACCAACAAACCCGTGGCGGCGATCTGCCATGGCGCTCAGTTGTTGGCGGCAGCCGGGGTTCTGAAGGGGCGCAAATGCTCTGCCTATCCGGCCTGCCAGCCCGAGGTGGAACAGGCCGGCGGTACCTTTGCCGCTATTGAGGTTGATCAGGCAGTCACCGATGCTAATCTGGTAACAGCGCCTGCGTGGCCAGCCCATCCGGCCTGGCTTGCGCAGTTCTTCAGATTGCTGGATCAGTAACACCTCAGGGGCTCGTCCGCGGGTTCCTCACCACCCTCAAGCGCATCAATCACTCGCGGGGAGGCCGTTATGTGCAAGCTCTTTATCAACGCTGATTCGGAGCTTTGGGTCAGCCGAACCCACTCCCTGCGTATTGACGGCATGGTCACCAGTGTGCGGATGGAAAACGCCTTTTGGCAGGTACTGTCGGAACTGGCTGAGCGGGATGGTATGAATCTGCCGCAGATGATTACCCGGCTTTACCATGAGTCCATTGATGCCGGCCATGATCTCGGAAATTTCACTTCTTTCCTTCGGGTCTGCGCGCTGCGTTACCTTGAACTGCAACTGAGTGGCGACGTGCCCAGGGACACCCGGGTACCGATTTCCTCACTGGATGCCGACCGTATTCTCTCCGTCAAGCGCGATAAATCGGCAACGCCGGACGTGGTTAGCAAAGTGAAGCACTGACTGCGAGACGATCGACCAGACAGCGTTAACAGGCTGGCGGTCGTTCGTCTTCAACCGCTTCGCTTCCAGCTGCAGCAAACGCCACCACTGGCTATAATGATGCCCCTCAAACCGTCCCAGAGAACGCTATGCCCATCGAAAAGAATCAAGTGGTCCTGTTTCACTACAGTGTAAGAGATGAACAGGGCAATGAAGTTGAAAATTCCCGTGGCGGAGAGCCGAACGCCTACCTGCATGGCCACGGCGGTATTATCCGGGGGCTGGAAGAGGCTCTGGAAGGCCGCGAGGCAGGCGATACCTTCAGT
>Ga0114902_1001110_pt1 | contig 12254 bp, 8 predicted proteins | sample MalvireepMed_s12_FD_87291 | JGI IMG/M metagenome (GOLD analysis project Ga0114902, IMG submission 87291) | Marine viral communities from the Global Malaspina Expedition - Malaspina viral metaG DeepMed_s12 | ecosystem: Environmental > Aquatic > Marine > Oceanic | place: Mediterranean Sea... | reverse complement strand
ATAATATAGAGTCTATAATTGTAAGTTATTTAAACGATCCTATTTCTCAAGAAAAATCTGCAGAGCTTATATTTGGAGCTCTTGCTTCTAAAGGGAGTTTGCCCGTTATGGCACACGAAAAATTACCAGAAAACAGAGGTTTTTTAACCAATTCCTTATCAAGATTAGGGTATAGCGTTCCTGAACGGGTTGGAATGAATAGTAAGACCCTGAAAAAAGTAGATTCTGTAATGAAACTTGCTATTAGTTCTGGAGCTACTCCTGGCGGACAAATTTTAATTGCAAGACAAGGAAAGGTAATTTATAATAAAAACTTCGGAAAGTTCTCTTATGGTGCAGACTCAGAACCTGTTAGGAGCAATAACTTATACGATCTTGCTTCTTTAACCAAAATAACGGCTACCTTGCCAAATATCATGCAATTGGTAGAGAAGAAGGAAATTACTTTTAATTCAACCTTAGGAGAAATGCTTCCTGAATTGAAAGGGAGTAACAAAGAAGATTTAAAATTGTTGGCAGTGCTTTCTCATTACGCTCGTTTAAAACCTTGGATTCCTTTTTATATAAGTACTTTGGATGAAGGGACCAAAAAGCCCTTAGATACGTATTATAAAGATGCTCCAACAAAGAATTTTGATACTCAAGTTGCCGATCATCTTTATATTAGAAATGATTATAAAGATTCTATTATTGATCAGATAAAAGAAAGCGAATTGCTGAGTAAACTTCAGTACAGATACAGCGACCTACCCTTTATTTTATTGCAACGCTATTTAGAAAATTATTACCATAGACCATTAGATAAAATAGCTCAAGATAATTTTTATAAATCTTTAGGGATGAATTATACTACCTTTAATCCATTAGATAAATTTGGAAAAGGAGAGATTGTTCCTACAGAAGTAGATGATTATTTTAGATATCAAACCATTCAAGGATATGTGCATGATATGGGAGCCGCTATGCTTGGTGGTGTTGGTGGGCATGCTGGACTTTTTAGTACTTCAAATGATCTTGCTAAGATGATGCAAATGTATCTTCAAAAAGGATATTATGGAGGCAAACGCTATTTTAGTTCCGAAACCTTAGATAAGTTTAATACCTGTTATTATTGCGACCAAGATAATAGAAGAGGGGTAGGATTTGATAAACCACAATTGGGAGAATCTGGTCCTACATGTGGCTGTGTATCAATGATGAGTTTTGGACATAGTGGCTTTACAGGAACCTATGCTTGGGTTGATCCTACAGATAGCTTGGTTTATATATTTTTGTCTAATAGAACGTATCCAACCATGTTAAATCGAAAATTAATTTCTGAAGGTACGCGTACTGTAATTCAGGAGATTATCTATGAATCGATTGAGAGATAACAGAAATTTAAAAATTCTTTTGTAAATATATTCCTATTGTTTCGACTCAGTTTTAAATCTATAATTAAGGTTTAATTTCCAGAGCCTGTTCTGAGTTTGCCGAAGGGTTTTATGTCTAAATGGATTAAATTATTTTCCTTTGAATACCTCTTGGGCTTGCCCCAAGGTTGTAGATTTAATAGATAGCTTTAAGACCGTTCTATTTTCAGAAAAAGAAAAAGCTATTTAGCACCTAAGAAATTAGTGAGATCTTAAAAGTTTGCCATTAAATCTCTCTGGTGTAATTAATATTTTAACTTAGTATATTCATTTAAATTAAAAAGTATGCGAATAGGGATTGTGTGTTATCCAACATTTGGCGGAAGTGGAGTAGTAGCAACAGAGTTAGGAATGGCTTTAGCAACACGCGGACACGAAATTCATTTTATAACTTACAAACAACCCGTTCGTTTGGCATTACTTAGTGGAAAAATCCATTTTCATGAAGTAAATGTACCAGAATACCCATTGTTTCATTACCAACCATATGAACTAGCATTGTCTAGTAAATTAGTGGATATGGTAAAACTTCATAAACTGGAAGTGTTACATGTTCATTATGCTATTCCTCATGCATATGCTGCTTATATGGCTAAAAAGATGCTGAAAACACAAGGAATTGAGATTCCTATTGTTACAACACTTCATGGTACAGATATAACCCTTGTAGGAAATCACCCTTTCTACAAACCTGCTGTTACTTTTAGTATCAATAAATCTGATGTGGTTACTTCAGTTTCACAAAGTTTAAAAGAGGATACAAACCGACTTTTTGATATAAAAAAGAAAATACATGTAGTTCCAAACTTTATAGATGTATCTAAATATAAGCATAGCTTTACTGATTGTCAGCGTGGGATGATGGCTACAGATAAAGAGCGTATAATAACACATATAAGTAACTTTAGAAAAGTAAAGCGCATTTCAGATGTAATCAATATTTTCTACGGAATTCAAAAAGAAATTCCTTCCAGACTAATAATGGTAGGCGAAGGTCCTGAACGAGAAGGAGCAGAAGCTTTGTGTGATGAATTAGGGATTGGCAACAAAGTTGCTTTTCTTGGAAATAGTAATGAAGTAGATAAAATACTTTGTTTCTCCGACTTATTTTTATTGCCTTCTGAAACCGAAAGTTTTGGTTTGGCAGCATTAGAAGCAATGGTAAATGAAGTTCCTGTAATATCTAGTAATACAGGAGGAATTCCTGAGGTAAATAAAGATGGGTTTAGCGGTTATTTAAGCAACGTTGGCGATGTAGAGTCCATGACAAATAACGCTATTAAGATTTTAAAAGAAGATAAAGTTTTAAATCAGTATAAAAAACAAGCTAGAGAACAAGCTACTTTGTTTGATATTAACCAAGTAGTCCCTAGGTATGAAGAAATATATGAAAAAGCTTATAAAAAGGCTTTTTAGTATAATTTAACTTTGAGTTACTTTCTATAGAATTGTGGTATCTTTGAATTTTACAAATTCTATGAAAACACTAAAAAGTACTTCCTTAGAAGAATTTTATAAAGAAGCTGCTGCATTTACTGGTAGAGATATAGATACTTTATTACCACCTGGAATTAATAAAGAAATAGGGCATTTTAATATTTTCGATATTTCAGAAACTATAAAGCAGGTAAAACGTAAAAATATAATGCCTTATAACCGTAGAGCTTATTATAAAATAAGTTTAATACGTGGGAAGAATAGGGCAGAGTATGCAGATAAAGTTATAGATATTGAAAAAAATGCACTACTCTTTGCTACCCCAAAAGTACCGTATCATTGGTTTCCATTAGAAGAAAATCAAGCAGGTTCTTTTTGTGTGTTTACGGATGAGTTTTTAATAAAAAATTTAACGGGAATAGTTTTAGACGAGTTGCCTATTTTTAAATCTGGAGGCTATCCTGTTTTTGAAATAGAAGATGAAGAAGCAGAGGAACTTCAACTGATTTTCAATAAAATGAAAACAGAAATAGCTTCAAATTATGTATATAAGTACGATTTGCTTCGGAATTATGTAATGGAACTTATTCATCAAGGACAAAAATTACAACCAGCTACACAATTACATACCGATAAAAATGCATCAGCAAGGATAATCTCCTTATTTATAGAATTATTAGAACGTCAATTCCCTATAGAATCTCCCGAACAAAAACTAGTACTGCGTACAGCAAAAGAATATGCAGAGCGCTTGGCTATTCATGTAAATCACCTAAACAAGGTGCTTAAAGATAATATGGGGAGAACAACAACAGATATTATAAGTAGTAGAATTATCCAAGAAGCTAAAATTTTACTAAAGCAAACCGATTGGAATATTTCTGAAATAGCTTATAGTTTGGGCTTTGAAGAAGTAGCTCACTTCTCTAATTTCTTTAAAAGACAAACTTCTGTAGCTCCAGTTAGTTTCCGTTCTTAAATCTTATTATTTGAATTTTGCAAACAATCCTTTGATGTTTGCAAACAGTCCCCTTTGTTTTTAGTTGAACTTTGTACTATCAAAATTTTAATAATAATTAATAATTAAAAAAATGAAAACAGAAAACAACAAAGTAGCTTTGGTAACAGGAGGGAGCAGAGGTTTAGGTAGAGATATGGCTATAAATCTTGCAAAGAAAGGGATTGATGTCATACTTACTTATAGAAGCAATAAAGAACAAGCAGATAACGTAGTAACCGAGATTCAGGCAATCGGACAAAAAGCAATAGCATACCAATTGGACACCTCAAAAATAGCTACATTTGATGCTTTTATCACTCAAGTAACTAATCATTTACAAGAGCATACAGGAAGTCCCAACTTTGATTTTCTAATAAATAATGCAGGAACAGCATTGTATGCACCTTTTATAGAAACTACCGAGGAGCAATTTGATGAGATGCTTAATATTCACTTAAAAGGTGTTTTCTTTTTAACACAAAAGACAGTTCCTTTTATAAATAAAGGGGGACGAATTATCAATATATCTTCAGGACTGGCTCGTTTTTCTTTCCCAGGTTCTTCTACCTATGCAACAATGAAAGGCGGAGTAGAAGTTTTTACCAGATATTTGGCAAAAGAATTAGGAGAAAAAGGTATTGCAGCCAATATAGTAGCTCCAGGTGCTATTGAAACCGATTTTGGAGGTGGACGTGTAAGAGATAATAAAGAAATTAACAATCACATTGCAGGTATAACAGCATTAGGTCGTGTTGGTTTACCTCAAGATATTGGTGGTGTAGTAGCTTTTTTATGTACCGAAGAAGCACGCTGGATTAACGGACAACGCATAGAGGTTTCTGGGGGAATGATGGTTTAAAAACAGATATAGCAAAAAAAAGGTCTAAAAAGTATCTAATCTCTACGTGTTGCAGTGAGTTTGTTAAGCTCCTTTTGACAATTGGAAATTGCTTTTTAGACCTTTTCTTTTGATGTGTTTCTAAATTACCTAACTAAATTATTGTCCAATTAAACTATCAAAAACAAGGCATCAAAAATTAAAATATCCCCTATATTTGTAGCAAGAAAATAATACAATACTATTCATGAGTAATACCATCACAGCAACAGATTTTAATTTTCCAAATCAGGAAAGTGTTTATAAAGGAAAGGTTAGGGAAGTTTATAATATTGGAAACGATTTGTTAGTGATGATTGCTACAGATAGACTTTCTGCTTTTGATGTAATTATGCCAAAGGGAATTCCTTACAAAGGTCAGATTTTAAATCAGATTGCAACCAAAATGATGGATGCTACAAAAGACATTGTTCCAAATTGGTTGGAAGCTACTCCAGATCCAAATGTAGCTGTTGGTCAGCTTTGTGAACCTTTTAAAGTAGAAATGGTTATTCGTGGATATTTATCGGGTCATGCAGCTAGAGAATACAAAGCAGGAAAACAAACGCTTTGTGGAGTTACAATGCCAGAAGGACTAAAAGAAAATGATAAGTTTCCAGCACCAATTATTACGCCTTCTACAAAAGCAGATCAAGGAGATCATGATGAAGATATTTCGAGAGAAGCTATTTTAAAAAAGGGAATTGTTTCTGAAGCAGATTATTTAGTATTAGAAAAATATACCCGTGCATTATTCCAAAGAGGAACTGAAATTGCAGCAGCACGCGGATTGATTTTAGTAGATACTAAATATGAATTTGGAAAAACAAAAGACGGTGAAATTGTTTTAATAGATGAAATTCATACCCCAGATTCTTCACGTTATTTTTATGCTGATGGATATGAAGAACGTCAAGAAAAAAGTGAAGCACAAAAGCAACTTTCTAAAGAGTTTGTGCGTCAATGGTTAATAGAAAATGGTTTTCAAGGGAAAGAAGGACAGCAAATTCCAGAAATGACCGATGCTTATATAACGTCTGTTTCAGAAAGATATATTGAGCTTTATGAAAATATTACAGGAGAGAAGTTTGTAAAAGCAGATGTTAGTAATATTCAATCGAGAATAGAAGAGAATGTGCTCAATTTTTTAAAAGCATAAACCCTTTATAGAGGGTTTAATTTCCAAAGCCTGTGCCGAGTTTACCGAAAAACTTAAGTTCGAAATAAATTAAGATTGTTTGGTTTGACTGCCTCGTGCGCTTGAATCAAGATAGTTGATTTAATAATATAATAGTGATAAATTTTAAGCCTTGACAGTAAATGTTGAGGCTTTTTTGTTTGTGTATTTTTTGTTCTAGATACCTATATGGGAAACAAAAGGGAGAAAAGTGGTTGAAACTTTTACGTTTTAAGATTGACAATTTTAATAGATCAACTAAAGAAGGCTTATGAGTTATCTGGACATCCATACTATCAAGTAAAACATAACTTTTGTTTTAACACAAATAACATTGTATTAACTTACCTTTTATAAAAAATAGTTTTTTTTGCTTACTTTTAGAAAATAGTCTCATTATAAAATAGGTATCGTCTAGAGTGGCATCTTATAAAATTCATAGAAACATAAAATTATCTTCTGAGATAGATATAAACTCTAAAGAAGGGTTTGATCTTATCTTTAAATTATACTATGGAAAACTGTTTCATATTGCCAAAGGATATTTAGTGTTTAATGAAGATGCTGAAGAAATAGTACAGAATGTATTTTTACAACTTTTAGAAAATAAAGATACTGCCTCTAAAATCAATAATCTTAATAATTACTTATATACCTTAACCAAGAATGCTTGCCTAGATCATTTAAAGCATTTAAAAGTTAAATCAAATTTCTCCGAGCAAAAGAAAAAAATTCAACAAGGCTTAATTAATGACGAAGCAGCTTCTTTACTGATAGAAAATGAGTTGAGTAAAAGGATAGAAGAAGCAATTGCGTTACTACCTGAAAAATGTAAAGTAGTATTTGTAAAAAGTAAGTATGAAGGCTTAAAACGAAAAGAAATAGCTAGTATATTAGATATTTCACCACGTACAGTGGATAATCATTTGGCAAATGCTTTAAAGCATATGCGACTGCATTTAAAAGAATACATTACATATTTATTTTAAAAAAAAACTAAATTTCGTTTAGGTAATTCTTCATTTTAAATCGTCTATAATTAAAGAGGCAATTTTTTAAATGAAAGAATTATTAAAAAAATATATTGAAGGGAAAACCGATGCTACAGAAACGGAGACTGTAGAAAATTGGATTCTTAGTAGTGATAAAAATCAGAAGACTTACAATATTTTAAAGACTGCTAATACTATTAATTCCTTTGAGGAAACCGAAGCCCGAATTAATGTAGATAAAGAATTAATTAAGCTTAAAGCGAGCAAGACCAAATCTTCAAAATCAATACGGACTTATTATAAATACGCAGCTATTTTTATAGTGCTGTTAGGAGGGGCGTATATATTTTTAATTCAAAATTCCTTTCAGCAAAAATCCATTCCAGAAAATGCAATAACACTTACGTTAGATGATGGTACAATAAAGGTTATTTCTGAAAACTCTGAAGAAGAAATACTAAGTAGCACAGGAAAAATGGTAGGAGTAAAAGGTTTAAATAAGATTGTATATAAAAACATAGCTAATAACATTGAAACGGAAGCGGTTTCTTATAACACCTTAAATGTACCCTACGGAAAACAATTTAACCTAGAATTGGCAGACGGTTCTGTTATATACTTAAACGCTGGGAGTAGAATAACTTACCCAACAAATTTTAACGGTCAAAAACACAGAGAGGTTTTAATTAGTGGAGAAGCATTTTTTGAAATAGCAAAAGATACATTACACCCATTTGTGGTGAGAGCAAATAACCTTGGAGTACAAGTTTATGGTACAAAATTTAACGTGTCGGCATATAAGGAAGATGCTACCGTACAAACAGTTTTGGTAGAAGGTTCTGTAGGGCTGTATTCTGAAAATGAAGATAAAAAAACAGAAACTACATTTTTAAAGCCTGGATATATGGCAATCTGGGAGAAGGCTGATGAAAATATCTCAATAGGTAAAACAGATGTATCTATTTATACCTCATGGATGCAAGGCGAGTTAGTATTTAAGCATATGCCATTTAGAAATATTTTGAAAAAATTAGAAAGACACTACAATGTGTCAATAGATATGCCTACAGATTCAATTGCAAATTTAACTTTTACAGCAAGTTTTAATGAAGATAAGGCGTTGCCAGAAGTATTAGAAACTTTTAAACAATATTATGGAATTCATTATCAAATAAACAATAATAAAGTAAATATATATTAACACATAAAACTATGGAGTCTATGAATAAATAAAGCTAATGAAACATCCATGTCTAATTTTTAGTCATACATCGGAATGCTTATCTGGATGTTCCGCATGATTACTAAATACAATAAAAAAGCACATGAAAGCTAACTAAGAAACTCTTGATATAAAAAAATCGGAAAATGCAGCCACATTTCCCGATTTAGAGAGTGATTAAATTATTTAACCACATTTTTAAGAAAAGCAAAAATATGAAAAATCTAACTAGGATTAGGAAAAACATTCCTATTCACCAAAGTCATGTTTTAAAAATGAAATTGTCTGTTGTACTATTTTTTTTCATGATAATTCAAGTAAACGCCAATTTAACTTACGGACAAAAAGATAAAGTATCCGTTAACCTCCAAAATGTAAATTTAGATAGAGTACTAACAGCTATTGAGTCGCAAACAGATTATCGATTTATTTATAAAGACGATGAAATAGATTACAAAAAGAGTGTTTCAATCAAGGTAGAGAAATCGCCAATAGAAGAGGTATTACAAGATTTATTCAGAAATACTTCTATAGACTACCAAGTAGTTGGAACCCAAATTATTTTAAAGCCGAATAAGCATATTAAAACAGAGGTTTTAACGCAAAAAACTACTATTGTACAAGTATCTGTAAATGGAAGTGTATTAGATGATAATGGGCAACCCTTACCAGGAGCTAGTATTTTAGAAAAAGGAACAACTAATGGTGCTACCACAGATTTTAACGGGAATTTTTCTTTAACACTTACTAATTCTGATGCGGTTCTAGTTGTATCTTATATTGGATTTGTAGCTAAAGAAGTAGCAGTAAATGGGAATGAAAATATAACAGTAACACTTGAAGAAGATTTTGCAAAACTCGATGAGGTAGTAGTAATTGGGTATGGGCAACAATCAAAAGCTAAAGTAATAGGTTCTGTAGGTAAAATAGAGGAAGAAGAACTTTCCAAAGTAGCGTCATCATCTGTAGGGCAACAATTAGCGGGGAAAATGTCAGGAGTTGTAGTTAATCAATCAAATGGACAACCAGGAGCGGCATCTCAAATTGTTATTAGAGGTACTGGTACGTTAACTGCGGGGACAAATCCATTGATAGTTGTAGATGGATTTCCATTATCCGAAGGGAGTTCATTAAACTCAATTAATCCAGATGATATTGCAACAGTTAATGTTTTAAAAGATGCGGCATCTGCATCTATTTATGGGTCTAGAGCAGTAAATGGGGTTATTTTAGTAACTACAAAACAAGGGAGTAAGAATGAAAAAACTACAATTACGTTAGATACTTATGTTGGGATGCAAGAACAAAGTTCTGGTGTAGAATTGGTGGATGCATACCAATTTGCACAATTTATAACAGAAGCACGAAATTGGGGGTATGTTTCCAAAGATCCAGCAAACCGTAGCGCAACAGATCCTAATTCTGTTCGAGTTACTAAAACTATAAACGGTCAAGGGATAGACGGACGAGAATTGTATTTAGATTTTCTGCAACCCTACCTAGATGGAAAACCAGGTCTTACAAATACAGATTGGATGGATGTTGCCTTTAGAGCTGCAGCAATGTATAATTATAACCTTTCAGCCTCAGGAGGTAATGAAAAAACAAAATTCTATACTTCTTTAGGTTATTTTAATCAGGAGGGAATTGTTATAGGAAGCGATTTAAAAAGATATTCTGCTAACATAAATTTAAATTCGAAATTAACAGATAAGATAAATATAGGTGTAAGTGTAAAACCTTCATTTACAGATCAAAATGCATTAGATCAAGGTAGTAGAAGTTCAGGAGCTATCGCCTTAGTTCCTTTAAATTTTTCTTATTACAGTCCATATACAGACAATGGAGATATTAATATAAGTGAGCAAATAATAAATGAGCAACGAGAAATTGAAGGAGTACGTATTAATGGTACCCCTGTTGAAAATTTATTAGCAACCTCAACAATGGTGAAAGATAATAGGCAACAATTTAGAGTATTTGGAAACGTATTTGCCGATTTTGAAATCGTTAAAAATTTAAAATATAAAATTTCATTAGGCGGAGATTATGAAAACTACACTCGCAATTTTTATTATCCATCCTCGGTTGGTTCATATAGAACGCCAGCTCCTCGTTCTGATGCCGAAGCTACTCAGGATAAACAAACTAGATATAATTATTTAATAGAGAACACATTGAATTATGATTTTTCTTTAGCTAAACATAATTTTGATTTATTAGCAGGTTATACATTTCAAAAGGAAAACATAGATTTTTCAAGTACTGTAGGTACTGGATTTGCCGATGATAATATTAAAAATATAGCAGGAGCAAGTTCTCATACTACAAATTATAATTTAGCAATATGGGCTTTAGAGTCATATTTTACAAGGTTGCAATACGACTATGATGCAAAATATCTTTTTAGCGCAGCTATAAGAAAAGACGGTTCCTCAAGATTTGGTAGTAATAATAGATGGGGATATTTTCCTTCTGTATCTGGAGGATGGGTTTTCACTAGAGAATCGTTTATGCCTTTAGAAGATATACTAACCTTTGGTAAAATATCTGCAAGTTGGGGACAAACAGGGAATAATCAAATAGGGAATTATGGATCGTACGCATTGGTTACAGATTCTAACTATGTTAACGGGAATTCTCTAGCAGCTGGTTATATAACTACATCTGCTCCAAATCCTAATTTAGGATGGGAAGTAGCATCAGCAATGAATATTGGACTAGATCTTAGCTTTTTTCATAAGTTAAACTTCAGCATGGCTTATTATAAAACTAATACCAAAGACTTATTATTAAATGTTCCTGTTCCTCAGCAAACTGGGTATGAGAATGTGTTAGCCAATATAGGGGAAATGGAAAATAAGGGTTTAGAATTTGAATTGAGCGGAAGAAATTTCATGCTAGGAAATGTAGGACTTGGCTTTAATGCTAATTTAACGTCATATCAGAATAAAGTATTGGCTTTGGGACCTGGACAAGAAGAGATTGCAACAGGAAGAGATCAACTTTTTGTTACTAAAGTTGGAGGTTCTATTGCTGAAATATATGGATATGAAGTAGATGGAGTTTTTAAAACTCAACAAGAAATAGATAATACCCCACATTTATCGGGAACACTTACAGGAGATTTCAAAGTGAAAGATATTAATGGAGATGGTAAGATTAATGATGATGATAAGGTGTCTAAAGGAACATATACACCAGATTTTACCTATGGTTTTGGAGGAAGTGTAGCTTACAAAGGTTTTAACTTTAGTTTTAATTTTAATGGAGTTTCAGGACGTACTTTAATGGATGGAGATATGGCTTCTTTAACGGAAGCTGGAGAAGGCTTTTCTGTACCTACAACGTATTATTTTGAAAATCGATACCATCCAGTAAACAATCCAGATGGATTTTTAGGGCAACCTAATTTTGGAAACTTTTCAAATTCTAGAAAAATTTTACGTAGCTCGGTAGTTGTAGAGGAAAATAATGGAGATTATATCAGACTTCGAGATATCAGAATAGCATACGATTTTAGTAAATCAATATTAGAAAGGTTACGTTTATCAAAACTTCAGTTATACGTATCTGGAAATAATGTATTTACAAAGACAGATTATAGAGGATGGAATCCAGATGGAACATCGTCCAATATTCTTACTTCAGGATATAATGATGGATCTAATTATCCATTAGCAAAAACCTATTTAGTAGGATTAAGAATAGCATATTAATCATTAACTGATAAAATACCAGAGATGAGAATATTAAAAATAATATTGATAGGGGGCTTATTCTTTATAGTTTCATGTGAAAAAGAATTAATCCAAAACCCAAATACAGACAAAGTTGCAAATAACTTTTATACAAATGAAGCAGAACTTGAAGAAGGAGTAAATGCAGTATATGCTACCTTACAGTTTGGCGGAAATTATGACATTGCAATTCCAGCATTAGGAGAAATACCTGGAGAAGATGCTTATGATGAAACTCCTGCAAATGATGGAGGAGTGTATGGAGAAATAGACCAATATAACCCGTTGTGCATTTAGGCAATATTGATTTTTAGGTTATTGATATTTCTGTTGAATTCAAATATGTTTATATATTGAATGACCGTCATAGCCGTAATCTTAGATAATATTCTGTTTT
>Ga0114902_1001082_pt1 | contig 12537 bp, 8 predicted proteins | sample MalvireepMed_s12_FD_87291 | JGI IMG/M metagenome (GOLD analysis project Ga0114902, IMG submission 87291) | Marine viral communities from the Global Malaspina Expedition - Malaspina viral metaG DeepMed_s12 | ecosystem: Environmental > Aquatic > Marine > Oceanic | place: Mediterranean Sea... | reverse complement strand
TCCCCGCGGTCATGGGGTGTTTCTCGCGTCTGCTGATCGACCCCAACCGAGGCGAAGATGATCCGACCCTGATCATGAAGCTTTCGGACGGAATGGTGATCCCCGCCAATCACCCGCTCTCGGACGAGGAACGCGAGCGTCGGCTCAATCACTACCACCGGCCCTATCACGATGCGGTCGCTTCGACCATTGCCGAGACCTGGCGCAAATCCGACAAGCCACCGTTGGTCATTTCACTGCACTCCTTCACCCACGCCTGGAAAGGCGTCGCCAGGCCCTGGCATGCCGGCGTCCTATGGGACACCGATCCGCGGGCGGTCCAGCCGCTTCTCAAGGCACTGAGCGCGGACCCGGCCCTCGTCGTCGGCGACAACGAACCCTATGACGGGGCGCTGAGGGGCGACACCATGCACCGGCATTGCTCGATGACCGGTCTTGCCCATGCCCTGCTCGAGATCCGCCAGGATCTGATCGCAGACGCCGCTGGCGTCGATGAATGGGTCGACCGGCTCGCACCGATCCTTGCCACCATGGCCGCTCAGCCGGAACTGCACGAAGTCGAGCTTCACGGCTCCCGTGTGATTTGATGACGGTGATAGCCAGGATTAATCCCTGCGTATCGTGCAAACACCCTTGACCCGAAGCCTGGCTTTGGGCACTTGGAGCCACACACATTTTACCCCCCAATGTCCTTGTAGGAGAGACCTCATGTCTGATTCCGGTGCAGTTGCCCGCGACCAGCTTCGTTCGATTGTCGAACGCATTGAACGGCTGGAAGAAGAAAAGAAGACCATCGCTGACGACATCAAGGATGTTTACGGCGAAGCAAAGTCCAACGGCTACGACGTGAAGGTGCTGCGCAAGATCATCGCCATCCGCAAGCAGGACCAGAACGACCGTCTCGAGCAGGAAGCCATTCTCGACACCTACCTGCATGCCCTGGGCATGGCGCCGGAACCCGAAGACGCCCCCTGAGCGTCTCAACCAAGCCGCCCGTCTCCGGGTGGGCTTTGCGCCTCTGGCGAGAATCAAAACGCCGCGCGTTCATCGGACGCGCGGCGTTTTTTTGACTCTCTGGAGGGCATTGCCAAGATCTGGTCAGTTCAGCGCTGTCAGCTTCAATCACCGAAACGCGCGACGTTGATGAAATTGACCGCCGAACCGGTGAACTGGTTGTGCGGCAGGTCGCCACCTGGCGCAAATGCGTTGGCATAGACCGTTTTCGGAGCTTCGCGCAGTTGCGAGCCGACGAACTTCCGCGCCCGCCCCGGATGCGTTGCCATCGTCTTCACCCGGTCCTGGGCCAGTGCCCATTTCGAGATGATCGTTTCTGTCAGCTTCGGCTCCGTGCGAGTTGAACTGGGCTGCGCCTGCTCTGCCGCAAGCGATTTCGTTGGCCGGTCCCCCTTGCGCGAAGCCGAGCCGCTTGTCGAAAAGGCTGGAACGCGGCCACCGCGCTGTGGCGGCGCCAGGGAGGCCAACTCCACCTCAGGCTGCGCAGGCAGTGCGGGCGCCTTGTCGCCAGCCCGATCACCCGGCCTGCGGATCGGCAACGGGACAAAGTCCTCGGCCGTAGGCAGGCTCACGGAACTGCCGGCCTGTACCGATGCCTGTGCGGCCACGCTGGGTGCGGCTTCTGCGGCCCGGTCTACCAGTGCGGCAGCGATCTGCAGATCTTGTTCAGGCTGGTCAGAAGCATCCACCTGCATCCGTGCCTTTATCAGGTTGGGAACCGGCAACGCAGCCACTTCCACGGCAGGAGCTTCCGTCTCGGCAGGTTGTCCGGCGGAGCGCTCGGCAAGCAATTGCGGGATTGGCGCACGAATGTTTTCCAGGCTGATTCCCGCAGATGCCGGCTCCACCACATCGGCATTCGCAGCCGCAACAAAAGCGTCGATTTCACTCTGCGCCGGCAGAACCGGCTCAGGCGGCGCAAGCGCTGCCACCACAACGGGCTGCTGCGGTTCGATCACAGGTCGAGCAACGGGAAGCGGCGGCTGTGCAGGCAAGGCAAAAGCGGGGGCGGCAGGCTCGGCCGGCGTATCGAGCACACCGGGCAAGGCCGCGATTTGGGTCTGCGGTGGTGCAGGCTTGGGCACCGGCGCCGCGGCGATTGCATCTGGCTCTTCATCCTCGTCGCCACCACCGAACAGCGCTGCCAGCAACCCGCCGGAACGTTTTGAGCCCGAACCGGAGTTGCTGCCGCCGCTGGAAACGATGGCGCCGCCACGCTTCTTGTATTCAGCCATAGCGGTCTTGTAGCCGGGCAAGGGCTTTCCGTCTGGTGGCAGGTGCAGCGTTTTGCCGTCGGGGAAAAGGCTGACCAGTTCCTGCCGGCTCATGCGCGGCCAGGCGCGCACACCGGCCACGTCGAGATGCACGAAGGGAGAACCGGATTTCGGATAATAGCCGACCCCGCCGCCCTGCATCTTCATGGCCACGGCGCGAAGCTTGCTCAGCTTCACGCCCGGAATGTAGAAATCCATCGCCTTGCCGAGCATGTGCTGGCTTTTCTTGGCCTGGCCACCGCGCGTCCGGCGCAGCATTTCGTTGGTCGCAGGCGATCTGTAGGCGGAAACGACATTGATGTAGTCACGCCCTCCGACCTGCTTGTAGACTTCCCACACCAGATCGAACAGCCTCGGGTCCATCTTGGTCGGCTCGTTGCGCCGCCAGTCGCGAAGGAAACGGTTGAGCTTGTTCAGGCCCGCCTGGTCGTAACGGCCGTTGCGCTTGAAGACGATCTCGGCCTTTTCCTTGGTGTGGATGTAGTAGAGCTTGAGTGACCGCGTCTCGGCAAGCGCATCCGGTGCTGTCGCCAGCCCGGCTGAGGCAGCCATGAGCATCAGCAGGAAAAGCCGGACCACGGCCGCACGTGACATGTGCCAAAAACGCACACCAGTGTTCCGGGTGACCTGTGCAAGTGCCAGTGCTGAAACTGTGTTCAATGTCGCCAATGCTGTCCCCGGACGCCGGAAAACCGTTGTTGAACACCATTTGGTGCTCAAATGCGGTGACACAATGGCAACCAGTGCCATGTATCGCTGCAGGGACACTTATAGTGAATCTTCCCTTAACAGGGAATGAAGCAGATCAGGCAGGCAACAATATTTTCTCTCAATGCGTGAATCGTGATGTCATGCTGCTTCACGATCCGGATCGTCGGGATTGATCGCATAGTCCTTCAACTTGCGGTAAAGCGTCGACCGGCCGATCCCGAGCCTGCGCGCCACTTCGCTCATCTGCCCGCGATAGAACGACAAGGCAAATCGGATAAGCTCTTCTTCCACTTCGGCCAGTCGCCGCACCTCGCCTTCCGCCGTGATCGCATTCACGGCAGGCAAGCCCCCGCTCTCGACCGGGTAACCAGGCTCCTCCACCGGAGAACTGGTAGCCGTGTGCGACGTTGCAGCCTCCGGGCCTGGGCTCAGGTCAAGCGCAGCATCCGACAGCTCGGAACCGGACATCTCTGTGTCCGTCTGCTGGGCCGCCTCAAGGCTGTAACCGGGTATCTGCGCCGCAATCTGGGGAAACAGATCGCTGGTCAGCATGTCACCATCACACAACACGATGGCCCGGTGGATTGCATTCTCCAGCTCCCGGATGTTGCCGGGCCAGTCATGAGCCGTCAGCAATGCCATCGCATCCGGTGCAATGCTGCGCACACGCTTTCCACCGATCACGCTGGCATAACGCTCGGTAAAATGGCGCACGAGTTGAGGAATATCCTCCTTGCGCTTGCGCAGCGCCGGGACATGAATCGGGAAGACATTGAGCCTGTAATAGAGATCTTCGCGGAATCGTCCGGCCTTGACCTCCTCGATCAAGTCCTTGTTGGTAGCGGAGATCAGCCGGATGTCCACCTTCCTAGGCATACGCGAGCCCACGGTTTCGATCTCGCCCAACTGGACCGCGCGCAATAGCTTGACCTGGACGTCCAGCGGCAATTCGCCAACCTCGTCAAGAAACAGCGTGCCACCATCGGCTTCGGTGAATTTGCCGGCATGGCGCTCGGTCGCCCCCGTGAAAGCTCCCTTTTCGTGGCCGAACAGAATGCTCTCGACCAGGTTTTCCGGGATTGCCCCGCAATTGACCGTGACGAAGGGCTTGTTGCGGCGTGCGCTTTCGGACTGGATTGCATGCGCCACCATCTCCTTGCCGACCCCGGACTCGCCTTCGAGAACCACCGGAATGGTCGAGGCGGCGGCACGTTTGCCGAGCGAAATAACCCGTTCCATCGCAGGGCTGGCGGCGACAATTCCGCTGAAGCCGGTGTGCCGGATCGCGGGGACTGGGGAAGAACTGAGGCGGGCGGCTTTCAGCGCATTGCCGAGCGCCAGGGTCAACCGTTCCGGTGACACCGGTTTGACGACAAAGTCGAAGGCTCCGGCGCGCATCGCCTGAACCACGGTCTCGATCCCGCCCTGTCCAGTCTGGACGATGACCGGAACGGTGCTGCCGGCCGCCGACAGCCGCTCCAGCACTTCCAGCCCACCCATTTCAGGCATCATCAGGTCAAGCACCACCGCCCTGATATCGTGATCCGGCTCGATCAGTCGGGCAAGGGCCGAGCGTCCTTCGGTCAGTATTTCGATTTCGTAACCGGCCTTTTCGGCCGCCGCTTTGAGCAGGCGGCGTTGAACAGGGTCGTCATCAACAATCAAAATTCGTTTGGACACGGATCTTGTTCCCTCATTTCCGGTAGCGCGGAGCAGACTTTTCGTCATTACCAGAGACTGCCAGCAAAGGCTGAAAATCGGATTGCGGGAAATGATTGCATTTTAATCGTCGCTGCCAGTAAAACCGGGCTGTCGCTTCGCCTGCCTTGTGAAGGCCGATCCCGTTTCTGAAAGTGAGTGCCCTGATGCCGAAATCAATTCTGGACCATCCAGCTGTGTGTGCACCCGCAACAGCCCGCGGAACCGACAATGAGCTCGGCACGCTGCCAGGCTGGAACCTTGATGACCTCTATCCCGGCCGCGACTCTGCCGAATTCAAGGCTGATCTCTCCGCCGCGCGCGCTAGCGCACAGGAATTCGAAACACGCTGGAAAGGGCGGCTTGCCGAGGCGGCAAAGAACAGCGGCGACGACGGACTTGGTGCCGCGGTAGAAGCCTATGAGAAGCTCGAGGAACTGCTCGGCCGCATCATTTCCTACGCAGGCCTGTCCTATTTCACGAACACGACCGATCCCGCCATTGCCAAGTTTTACGGCGACGTCCAGAGCGAGATGACCGACACCAGCGCGCATCTTCTGTTTTTGGCGCTCGAACTCAACCGCATCGTCGACGCCCTGATCGAAGACAGCCTGAAACGCGACCCGCGTGCGGCCCGCTACACCCCCTGGATCCACGACCTCAGGCTCGACCGGCCGTTCCAGCTCGAAGACCGGATCGAACAGCTCTTCCACGAAAAATCGATGACCGGGCACGCCGCCTGGAACCGGCTCTTCGACGAAACCATGAGCAGCCTCGAGTTCGAGGTCGACGGCGAAATACTCTCGCTCGAAGTCACCCTGTCGATGCTGCAGGATGCAGACGGCGCAAAGCGCAAGAAGGCCGGCCAGGCGCTGGCTGCCACATTCAAGGACAATCTGCGCATTTTCACGCTGATCACCAATACGCTGGCCAAGGACAAGGAAATCTCCGACCGCTGGCGCGGGTTCGAGGATATCGCCGACAGTCGTCACCTTGCCAACCGGGTGGAGCGTCCCGTCGTCGACGCATTGGCCCAGGCCGTGCGCGAAGCCTGCCCGCGGCTTTCACATCGCTACTACGCAATGAAGGCCCGCTGGCTCGGCCTGGAAAAGCTCGAATTCTGGGACCGCAACGCCCCACTGCCCGAAACCCCGCGCGAGACCATCGCCTGGGACGAGGCCAAGAACACGGTGCTGTCGGCCTATCACGGCTTTGCCCCGGAAATGGCCGACATCGCCCGGCGTTTCTTCGACCGCAGCTGGATCGACGCACCGAGCCGCCCCGGCAAGATTTCCGGTGCCTTTGCCCATCCGACAGTCCCGTCGGCTCACCCCTATGTTCTGGTCAATTATCTCGGCAAGCCGCGCGATGTGATGACGCTGGCGCACGAGCTGGGTCACGGCGTGCACCAGGTGCTGGCCGGCGCGCAAGGGCCGCTGATGTCGTCAACGCCTTTGACCCTGGCCGAAACGGCTTCGGTGTTTGGCGAAATGCTGACCTTCCGTGCGCTTCTCGAGCGCACCACCGATCGCCGCGAACGCAAGGCGATGCTGGCCCAGAAGGTCGAGGACATGATCAACACGGTTGTGCGCCAGATCGCGTTCTACGAATTTGAACGCCGGGTCCACACCGCCCGCCGGGAGGGCGAACTGACATCCGAACAGCTCGGCAAACTCTGGCTTGACGTGCAATCGGAAAGCCTCGGACCGGCGGTCGAACTGTCAGAGGGCTATGAAACCTTCTGGGCTTATATCCCGCATTTCATCCATTCGCCGTTTTACGTCTACGCCTACGCCTTCGGTGATTGCCTGGTGAATTCGCTCTACTCGGTCTACGAGAAGGCTCCTGAAGGCTTCCGCGAGCGCTATTTCGACATGCTCAAGGCCGGCGGCAGCAAGCACCATTCGGAACTGCTTGCCCCCTTCGGCCTCGATGCCTCCGATCCCGGCTTCTGGAACCAGGGCCTGTCGATGATCGAAGGCCTGATCGACGAACTGGAGGCCATGGACGACTGAGCATCTGATTTCGCTTTATTGTAACAGTGAAGTATGGTTTAGCCGCCGCTATCGCCGCAGACGGCTGCAGCGCCTTTACGGAGCGAATGACATGACCCAGCAGGATTATCCAGTCTACGGCGACATCACCGGCCCGATCGTCATGATCGGCTTTGGATCCATCGGTCGCGGCACGCTGCCCTTGATCGAGCGGCACTTCAATTTCGACAAGAGCCGGATGGTCGTCATCGATCCGCGTGACGATGCCGCTGACATGGAAATCCTTGCCCAGCATGGCATCCGCCACATCAAGGCGCATGTCACCAAGGACAACTACAAGGACCTGCTCAAGCCGCTCCTGAGCGAAGGCGAAGGCCAGGGCTTCTGCGTCAACCTCTCGGTCGATACCGGCTCGGTCGACCTGATCAAGCTCTGCCGCAAGCTCGACGTGCTCTACATCGACACCGTGATCGAGCCCTGGCTCGGCTTCTATTTCGACAAGGACATGAAAAACTCCGAGCGCACCAATTATGCGCTGCGCGAGACCCTGCGCCACGAAAAGAAAAAGAACCCCGGCGGCACAACCGCGATCTCCACCTGCGGCGCCAATCCCGGCATGGTCTCTTGGTTCGTCAAGCAGGCACTGGTCAATCTCGCCAACGACCTCGACATCGAGTTCGAAGAGCCTGACCAGCACGATCGCGAGGCCTGGGCGAAGTTGATGAAGAAGGTTGGCGTCAAGGGCATTCATATCGCTGAGCGCGACACCCAGCTGACCAAGAATCCCAAGCCGCTCAACGTGTTCTGGAACACCTGGTCGGTCGAAGGCTTCATTTCCGAAGGCCTGCAGCCGGCTGAACTCGGCTGGGGCACCCACGAGAACTGGATGCCGAAGAACGCGAAAAAGCACAAGAAGGGCTGCAAGGCGGCGATCTATCTCGAGCAGCCCGGAGCCAACACACGCGTTCGCACCTGGTGCCCGACACCGGGCCCGCAATACGGCTTTCTCGTCACCCACAACGAGTCGATCTCGATTGCCGACTATTTCACCGTCAAGGACAAGAAGGGCGATGTCCGCTATCGCCCGACCTGCCATTACGCCTATCATCCGGCCAATGACGCGGTCTTGTCGCTGCACGAAATGTTCGGCAATGGCGGGAACGCGCAGCCGGTTCAGCATGTGCTCGACGAGCACGAGCTGGTCGAGGGTCTCGACGAGCTCGGCGTGCTGCTCTACGGCCACGACAAGAACGCCTACTGGTACGGCTCGCGCCTCTCGCTCGAGGAGACCCGCCGCCTCGCCCCCTATCAGAACGCCACCGGCATGCAGGTGACCTCGGCCGTGCTGGCAGGCATGGTCTGGGCGCTGGAAAACCCGAAGGCCGGCATCGTCGAGGCCGACGAGGTCGATTACAAGCGCTGCCTCGAGGTGCAGTCGCCCTATCTCGGACCAGTGGAAGGTCACTACACCGACTGGACCCCGCTGACCGGACGTCCGGGCCTGTTTCCCGAGGATATCGACGACAGCGATCCCTGGCAGTTCCGCAACGTGCTTGTGCGTTAGGTTTACCACACTTGCCGCAAACCCGACCGGCCCCGGCGCCGGCCGGGTTGCAGTTGCCTTGCTTTCGCCGCGCTGGCACTGCATTCTTTCACCATCAGAATCGTATCGACGTCGGCTCAAGGGGACCACCGCGCCATGAACCTACACCGCATTATCGCCGTTGGCGCACTCGCCGGCCTGCTGGCCGCCTGCCAGTCGGCATCCTATTCCCCGCGCCCGATGGCGGTGCCGCAGCCACAGGGCATTGAAGGCCAGTGGACTGATCCCAACGGCATCATCTCAAGCTTTTACAATGGTCGCTTCGAAACCCGCACAACTGACACCAACTCGTTGCTTGCCGAAGGCACCTATACCCAGGTCTCGTCTCAGGTCGTCGAAATCGAACTGACCTCGCTGCTGCGTCAAACCCAGTCGCGGGTCAATTGTGCGCTTGCCTCCCAGTCCCAGCTCAACTGCACCTCTTCGAGCGGGTCGCAGTTCACCCTGGTACGCCGCATCTAGTCAAGCACGGGCACGATCATGACCAGTCATTTCGATGAGCGCGAGACGCGGGATCCCGAGGCCCGCGAGAAGGAAACGTTCGACGCACTGCAGGCCTTGCTGAGCCGCAGCCTTGAACGACTTCCGGCACTTGCTTCCTGGCTTGGTCACCCCGATCCCGCCGCTCTGACGGACCGCACGGCCCTCGCTTCGTTGCCGGTCCTGCGAAAACCTGACCTGATGCAGATGCAGGAGGCCAACCCGCCGTTCGGTGGTCTTGCCGACCCGGATGCGCTTGCAGGCAACCGTGTCTTCATGTCCCCCGGCCCGGTCTGGGAACCGCAGGGTCTCGGCATCGATCCCTGGGCGTCGGCGCGCGCGCTCTTCGCCGCCGGGTTCCGTTCCGGTGACGTGGTCCACAACAGCCTTGCCTATCACATGACCCCGGGCGGTTTCATTCTCGACGAAGGCGCCCGCGCCCTGGGATGCCTGGTGTTTCCGGCAGGCGTCGGCAACACCGAGGCCCAGGTTGACGCCGCTGCAAAGCTCAAGCCGTCGGGCTTCACCGGAACACCGGATTATCTCAAGACCATTCTCGAAAAGGCCGATGAGCTGGGCCGGGATCTGTCTTCGATCAAGCGCGCCCTGGTATCGGGTGGCGCACTGTTTCCCTCCCTGCGCCAGTATTACACCGACCGCGGTGTTTCCGTGCTGCAGAGTTACGCAACGGCCGATCTTGGCGTGATTGCCTATGAAAGCGCGGATCCGCAGGGCGCCCCGCACCCCGGCATGATCGTCAACGAGGACATGATTGTCGAAATCGTCCGCCCCGGAACAAGCGACCCGGTGCCTGACGGTGAAGTCGGTGAACTGGTGGTCACCACGCTCAACCCAGGCTACCCGCTGGTTCGCTTCGGCACCGGGGATCTCTCTGCGATCCTGCCCGGTCTCTCTCCCTGCGGTCGCACTGGTCTGCGCATCAAGGGCTGGATGGGCCGCGCCGACCAGCGCACCAAGATCAAGGGCATGTTCGTCGACCCCAAGCAGGTGGCTGAAATTCTGAAAGCCCACCCCGAAATCGCCAGGGCCCGGCTCGTTGTCAGCCGCACCTCTGATGCCGATGTGATGACGTTGAAAGTGGAACCGGCTGCAGGAGCGGCTCTTGCGGTCGACGACGTCGAGGCAACGCTTGCGACGATCGCGAAATTGCGCGGCACCGTGGAGCTCACGCCGCCGGGCAGCCTGCCCAATGATGGCAAGGTGATCGCCGACGAACGCGACTACACCGCGTGATTCCTGTCTATAATCAGTGCGACACAAAACGTACACTTGAAGTTCCCCGCCGTTAGTGAAACCATTCACGCAAGCCTGCCCGGACGCGCTCAAAATTCGTCACGCGGCACGCTGTGAGCAGCGAAACAGGGAGCTATTCCATGAACATATTCATCAAGCGCGCGTTGTTGTCGGTGTCGGTCCTCGGCCTGACTTCCGGGGCGGCTCTTGCCGACTACACACTCAACATCCTGCACATCAATGATCTGCATTCGCGTATTGAATCCATCAACAAATACGACTCCACCTGCTCGGCGGAGGATGAGGCCGAAGACAAGTGTTTCGGCGGCATTGCACGGGTCAAGACCAAGATCGACGAACGCCGCGACGCTCTGACCGGCGAGAACGCCAACGTACTGGTGCTCGACGCAGGTGACCAGTTTCAAGGCTCCCTGTTTTACTCGACCTACAAGGGCGAAGCTGCAGCCGAATTCATGAATGGTATCGGCTTCGACGCCATGGCTGTGGGCAATCATGAATTCGATGACGGCCCCGAAGGCCTCCGCGACTTTATCGACATGGTCGAGTTTCCGGTGATTTCCGGCAACACGATCGCCGGCGCCAATTCCGTACTCGGCGACCGGATCAAGCCCTATGTCATCAAGGAAGTCGGCGGTGAGAAAATCGCCTTGCTGTCCGTGCTCGCCGCTGACACGGTTGAAACCTCCTCGCCGGGACCTTCAGTCCTCATTCTTGACGAGATCGAATACCTCAAGGGCGCGGTCAGCCAGATCGAGGAAAGCGAAGGCGTCAACAAGATCATTCTGGTCTCGCATGTCGGCCTGACGAAAGATGAAGCCATCGCGGCAGCAGTCGACGGCATCGACGTCATTGTTGGTGGCCACAGCCACACGCTTCTCTCCAACACCGACGACAAGGCAGCCAGCCCCTACCCGACCATGGTGGCAAATCCATCAGGCGTCGAAGTGCCGATTGTCCAGGCCTATGCCTATTCCAAATATGTCGGCGAAGTTCAGGTCACCTTTGACGATGACGGCCAGGTGATCAGCGCGGAAGGTGACCCACACCTGCTCGATGCGTCGGTGACCCCGGATGAAGCCTTTGCTGCACGAGTGACCGAACTCGGCGCACCGATCGAGGAACTGAAGACAAAGGTCGTGTCCGCTTCGACCGATACAATCGACGGTTCCAGGGATGTGTGCCGCGCTGGCGAGTGCTCGATGGGCAACCTGGTGGCCGATGCCATGCTCGACCGGACGGCCAGCCAGGGCGTATCCATTGTCATCCAGAACGGCGGCGGCCTGCGCTCCTCAATCGACGCCGGTGAAATCACCATGGGCGAAGTGCTAACCGTCCTGCCGTTCCAGAACACGCTTGCCACTTTCGAGCTGAAGGGCTCGGACGTGGTTGCAGCCCTTGAAAATGGTGCCAGCAAGATCGAGGAAGGCGCCGGACGCTTCGCACAGGTCGCAGGCCTTCGCTACACATTCGACAAGAATGCCGAACCCGGATCGCGCATTGTCTCGGTTGAGGTCAAGAACGGCGATGGCTTCGAGCCGATCGAACCGGAAGCCACTTACATGGTGGCAACCAACAATTACATGCGCGGCGGTGGTGACGGCTACTCGATCTTCAATACTGCCGGCATGAACGCCTATGACTACGGTCCCGGTCTTGAACAGGTTGTCGCCGACTACCTCGCCAAGAACAATCCCTACACGCCCTACACCGACGGACGCGTGATGGCCGCGGCGGAAGAGCCCATGGCTGAAACCGCACCGGCCACCGAAGAAGCAGAACCGGCAGCCGAGGAAACCGCACCTGCTGCCGAAGCTGCGCCCGCAGCAGAAGCCGCAGTCGAGGTTCCCGAGCCGCTGCCCGGTTTCAAGGATCTGACCACATCGGCACCGATGATCTCTGAAGAACCCGCCGCGAGCGGAGAGACGGAAATGAGCCAGGAAGCCCCGGCCGCTGATACTGAAGCCATGGCTGGCAAGCAGCATGTCGTGACCTCCGGTGACACGCTGTGGGATCTTGCCAGGACCTATCTCGGCGACGCGACGATGTGGAACAAGATTGCTGAAGCCAATCCTTCGGCAGACCCGAAGGATCTGGTCGTCGGGGAAACACTGACCATCCCGGCCAAGTGATCTTGAAATCGTCATGAACAGGGAAAGGGTCCGGGTCACCGGGCCCTTTTCTGTTTCCGTGGCTGGCAAAAGGCCGCATCCGGGGAAGATTGATTTGTCGATTGAGTTCTCTATGTTCCCGTTCAACGGTCGAGCAGCCGGCGGACAGGCAGCCTGCCCCGCTGGAGAAAGCCGCCGCCGACAGACAGAGCAGATGAACACCGGATTGGACCGCGCCCCGTGAACAGCCCCATGAACCTGACTGATGAAACCTGCCGCCCCGTGGGGGAACTGCCTCCCGAACATCCGCCGGTCAAGATCCAGAAGGTTGGCGTTCTGATCGTCAATCTCGGCACCCCCGACGGCACCGATTTCAAATC